>JAABUX010000098.1_pt1 | contig 146011 bp, 134 predicted proteins | sample 5561851 | NCBI WGS metagenome assembly JAABUX01 (sample SAMN10711883, study PRJNA513361) | rock metagenome | isolation source: Antarctica rocks | place: Antarctica: Victoria Land, Richard Nunatak red sandstone | collected 2016-01-03
TAGCCGACCGTCTTACTCGACTCAGCGACGCGCTTTTGAGATGGCTCCTAATGAAAGGATTGCTTGACTATGAAGATCGTCGGCCTTGAAGAGCATTTTGTCGTTCCTGAAGTATTGCATGCATGGCAGTCTCTGGACCCCAGATGGCGGGATCTCGCCGTCAAGCCCTCATCCGAAGGAGAAGCTGTCAGCGTTTTGCAGGTAAAAATCGGCGCATCGTCATCATGCCGCGCAAGAATCGCCGCTATCCGCTTCGCGTCGTTCACGCAACCGGCGAGAGAGTCGTCGCCGTAGTCGTCGATGCCTAGAATCAGCGCGCGCCGCATTTAGAACCCGATGCCGGCGCCAGCGTGATCGTGCCAGCGTGAGCCAGCGCGGATGTAGCGGCGGGCCACGGGGATGCTTTTCCACCGGCCTTGGCGCATAATCGCGGCCTCGGACTTGTTCGCCCGGGCCGCCGACGTCGCAAACCCGCTGCGCAGCGAGTGCGCGGCGTAACTTTCCGGATCGAGGCCGCTGCGCGCGCCGATCTTCTTCACCCGCTCCGCGACGATCCGCGCGGTGAGGCGTCCGTCGCCGACGCGGCCGGCGCGATCGACGGCCCTAAAGAGCGGCCCGTCGATGATCGCGGCGGTCACGAGCCAAGCTTGCAGCGCCCGCACGGGGCAAGTTTGTGGGTCGGAGCCGTACAGCACGGCAACTTCCTCGAGCGCGCCTTCCTGGTTCGTTTTCGAGCGCCGCAGGCGCAGCACCAGCCCCTCGCCCTCAAAACCGACGTCGTCGACGTCGAGCCCAACGAGCTCGCTGCGGCGCAGGGCGCCGGCGAAGCCGACGAGCACGAGCGCGCGATCGCGCACGTCGATGCGGCGCTCGCCGCAGGTCGCGAGTGCAGTGCGCAGCTCCTCGACGAGCAGAGCCGTCTTCGGCTGCGGCGCGACCCCGCGTTCACGCCGGATGCCGGCGAACGTTGCGCGGACCACGCCGTGCTCGGTCGGGGAGTCGTGCCCCGCCGCGCGGTGCATGACGGCGATCGCTGCGAGCTTCCGGCGCAGCGTCGACGGCCGACCGTTGAGATCCGCGAGAAAGAGCGCGACGGTGTGCGGCGTCGCCGGGAGCGCGTCGACGCCGCGCGCGGTGCACCACGCGGTAAAGATGCGCCAGTCGGCGGCATACGCGCGCAGCGTCGCCGGCGCGCGGGCCGCCTCAGCGTAGGCCCGCGCCCGCTCGTCGAGCTGCAACCCAGGCCGACGCGATGGCGCCGGCCGTCGCGCTCGCGAGCGCCACGCTCAGTCAAGATCCGTGATCACGGGCGTATCGAACGCCGCCGGTGGGTCGTCGGCGATGTGGCGCACGAAGTCGCCGTCGGGATCGGGCTGGGCGACCTGGCGCTGACTGCCGTCGGCCATGAAGAACAGGGCGTTGGTGGCCTTGTAGACGCCACCAACCATGTGTTTGGGGACGATCGCCTGCACGGTCAGGGTGACCAGCTCCGCTGCTGACGCAACGGCCGGCGCCCCGGTCGGCGACGGCGTCTGCGGCGTTTGAAGCGTTAGGTCCGCGATGCGATTGGTGCCCGGCCGTGGCGGCGGCGCGCCGAACTCGCGCTGCAGGTCCAGCGACACCCACACCTGCGTCGGAACCGCGTGGCCAGGTTCGAGCGTCAAGGTCGCCGTCACGGTCTCGCCGGCTTTATAGATCGTCGTGTCGGGCATCGGAACGTGCCCTCCTACTCCGTCGCGCTTCTTCTTCTTCGGCCACTATCGAACCTATGTTTGGTGTCGAGAATCGTCTATTATCGACACCTATGGCTCGGCGCCGATGTCCGCCCGACGTTGTAGTACGACCAATTTACGACCAACTAGTAGAAACAGTCGTATTAAACTTCGTCATTCAAACACTCTCGGAAAAGCGTAATTTCCGCATTTTCCGTGAATTTACGAGTCCTTTCAGCGTTTTCTCGCCGATCGAGCTAAGCCCGATTTCGCATAGTTTTTTCTTCGCATGTAAGGGGTCTGCGGTTCGAATCCGCACATCTCCACCACTTTGGCCCGCAGCCCGCAAGGGTTTGCGGGTTTTCTCTTTGTTTGATACCGTAGCGTTTACGACTATTTTCCGACCATTCTCATCCGGGATGGTCTCCAGGAGCCGGTCGAAGGCGGAGTCCATGGCGGCGGAGACCTTGGCGTCGGCGGCGTTGAAGAGATGCCCGTAGCCGTCCATTACCATCCGCGTGTCCGACTGGCCATTGCGGCTGGCAATATCCAACGGATTGGCGCCGGCGAAGATCGCGACCGAATTGGATTTCGCAAGACTATTAGGTCGTAAACGTTATACGGACACGCGCGAAAATTCATCACGGCCGACCTCGGTACGCACGTTCTGCGGCATCCCACGCCGCGAGCGGCTGGAGATCGGGCACCCACGCAAGCCCGCTCTTGCCGTCAGCCGAGATCGCTTCGGGTGTGACGATGACATCGAGCAGCGCCGGTCGGTGCGCCATGGCCTCGGCAATCGCCGCCGGAAGATCTTCGGCGCGCTCGACGCGTTGCGCGTGCATGCCGAGACCCCGGGCCATCATCGCATAGTCCGAATAGCGCAATTCGGTCCCGACGACTTCGCCGTGGCTCTCGAGCTGATCGCGGACCTCGATCGCCCACGATCCGTTGTTGGCGACGACGACCAAAACCGGCGCGTTGTGCCGAACCGCCGTATCGATTTCCATCGCGTTGAAACCGAACGAACCGTCACCGGTGAGGACCGCGACCGGACGCTGCGGAACCGCGAGCGCGGCCGCGATACCGAACGCCGTCCCGATGCCGATGCACCCGAGTGAACCGGGATCGAGCATCGTCGTCGCGTTGATGCCGACCCGCGCGAAGCTCAGAAAATCGCCACCGTCGACGACGACGATCGCGTCGCTCGGAAGCGCATCGCGTAGCTCGGCGAGCAAACGGTTCGGGTGCATCCGGCCGTCTTTGCCGTCCGGTGCTTCGCGTAACGTCTTTCCGAATTTCGCCGCACGTTCTTCATGCGTCGTGCGATGTTTCTTGGCCCAATCGCGATCGATCGCGGGTTTGCGGCTGCCGGCTGCCCCGATGATGGCGTCGAGTGCCGGGCCGACGCTAACCGTAGACGCCGACCTCGCCCGGCCGGTTGTCGCGCAACTCCGACGCAACGTCCGCGACGCGCACGAACGTCGCATCGCCGTACACCGCGGGCGAGCCATACGCGAGCTGGAAATCGAGGCGCCGTCCGAGGGTGAGCACGAGATCGGCATCGCCCATGACCGCTCCGCGCACCGCCGATACGACCGAGGAATGACTTTCGGGAACGAGTCCGCGCGTTTCGCCGGTCTCGAGGTAGAGGGCGCCCGTTGCATCGAGAAATCGCACCAGCTCTCGACCGTAGCCTCGGGCGCCGCGGCCGCTGATGACGAGCGGCCGCTGCGCGGCCCAGATCGCGTCTGCCGCGGCCCGAGCGCGGCCCGCGTCCGGCGGCACTGCGGTGCGCGCGGGCACGTCGAAGTACTCTTTGAGTTCGACGGCTTGCGGCACCTCGGCGCGAAGCGTGTCGACCGGGAAATCCAAATAGACGGGCCCAGGCTCCCCGCCGCCCTCGCCGTACGCGCGCGCGATCGCTTCGTACATCTCGGGCAACACGTGCGCCGGATCGCGCACGGTCCGCGCATAGCGCGTGAGCGGCCCGACAAAGGCGGTATGGACGACGTCTTGCAGCGCACCGCGATTCTCTTGCGGCTGCGGTGGCAGTCCCGAGAGAATCAGGATCGATGCGCGAGCGGTATGCGCGTTTGCGATTCCAGTCATGCCGTTGGTGACGCCCGGACCCGCGGTGATCAGCGCGACGCCGAGGCGGCCGGTGAGTTCGGAGTGCGCATGCGCCATGTAGACCGCAGCGCGCTCGTCGCGCACATCGACGATCGCAATGCCTTCCTTCGCGAGCCGCATCCAAATCGGCATGATGTGGCCGCCGCAGAGTCCGAAAACGCGATCGACGCCGCGCGCTTTGAGGTAGCGGGCGATCAAAGCGGCGGAGCTACGGTCGCTGATGATTGGCGGCATTACGTCGCTTTCTTCTTGCGGGAGCGCAGGTCGAAGACACCGGGAACGGTGCGCGGGTCGGTCACCGCCGGAAAGATCCGTAATTTATGAACTTTCTGCGAGCTCGTGGTCGGTAAGGAATCGACGAAGAGCACGTAGCCCGGCGCCTTGAAATACGCCAAGTGCGAGGCGGTCCACTCGAGCAGTTCCACAGCGAGCGCCTCCGACGCATCGCCCGGATCGGCCGCGACGACACACGCCATCACTTCTTCTTCGCGCAGCTCGTCGGCAACCGCGATCACCGCAACTTGCTTGACGCGGTTGTGATCGACGATGACGGCTTCCACTTCGGCCGCCGCGATGTTTTCGCCGGAACGCCGGATGATGTTCTTGCGCCGTTCCACGAAGAAGAACATGCCGGTGTCGTCTTTGGTGACGGCGTCGCCGGTGTGGAACCAGCCGCCATGCCACGCTTCTTCGGTCGCTTCGGGATTCTTGAGATAACCGGTAAAGAAGCCTTTCCGCGGATGCTGCGCCGTCGAACGTAAGACGAATTCGCCAGGCTCGCCGAGCGGAACGTCGTTGCCCTGCTCGTCGATCGCGCGCAATTCCATGCCGGGTTCGCTGCGCCCGATCGCGCGCGAATCGACGAAGCGCGGTTCGCGGTGCGCGGTCGTCATGCGGCCGGTTTCGCTCATGGCCCACATCTCGATGAGCGGAAAGCCGAAGCGCTGTTCGAACGCCGCATGCCAATTGGGCTCGATGCCCGCGCAGAGCGCGAAACGTACCTTGTGATTCTTCTCCTCCGGCACCTCGGGCAATTTCATGAGTAGGTTAGGAATGACGCCCTGAAACTGCACGGCGGTGACGTTGCACGCGACGACGTCGTTCCACCACGTGCTCGCATGGAACCGATCGGGAAACACGAGCGCGCCGCCCGTGATCAACATGGCGGGCAGTGAGATCGCAAGCGCGTTGGCATGATGCAACGGCAGCGGATTGAGTAACCGCTCTTCGCCGTAGCGCAGGGTGAGGTAACCGCCCGGGAAGCGAACCAGGATCCCCACGTGTGGAAATATTCGTTGGTGAGTACGCAGCCTGGGACGGCCCGTCGTGCCCGACGTGTAGATCAGACCCGCCTCGCTCGCCGCGCCGAGCGTCTCGCGGCGTGCCGGAAACGGCGGCGCGGTCAATGGTTGGTCGAGCGCGTCGAAGCGCATTACCGGCGGCGACGGTGAAAACGATGAAGCCGCGGTGCGAACGTCATCGAGGCGAGAATCGATCGCAAGCGCCACGACCGCTTCGGAATGCTCGAGCAGGTGCGCGATCTCATCGAGCCGGTAGTCGGGCGAGATCGGCGCGACCGTGCAGCCGAGCGCATTGAGCGCGAAATGATGGAAGATGAACTCGGGACGCTGATCGAACAGGATTGCGACGCGATGGCCCGGACCGAATCCCGCGGCCTCGTACCACGCCACGCGCTTTTGAACTTCGTCCCAGGTCTGTTTCCAGGTAAAGCTGACGCCCCCCGATGGTAGGGACGCTTATTCATCGCCGGCACGACGTATGCGTCGTTATCCGGATAGCGCGCGACGGCGCGTTTGAGCGAGTCGTACAACGTTCCAAAGTCGGCGGGATCGAACGCGGTCGCATCTTCCGGAAGTGGTGCGAAATCAAGCTGCATCGAGAAAACCCCGAGTTGCCGAGAACGTGTGGTCGCGCATGACGACGTCGTAGTGATTGGCAACGATCTCCGCAATCGTCCCACGCGGCGCGATATGTGCGAAGTTCCGCAGATCGCACGAATTGACGGGAATTTCAAAGAGGAGGTCTTCTTTGCAGCTGATGTGGTGATAGAGCGACGCTTTTCGCACGCCCAGCAGTTCCGCGATCTCGCGCGTGGTGGTCGAAGCGTATCCTTTGGTCCAAAACAATTTCGCGGCCGGTGCGTTTTCCGCTCGGTCGACCAGACGGGTCGCGGTATCCGGTCCAGATTCCATCGCCGCTAAGACGTTACGAACGCGCGCCGGCCGTCGGCATCGAAAATCTCGAGCGCCGAATCCAATTCGGGGCGCCTCGCCATCACGCGATGTCGCTCGCGCGCCTCGGCGCCGGCCGCGTCGATCTCTTCTTTCGCGCCACGCCGCGCAATATTTTTGATCAAGATTCCCTCCCAACGGCCACCGTCTCGGTCCCGCTACCGCTTGAGCCGTCGCGAATCGTCGCTCGAGCGACCTCAAGGATTCGAAAAGCGCTTACTGATTAGCCATCCCGTTCGTCGACTCCGCCGCGTGCCAAGCCGCCTCCAAATAACGTGTCCGGTCATGTTTCGCCGAGCGCCGGCGTGGCATGGTGTCATGTAAGTGAACCTGCTCGAGGTCGACGCAACGATGGTCGTCGTCGCCATTCCCGATAAGGCGATTCCGATCGACGCTTACGGGCTCGTTACGGAGGAAAAGCGGTGCGAAAACGACTCTAAGAGGTTCGTCGCGCCGACGCGATAATCCAGCGACATGTTTTCCAAGGTACGCGTCAGGCTTACGGCACTCGTTCTCGCGCTCGGATACATCGGTGCGTCCGCCCCCGCGGCGGCGAACGGCACGCAGGCGACGTTTCCGGCCCCTGACGCGAAACTGGCGTACACCGCGTATGGCAGCGGACCGATCGTCGTCGTTCTCGCGGGCGGCCCCGGACTCAATGCCGCCTATATGGCGCCGCTCGCACGCACGATCGCCTCCGACGGCTACCGCGCGGTACTCTTGGACCAACGGGGCACGGGACGCTCCGTTGCAGCGGGAGCGACTCGCTCGTACCTGACGCAACGCGGCACCGTTGCCGATATCGAAGCGTTGCGGATTGCGCTCCACCAAGATCGTCTGCGCTTCGTCACGCATTCTTTCGGCGGCGGAATGGCGCTCGCATACGCCGCGGCACACCCGCAGCGCGTCGCTAATATGGTGCTCATCGGTTCCGTCGGCACGGATCTCTCGACCGTCGACCGCTTCGGCAAGATCCTCATGACGCATTTGAGTCCGGCCGAACGCAAGGCATACGCCGCAGCCCAACACGCGCGCAACGGCGCCAAGGCGCTCGACATCCAACTGCTCGCGGAATTCGACGATCGCAACAAAGCGCGAGCGACGATCGCAGCCGAACCGCAGCCGTTCATCTATCCAGCGGTCTCCGGCGCGATCTATTCCGATTTCGTGCGCGCTTATCACGTGGGGCCCGCCCTCGCCGCGGTGCGCGCACCCGTAACGCTCTTGACGGGAGCCGATGATGCGGCGCGTGCGATGGAAGCGAGCATCCGGCTCGCGTTCCCGCATGCGAGCCGCGTGTACGTGGCCCGGAGCGGACATTGGCCGTGGATTGAAAATCCGGCAGACTTCGGAGCCGCGCTCGTTACTGCGTTGAAGCGGGGCTAGCGCTTCTCGCGTCGAGCGCCTACGACCCCTCGACCGCCGCTGCGCGTAACTGTGTGAAGCAGTTGTACGAGTCGTCGCTGGTGCGAGTTTCCCGTTCGTGACAGAGTGCCGTTGTAGATACTTTCGCGATTTGCGGCGACGGTCGAGTGCGACGCACGATTTTATATGGCGATCGGCTTCGGCGCCAGTCAAAGCACGCGATTTCAAGATAGGGATGCACAATGAGCCTCGTCACGCGTGCCTCAAATATCATCCTACGGCCGAATTCGGAGTGGCCCGTCATCGCAGCGGAGCCGGCAACTCCGGCCTCGATCCTCGTCGGGTACGTCCTGCCCCTGGCGGCAATCGGACCGATTGCCTCCTTCATCGGCTTTTCAGTGGTCGGCGTCGGCATACCGTTCCTCGGAACGTACCGCGTCGGTCTCGCAACGGGCCTGACCAATGCGGTCGTCTCGTACGTCTTCACGCTTCTGGGCATTCTCTTGCTCGCGGCGATCGTAAACGTGCTGGCACCGTCCTTCGGAGCGCCGAAGAGCTGGCCCGGAGCGCTCAAAGTAACGGCGTACTCGACGACGCCATCCTTGCTAGCCGGGATTCTTTTAATATTTCCGCCGCTCGGGATACTCGGAATCGTGGCAGGTATTTACGGGATATTTCTGCTCTTTACCGGCCTGCCGATCGTAATGGGGACGTCCAAAGAAAAGGCACCGATGTACGTGCTCGGCGTCGTGGGTTGCGGAATCGTGCTTGCGGTGCTCTTCGGCGCGGTCAGTGCCGCGGTACGAGCGGGCTCGTATGCGATGACCGGCGGCTACGGCGGCGAATCGACCGGTTCGACGGACACCCGCGCCGCTCAAACCGTTGCTGCATCGATGCTGGGAAACGCCCTCGGCGGCAGTGCCGCTAATCAGCAGGCCGCGCAGCAAGCGGTTAACGCGGTGGCTAGCGCCGCAGCGCAAGCAGACGCCGCAAAAACGAGCGGCGACTCAACGGCGCAAACGGCAGCCGGCCTCGGGATGCTCGAAGCGCTCGTCACCGGCGGCAAGCGCGTCGTCGTTGTGCCGCGCGCGGAACTGCAATCGCTGTTGCCCGATCGCTTCCGAGATATGCAGCGTTCCGATGCGCAATCCGAAAGCCGGTCGTTCGCAGGGCTCAAGGGCTCGAAGGCTGCCGCACATTACCAGGGCACCGGCGGCTCCGTACAGATCGAGATCTCCGATCTGGGAAACGTCGGTGGCCTGGCGGCCTTAGCCGGCACGGCCGCGATTTGACCGAATCGGAAAATAACGAAGGCTATGAGAAAAACGTTGAGGTCGGCGGCCAAACCGTTCATGAGACGTGGAAAGATGCGAGTAAGCTCAGCGAACTATTCGCGATCGTCGATAGCCGCTTCGCGGTCGGCGTCAGTGGCCGCGGTGTCGACATGGCTACCGCGCTCGAGGCATTTCAAACTCTCGACCTCCGAAAGTTGCGCGACATGGTACCGAAGCGACCTTAACCTCGCTTAAGCGGCGCTAGTACGTTTAAATCGGTGCGAGCGCCTCTGCGACGGATCGGTCGAACGGCAGCGCCGCGCCTTCGTCGAGATGTGCGCGTAAACGCTCTTCACCGAGAGCACGCCGGATTTCGTCGATCGTTCGTTCATAAAGCGTTTGTTCGGTCGTCTCCCGTTCGAGACCGAATTCGCGGTACAACGCGTTCGAAGCCCCGACTAGCCGCGCGGCGCGAACGAACCCGTCCCGTCGCGCGGCGATGCTGCCGAGGTGCTGGAGCGCGCACATGGCGTTGAGTGTCTTTCCCAGATCGCGTATGAGATCGAGCGCTTCGCGTGTCGCCCGATCGGCAGCGCCGACGTCTTCGCTCGCGAGTGCGTAGGCGGCGACGTTGATGAGCGTCGAGGCGAGCGTCGAGCGGTCGCGATTCTTCCGGGCCGCGGCCACGAGGCTCCAGCCTACGGAGAGCGCCTTGCCGAAATCGCCCGCATCGCAATACGCCTCGGCCAGCTGGGCGGTAGCGACGATCGCGTCTTCGTCGCCGGACGCGCGATACGCGCCGATAGCTTCCTCAAGCGCCGCGAAGCGTTCGGGCGCGCCTTCGCCGGCGAACGTAAATGCATAGGCATTGAGCGCGCCCGCGAGACGGAACGTGTCGTGCTCTGCGCGTGCGACGCGCACGGCTTCTCCGCCGACCCTGCGTGCATCTTCGATCCGTCCGACGCGACACAAACAGTACGCCTGTTGCGTGAGCGACCAGGCCACTTCCGAACGCGCGCCCGCGTCTCGATACGACGCGCTCGCAGCAACCGCCGCATCGAGCGCACGCTGCAAGCCCCCAACGTTGAAATAAAAAAAGCTAAGCGCCATTTGCAGCCGGCCGATGACGAGCGGTTCCAGCACCGGCGCTTCTCGGAGAGCGGTCTCGGCCCACCCGACGCCTTCGACGAAGAGCGCCGTCTGCCGATAGATCCAGCCCATCGCCCCTGCGAGCTCGGCTCCTAAGATCGTGTCGTTGCGCTCTCCGAGCGTCCACTGGAGCGCGACGCGAAAATGATCGAGATCGGGTTCGACCAAAGAGAGAAAAGCACTATTGGACATCCGGCCGTAACGAACGTCAGCGTCCTTCGCGCGCGCGCAGTAGTAAGTTGCGAAACGACGCGCGTAGCGATCGTACGCGCCGGATTCGCGAAGACGATCGATCGCGTACGCGCGCACGGTCTCGAGCAAACGGTACCGTACGCCGCCGTCCCGATCTTCGACCACGGCCACGAGCGACTTGGCGATGAGTGCGGCGAGCGCGTCCCGAGCGACCCCGGGCTCCCCTGAGCAGATCGTTGCCGCGGCCTCCGGCGTAAAGGCTCGGCGAAGAGCCCGAGCCGCGAAAACACTTCTCGCTCACGCTCCGCTAGTAGCGCGAAGCTCCAGTCGATCATCCCGCCTAAGGTGTGCTGACGCGGTAGAGCCGTACGGCGGCCGTCGGCCAGAAGCATGAAGCGTTCGTCGAGCCCGGCTACAATTTGCGAGAGCGACAAGTCTCCCGCTCGACCGGCTGCGAGCTCCAGGGCCAGCGGAACACCGTCGAGCCGCTTGCAAATCGTCGTCGCGTGCGCCCGATCCTCACCCGATACGTTCGAAAAACGCGCAAAATCGGCGTCGATCAAACGATCGAGCAATAAATCGAGTGCGGGCCCCGATGTAAGATCTTCGACGACGGGCAACGGACGCACCCGAACCACGCACTCGCCATCGATGCGCAACGCTTCGCGCGTGGTCGTGAGCGTCACGATACCGGGGCAATGGCGAAGCAGCGTTTCGACGACGCGTGCGCACTCAGCCACGACGTGTTCGCAGTTATCGAGTATCAGGAAAAGCTTTTTACTGGCGATCGTGGCCACGAGCGTATCCATGAGCGGCTCGCCGGGCCGCTCTCGAACGCCCAGAAGCCGGGCGATCGTCGTCGTAACGAGTTCGGGCGTACCGAGCACCGCGAGCTCCACGAACCAGATACCGTCGGGAAATCGTGCAGATTCCACCTGGTAGCGGGCTGCTTCGAGCGAGAGGCGCGTCTTGCCGACGCCGGCGTACCCAAGAAGCGTTATCAGTCGCCGCGACGCGATGAGTGTATCCATATCCGCGAGATCCGCTTCGCGCCCATGGAACGACGTAAGGAAATGCGGCAAGTTGTTCGGCGCCGACGATGCTCCGCTCGGGACACCGTCCGCGACGCTACGCCCAGCGCGCCGCCGCCGGCCGAGGGCGGCCGCTTCCTCGAGCTGCGCGCGCTGCTCGGGCGCCAAGTGCAACGCCTCTGCTAAGAGCGACAGCGTTTGTTGCTGCGGTCCCCGCCGTGCACTTCGCTCGAGCGTACTGATAGCACCGGGGCTCAGCCGCGCGCGCTCGGCGAGCAGTTCTTCTGAGAGTCCGGCGGCGCAGCGAAACTCCCGAAGGAGATCGCCGAAAGCGCGATCTTTCATAGGAAAGCGTCCCGTTCGTCGAGACCGAACGGGGAGCATTCCCATAGCCCGAATTATCGCGAATCGTCGAAGGGTGACTATTTACGTCACGGGTTCGCCGATTTGGCCGTCGTCGATAGATCGTTCGGCCGAATCGTGATGCGGAACGCCTTCGCATGTGGCGCTGCTGCTTGGATCAACACGAGCTTCGTCGGAACGAAATCTGCAGGTACCGAGAATCCGGTTGCGGTGCGTGCGGCGCTGCCCTGCTCGAGGCTCCAGCCGTCATCGAGCGGGCGACCCGTGACCGTGATGCCGCTCGCGTCCGCGAGCGTCGCGTCGAAATAGCCGTGATTTTCGTGATGCGATCCGTTGCTCACGATCGCGCGAAAGACCAAGGGCCGTTCGCCGGCTGCGTTTGCGTGCACGTTATCGGCGGGAGCTGCGTCTTTCAACGACATTCCGCGCAAGCGGAGGGTTCCGTTGAAGAGCGCGTTCGTAAACGTACCGCTCACGCCGCTGGTTTGATTCGCACCGCCTGGCACCGGCGTCGGAGCGGCGGCGGCGCCGACGGCGTCGACTATTAAAAACGCCAACAGCATCGCGCACACCTTCGGGGTCTGCAATTTCATACGCGTAGTCCTCACGATTCAGCAGTAAACGCTATCGAGCGTCGGCTCGGCGGATCTCGCCAGCCATGGGCCAATTTTTTTTCCGTGAGCATTCCGTACCGGAACCGACGTCGGTAGCGCACGCGTGGTTATCGCTAGCTGCTTCGGATGTGGCAGCCGGCATAAGCTCCGGGAGCCTCACCGTTGCGAGGGCGATTGCGGTTTTCGCGACGGTGGGTCGGATAGAGCGCATCGTGCGGTCCTGACTGTGAAGCAAATGTATCGCCGCGCATAGGCTCCCATGACGGGCACGCTCCGGCCAGAAATCGTCCATACAAGTACCTCGTACAAATAGCACGGGCTCTGGCGAACGTGGTCGCGCAACCGGACAATCGAGATACTTAGCAAGGAGTAGCTCGATGTTTACGTTCCACATCACGAGCGAGCGCCGCACGACGGTCTCGCTCGCTCTCGTCTGCGCGCTGGCGTCCTGCCTCGGATGTCCCGGCGGCGCGGCGACCGAGATTACCGCTCCGAGCGTCATCGCCTTCGACGAAATCGACCACGTCTACACGACCGAAAACGTACCGCCGCCCGGTTCGTTCGAGCGCGACGCCGGCCAGGTGGCGCCGTCGGCCCTCGCCGCGGCAGCACCGAATAAGAGCCGCGGCATCTTCGGAGCGTTAAGCGCTGCCAGCACCATGCTCGGTGGCGCGAGCAGCGTCGTTGCCTCGAGCGGCGAACTCGGCCGCACGATCGGCATCGCGGATAACGTGATGAAGTTGGCGCCGCTCACCAACGCGCTGGGCATGGCGGGCAACCGGCGGTTCGATGCGCTCCTGCAAACGTATCTGCTGCCGCGCGTCTCGCCGTCGGGCGCCATCATGCTGTCAGGATTTCTCAGCGCGCAAGCCGATTATAACGCCCACTTTCCGAGCGCGCGTTCGCGGTCGCCGCAAGAACCGGCACTACACGATCGCGTCGAACGGCTAGGTACGCATCGAAGATCCGAACACGAAAGTTGTTACGATCATCAAACCCGATGCCGGTAAGAGCTACGTCATCGATCCCGGCTCGAAAACAGTACGCGTGAGCGGCTACGCGCGCTCGGCCCCGCCCGCCGAAAGCGCGGGCGACGGCAAGAGCGGTACGGCGGCTATCGACGATCGGATCGAACCGATCGGTCAAACCACCTTCGGCGGCATCGCGGCAACGGGGTTTCGAACCCGCTCCACGATGCGTGCGTCGGGCGCGGGCACGTCGTGCGCGCACTCGACGATTACCTCGACGCGCATCGAGTACTTTGCGCCATACCGGATCGCGTCGGACGCTGCGAACGCGTTGCCGGCAACGCAGACGGCCGATGCCGGCGGGTGCCAGCCGGCCAGCAGCGTCGCGCATACCGGCACGACGATTCCCAACGATCGGCTTCTGATCTATCAGGCCAACACGATCGATAAGAATACCCCGACCGGCGCCGATCGATACACGAACGTCATCGAGCGCGGAAACTTTCTGGAACTCAGTTCTGCCGCGACGTCGGCGTTCGATATTCCAGCCGACTTCCAGCAAGTCGCCACGACGGCACCGTCATCGCGCGCGCTCCGCGACTCATACGAATACCTCGCACGAGTGTCGCCGTCTGTGGCGCACGTGACCGGCCGATGCGAGAGTCGGTGCACGATCACTATATCTTCTCGAGGTACTTCTGATGCATAGATTCTTTTCGCGAACGATCGCCACGCTCGTCGCCGGCGGTGCGTTCGCCGTGCCGGCATTTGCCATCGCTTCGCCCGGCGGCGTGCGGATCATCGTCCAAACGTGGACGCCGTCGAACCCAACGGCGCAAAGCAACGCCATCGTATTCGACCGTCCCGGTTTGATCGCCGATGCACTCAACGAAGGCTGGGCGCTGGCGCTCAAACCGGTTTGCGATGCGCTCAAAGCCGAAGCGGGCAAACCCGATCGTCTCGCGCCCGGCTTTTCGCTCTATGACATGGACTGCAGCATGGCACAAGCCGGTTCGCTCAGCGTTACCGGACTGTCGGATAATCGCTTGACCTTGGCGTACCGGCTTTCCCACAACATGTTCAAGGGGACGTCGACGCAGCCGTCCGTAGCCGGGAGCTACGCCGATCCGTGCGTCTTTCTCTACTACGATCTAGCCGCAACCACGGTGATGCATCTCGATACGCTGGCGGTCGATAAGTTTACCGTCGCGATCGACCACGTCTCGCGCCCCGACTCGTGCAACACCGCGGGTGACATCGCGCGCTTCACGGCGACGACACTGCATTTCTTCGGCGGGCCCGACTTCTTGGCGATCGCCCAACAGGCGATTCAAAGCAAGCAAGACATCAGCACGGCCAAACTGAACGCAGCGGTCGACTCCTTCGTTCGGCCACTGCGGCAATACGCCGGGCAGTACGCCGCGCAGCAGAACTGGGTCCGCCACGGCGATCTGTATTTCGCGTTCGCACCCGCTTACACCCCACAACCGCTGCCGGCTGCGATTGCGGGATCGATCAATATGCCCAAAGACCGCTGGCTCGCGGGCGTTCCCGACTGCGCGACGTTTTCGGTCGTCGGTAACGTACAGACTGGACCGGCTCCGATTACGAATCCCGAAAGCATGAGCGTCGGCGCTCCGCCGAACCTCGACGTCGGTGTGGTGACCGCAAGCGGAGCGGCGACTGACGCCGGCGACCGGTTCGTGTGCACGTATACCGAACGGCAACTGCCTGCGGGCGTACCCGTCACGTTTCGCGCTAGCGGTAAGTCTGCGAGTCAGCAACGCGGCCACGTGCTCTACGTCGCAAACGTCAAACCGGAGGGCTGGTCCGGAACCGAAACCATCGCGACGTTCGCGCCAGGCAAGAACTTCGTCGCAAGCGTGGGACCGCAACTCACGGGCTTCGGCGAAAAAGCGAACCCTCTAAAGATCGACAATCCGGGCGATCCCGCCGAGAGCTACGCCTCGCGCGTGAATCCGGCAATCCTGCAAGGCGTCGATGCGAGCGTCGCGCAGAAGAGTCAGATCGCAACGAATTATCGGCCTTCGAATCCGCTCCAGCGTGTCGGCTTGAACCCACAACCGCTGCCGCCCAAGGTCGCCGACGCGCTCGTCGAAAGGGGCATCGCAGCGTTCGCCCGCAACGATTTTGCCGGCGCCGCCGCATCGTTCGCTCGCGCCGTGGACGGCAACGCGGGCAACGCCGTCGCGCTGCACGATTTGGCACTCGCGCACGCCCGGCTCGGAGAGGTCGCTCTCGCGCAGACCGAATTACGCCGAGCGTCGCTGCTCGCCCGAAATAGCGGCGACCTCGCAACGGCGAATGCATCGGATCGAGCGATCATCATCGTCAGCGGGCGCCAGTAAGTGCGGTACGTTATCGCGGCGCTGTTCGCGACGGCATTCACACTCGCGGCGACCACCGGAAACGCTTTCGCGAAACCCGCGGACGTGTGCAAGATGGTTTCGGCGAACGACACCCGCGCCTGGTTCGGCAAAGAGCTATCCGTAAGCGAGGACTATCTCGATAAGCCGCAGTCGAGTCAATGTACGTGGGATTCGAAGCGCGAGGGAGCCGGCTTTCTGATGGTGCAAATCGTCCCGGCCCGGTATTACGAACCTCACCGCGGCGCCGATTATACGCCGCTGTCCGGCATCGGTGACAAGGCGTTCTTCGTCACGGACCTCGGGTTTCTCGCGAGCGCCGTGAAAGGCTCGAAGGCCATCGCGATCACACTGCGCGGCGGATCTTCGACCAGAGCGACGGCGATCTCGGCACTCAAGATGCTCGTTCGAAAAATGTAGGCAGTGCCGATTAGCGGGTACCGTCGGCTATCGGCGGTACTCGCGCGGCGTCGCTCCAGAAGCGAATCGTTCGGGTCGATATCGGAGTTCGTCCGCTGCGCCGCTCCTCCGTAGCGATCTGAGTCAAGCAGCGAAATAACGCCTGCGCCGCTTCCTCCTCACCGAGCACGCGCAAGGAGATGAGAATTCGGGTTAGACGCAGATGGTTATGGTTTCCCGGCGTGAGCCACATGCTGCGCTTTACGAACGTCGAGCCGCGCACGATAGCGTCGCCCGCCCACGCGAGTCCATAAAAGCTCAGCATCCGGTCGAGCGATCGTAGCAACGCGCTGTGCAGTTGTGGGCGCGTGCGGAAGGCTTCGATTGCCGCAGGGTCGAGCCGAGGTGCCGTCGGGTTCGCGCCGCGGCGCTCGCGCATCGGGAAAAGCCATTGGATGAAATCGTGAACGCGTTCCAGCGCATCGTCGTCGAACTGCAAGATCTCGTCGAGCGACCGGCCACGATCGTCCGGACCGTTGCCTTCGTAAAACGCGACGATGCGAAGACCTCCGCCCGAACGGCCGGCGCCGCAGGCGTGCACATGCATGATCATGTGACGCGCCGCTTCGGGACGTCGGGAAAGGGCACCCGCGGGACCGGGCTGCGCGCGAAGGCATCGGTGCTACGTCCGCCGGCGCACGCTTTTTTGCCATGCGCAATCTTACGCCAGCTCTTCTACCTACGAATGCTGCGCACAGTTTTCACGTCCATTCGCCGCGACTGGTGTATGTCGTGGACGCGTACCATTAGCGTCGTCATGGGCGGTAACGGTGTCACCAATGTGACGTGACGCGGCGCCGGGCCGTGCGGTAATCTCGCAGGCATAGCCGCCGTTGGAACCTTTCGGCTAATCGGAGTATCGCGTGTTAGTTGTGGAGCAGGATGACGAAGCGAGCGTAATCCTCGTCGCAGGCGCCCTCGATCCCGTCGCGACGTCAAGATTAGCGGCGGCGATTACCGGAGCGGATTCAGCTTCCGCCCAACGGGTGATCGTCTCGCTCGAGAAATGTTCGCGTTTGGGCCCGGCTGGACTCGGTGTCCTCGCTCGTGCGAAGACGCGCCTGGGAGCACGATTTCTCGTCGTCATTCCGCGTCAGAAAAAGCTTCGCAAGATGTTGGAAGCGACGGGGCCCGCGAAACGTCTGTCGTTTTGCAACAGCGTTCAAGAAGGTCTAACGATGGCGATCGCTTCGGACCGCGCCATGCAAAACGCGTGATGCGACTAACGTAGGTGGTAAACTGCGCCGAGCCCATACACCGGCGTAGGAATTTTTTCCATACGGGCCTTGATCTGCAATGCGAGATAGAGCGAATAGTGCCGGGACTGATGCAGGTTTCCGCCATGAAACCACAGCGCTGCTTGGCGCGTCGGCTTCCACATGTTACGAAGCTCGCCTTCCCAAGGTCCCGGATCCTTGGTCGTATCTGAGCCGAAGCCCCAACACTTTCCGACGTTGTTCGCAACCTCTTGCGAAATGAGCTTCGCCGCCCACCCGTTCATGGAGCCGTAACCGGTCGCGTAGACGATGAGGTCGGCGGGCAACGTGCTGCCGTCGCTCAACACCACGGCTCCCTCTTCGATTGCGACGACGTCGACGGCGCTCTTTAATTTGATCTCGCCACCTGCGACGAGCTCGGACGCTCCCACGTCGATATAGTATCCCGACCCCCGGCGCAGATACTTCATAAAAAGCCCCGACTTATCGTCCCCGAAATCGAGCATGAAGCCGGCCTTGGCAAGGCGCTCGTAGAAATCGGCATCGCGTTCGGCCACTTGTTGATAGACCGGAATCTGGAAGTCCGCCATGATGCGATACGGAATCGATGCGAAGGTCAGGTCCGCTTTCTCCGTCGTCATGCCGGCTTGTACGGCTTGCTCGGAATAGAGGCCGCCCAAAGCCAGATCCATCAGCGTTTCGGATTTAACGATATGCGTCGAGGACCGTTGCACCATCGTGACGTCCGCGCCGTGTTCCCATAAATCGGCGCAGATGTCGTGAGCCGAATTATTCGATCCGATCACGACGCACTTCTTTCCCGCAAACTCCTCGCCACCGGGATGGCGGCTCGAATGGTGCTGGACGCCGCCAAAGGTATCGGCACCCGGATATTTCGGAACGTACGGAATTCCCGACATGCCGGTCGCCAAGATGAGCTGCTTCGGACGCAGGGTGACGGCTTCGCCGGCGCGATCGACGACGAGCGTCCATTCTTGCCGTTCGGCATCGTACGCGGCGCTCGTACATTCACTCGACGACCAGTAGTTGAGTTCCATTACTTTCGCGTACATCTCCAGCCAGTCGCCGATTTTGTCTTTCGGCGCGAACACGGGCCAGTGTTGCGGAAACGGCATGTACGGCAAGTGGTCGTACCACACCGGATCGTGCAGGCACAGCGACTTGTAACGCTTGCGCCATGCGTCACCGGGGCGCTCGTGTTTATCGATCACGAGCGTCGGCACGCCGAGGCGCTTCAATCGCGCGGCGAGACCGATACCGCCCTGGCCGCCGCCGACGATGACGCAGTACGGCTGACGCGTGTACCCGAGTTCCGCTTCATCGCGCGTCTTACGCTCGAGCCAGCTTTTACGATTGCGCTCCGCGCCGTGCTCCGCGCCTTTCTCGCGCGTCTCGCCCGCTTTTTCTTCGAAACCTTTGAGTTCGCAGAGCGCGGTCAATAGCGTCCAACAGCCGTCTTCTTTGAGGCGGACGAGACCCTGGCCGCGGCCGATGGCCGTTTCGAAGGTAAACCAGGCTTCCGTAACGCCGTTGGTTGCGGTTGCTTCACCGTCGATCTGAAAACGGCTCGGTGCGACGCGGGCAAGATTTGCAGACAGCATCTTGGAGATTCCGTCGCGGCCTTCCAACGTCGCGATATTCCAGGTGAAGGAAACGAGATCGCGCCAGTAGCTGACGTCGGCGAACAGCGCGGCGGCGGCCGCCACATCGGAACGCGTCAACGCGTCCTCGAACGAGCGCAGCCATGCAGACGTTCGCATGGTCGGAGTTACGCCGGCTGCGGGATGAGCCGGAGGAGTCTCGATCATCTTTGACCTCCAAGTGCAGCTTTACTCTATAGATGGTTTCCATCAACTGCCGGCGTCCGGCCGTGCGTCGTCGTTCGGCAGCAAGACGAGTCGGACTTGCCGGCAGCAGAGAATGAAGCGGTTGTGAACGAACGGGAATCTCCGGGAGCGGCGATTGCATGAAGATCGACGCTCGCTCATCGGGAGGCCCGCCATGACGCTGACAGACGCTCAAGTCGCCCAGTTCGACCGCGATGGTTTTTTACGCTTCGAAGGGCTCTTCGAACCCGCCGAGATCGCGCTCCTGAAAAGCGAGTTGGCGCGGGTCGGTGCCGCGAAAAGCGACGCGATTATCCGCGAACGAACCGGCTCCACGCGCACGGTATACCGCTCCCACGAACCGGACGGTCCGACCGCCTCGGCGGCGTTCCACCAACTCGTTCGCACGCCGCGCTTCCTGCGGCCCGCGCAGCAAGTGTTACGCGACGACGAGCTCTACGTGTTTCACTGCAAGGCCAACATCAAAACGGCGATCGACGGCACGGTGTGGCTCTGGCATCAGGACTACGGCTATTGGCAGCACGACGGCATTCCCGAAAGCAACATGGCGACGTTTCTCGTCATGCTCGACGAAGCGACGGAGCTGGGCGGCTGCCTCTATTTCGTGCCGGGTTCGCATAAACGCGGCGTGTTGCCCGCGTACAAGGACGAGACGACGACGTCGTACCCGCAGTGGGCGATCGAGAAAGAAGCGATGCGCCGGTTTCTGCGCGAGAGTCCGCAGCCCGTCGCAATCGTCGGCCGTCCGGGAACGGCGGTGCTCTTCCATTGCAATATCGTGCACGGCTCGGGCCACAACCTCTCGGCCAACGACCGGTGGCACGTGTATATCGCCTACAATCCCAGCGTCAACCGCCCGAACCCGGTGCCGGCTGCGCCGCGGCCGGAATACGTGGTATCGGAGAATTATGCGCCGCTCCAACTGGCCGGCGACGACGCGCTTCGCGAGAGCGTGTCCGCGTGATCTACCGTTCGCAATCGTCGAAATCGTTCGGTCCGGTGCCGGACATGTTCGGGCTGTAACGAAGCGTCAGCATGCGGGCCTGTCAATCGACAGGGATGTCCGTCTATGCCGGGTCGCGTCTAGGACATCTCGGCAAAGATTATTTTTCTATCGAGCGAAACCACGGGTAATGCATTACCGTCAAATGCCTATCTAGCGTTACGCTAGTCGGGCACGCGAACGCATCGCGTGTGCTAAAAGGAGACAACGATGAAACAGAAAGCGGTACGTATATCGCTTGGGTTCGCGGCGTTCGCCGTTGCAGCGACCTTGCTCTTCTCACCGGCGCGCGTACGCGGCGCCTCCGGGTGGCCTACCGCCGACACGTTTACGTCGGCAGCGGGCGACGCCGCTTCGTGGGTCCTTCCGGGTCACACGTATAGCGGTAATCGCTACGTCGACATGAAGGGGATAACGCCCGAGAACGTCGCCACGCTGAAAAAGGCGTGGAAGTACAAGCTCGACGACGACTCACCGATCGAAACGTCGCCGGTCGTCTGGAACGGCACGATGTACGTCACGTCGGCGCACAATCACGTGTACGCACTCGATGCGAAAACCGGTAAGTTGAAGTGGAAATTTTCTTATGCGCCGCACGTGATCGCGTTCGCCGCAAATCGCGGCGTCGCGCTCGCCGATGGACACGTCTTTATCGGAACGCTCGACGGACATCTGCTCTCGCTCGATGCGACGACCGGTAAAAAAGTTTGGGATATCGTCGGCGTACACGACACGAAGAATTCGTTCTATACCATGCAACCCGTGCCGTATAAGAACATGCTGCTCATGGGCGTCTCCAACGGCGACTGGGGCGGCATCGGCTACGTCACCGCTTTCGATCAGGCGAGCGGCAAACGCGTCTGGGAGTGGAAAACGATTCCAGGCCCGGGCGAACCCGGACACGGGTCGTGGAGCGGCGATTCATGGAAACGCGGCGGCGCCGCTGTGTGGAGCGGAATCGCTATCGACGACAAGAGCGATACGCTCTTCATGGATCTCGGCAATCCGCAGCCCGACTTCTTCGGCGAATCGCGTAAGGGCGACAATCTTTATAGCAATTCGATGGTCGCGCTCGATATTTCCGGCGCGCAGCCAAAGCTCAAATGGTACTATCAGTTCATCAAGCACGACACGCACGATTGGGACCCGGCGATGCCGCCGGTACGCTTCACGGGTAAAGTGAACGGCGCTTCACGCGAACTCGTCGCCGCCGGCGATAAAGGCGGAAACTTCTGGGTTCTCGATGCTACGAACGGTAAGCTCGTATGGAAGACGGCGGTGAGCAAGCAGGTCGGACAAAGTACCGATCCGTCGCGTGCCGGCAACATCGCCTGCCCGAATACCAACGGCGGCGTCGAATACAACGGCGGGGCCTACGATCCGCAAACCAATATGTTCTACGTCCCGAGCATCGACGAATGCGGCATCTGGAAGAAGCTTCCGCGCGCGACGTATCTTGCGGGTCAATTTTATCTCGGTGGACTTTTCCCGCCGCTGCACGGACCGAACACCGGCTGGATGAACGCCGTCGATATTTCGACCGGCAAATTCGCATGGCGCGAGCACGAATCGCTTCCGGCCCTCGGCGGAGCGCTCGCGACTTCAAGCGGCCTCGTGTTCTCGGGTATGCTTTCGGGCCAATTCAAAGCATTCGATGCCAAGACGGGCAAGGTCGTCTGGCACGATGCGACGGGTTCTCCGATTCTCGCCCCTCCGGCAACGTATATGCTCGACGATAAGCAGTTCGTCGCCGTCGCGTCGGGTCAAGCGGGAAATCAACTCGTTCCCGAAATCTCCAAGGTGAGCCCGGCCGGGTCGTTCATCACCGTCTACTCGCTCTAGGAGAATCTCGTGATCGCTCTGCTTCGAATCGCTCTCGCGCTCGTTCTCGTCGTCGGCTTTGCGCCATCCGTTGCGGCGCAAACGACGCTTGGCGACCGCGAACTGGCGCTGCGTTCGCTCGCCGACATGAAAACCGCGACCACCTCGATCGTGCGGACGGAAGACGGGAGTGCCGTCGGCCATAAATCGTATCAGCTGGCTGCGCAACTAGCGCGTAACGTTCTGATCGGCCGTAAAGATCGTGACTACGTGGCGAAGGCCGGCGACCCGAGCGACGGAGTCGGGGCGATCGGCTACATCGACCGTCTCTTGGACCGTTCGGCCACGCACGCGTGGACGGACGGTCTTCGCGGCGCGAAGATCAACCTGCTTGCCGCGGCGCAAAGCCTTTCCGATGCGCTCGCCGCGAAGCAGATGGAAGAGTATCAAACCGATCTCACCGGGGCGCTCGCCGACATCTCGCTTGCGATGGGTCGTCCATCGCAAGCGGGCGTGCTCGGCGGCGTCGAGGGAGCCCTCGCCACAACCTCGCTCGGCGTTCCGGCCGGTTCGAAAATAGTCTCGGGCTGCTCCGTGCCGAGCGGCGCACCGGCCTACGGCGTCACAGCCGGCAGAATCACGTATCTTTCCCTCGATCGCCACACCGCGGCTGCAGCGTTGCCGTCAGGGTTTCCCGTAAGCCGGATCGACGTCGTCGGCAACCGGCTCGTTCTCTACACGAATTCCGTAAGCGAGGCGGCGAAGATGTGCTCGCGGCGCACGGCTGCGGCGCAGCTCCGCATGACGCCGGTGTCCGCGCACCGGCAACGGACGCGGGCCGTCGCCTCAGCAACGCTCGTTTCGTATACCGCAACGCAAGCACACTCCGGTGCCGCGGTCTACGCGCAGAACTGCGTCTCGTGCCACGGAGCGAACCTGCAAGGCGTCTCGGCGCCCGCAGTCGCCGGTAAGGAGTTCGTGCACCAGGTGACGGGTAACGGCTGGAGCGTCGCCGATCTTCGCAACCTCGTCGTCCAACAGATGCCGCTCAACAATCCAGGAACCCTGAGCGCGAAACAGTACGCCGACGTGATGGCGTATCTGCTCGCCTCGAATTGCTATTCGGCGGGCAGCACGCCGTTCCCGAAGACCGACGATCCGAAGCTCGCGAAGACGAAAATCCGGCCGCCGAGCGGCGCCAGGCCGGCGGATGCCAAACTTGGCACCTGTCGTGTCAAGTAGAAACGCGGGCCGCCCTTTTCTTTCGTTCGTAAGCGCCGTTACGTAGACTGAAGCGCCGTTGCGGCGACGAGCGGAGCGTCGGTTACGACGTCCGCGATCGTTGCGTATTCGCACGCCGGCTGAACCAATTGCGGCTTGCCGGCCCACGCGGTGAGGCGCCGTAACGCCGTGAGTAGTTCGTTAGAGCGATGGCGATGCGGGCCGGACGGTGCGCCGTTTCCGCAGCGGCGAAGAGATTGGGATACAGTCCTGCGAGATCGAGCGGCACCGGGCCGCAATCGCGCCGAGGCACGTCGTCTCGTGACACGTCCCTGCGCGCCAGCGACGTACTCATGGCAAAGGTCGAGCCGAGCGCGCGGGCCGTCGGGTCCGTTGAATAACTCGGACCGTGGGCGTGGTAAGTGATCGTCATGTTGGGAATCCTTCCAGTATCGTGCGGTGCTGGAAATCGGGAAATCCCAAGAGCGTAAGGGGACCGGGCCAGATCGTATTAAGCGACGGAGCGTTACAATCTGCTTACAGATTGTTTTCGTATATGCGGGGATGCGGTCGTAGCGGCCGTCGAAGGAGTCGAGTGCCGCCGCCCACAGCGTCGCCATACAGCTGCCGTACGGATCGGAATCGACGCACGTTTCGCGATACCGTTCGAGCAGATGCGCGGCGCGCGCGCATTGACCGATATTGGTATGAGCGTTCAGCAGCGAGGAGAAGACGGAGGCTCGAACGCGAGGCTCCGCATTTGCCGGTAGCCGGCTCCAGAGCGCTTCGGCCGAACGAAGCCACTCGTACGGCGGTATCGAATAGCCGCGATGCATCAGCGCGCCGCACCACAGCGCGGGAAAGTCGAGCAGCGTCTTCTCATCGAAGCGCGTTATAAGCGCTGCCAGCCGTGGCGTCGGCGTCGCCATAAGGAAGGCACCGAGATCGCGCAGAGCGCCCGCGGCAGCGCGTTCGGCGCCTGCAGCGAAAAAAAGTTCGGCGGCGCGCGTCTCATCGCCGTGCGCTTGCGCCGCTTCGGCAACCCGCTTGACGATCCGGCGCATACGCGTCCCGCCGTGCTCACGCATCAGTTCGGCGACCATGGGATGGAGACGCAGTATGCCGTCGGGCATCAGTGAGAGCGGTACTCGCAACGCTAAGCGTTCGATATCGTCGGCCGTCACGGACGGGCGCACGCGTGCGATGTCGGCATAGCGTGCATCCGGAAGGGCCGCGATGACGAGCGCGAGATCGCGTTCGCGCGCGCTGAGGTCCCCGATGAGCTCGGAGGTGAGATAGACGAGCAGTTCGTCGTGAATGACGGTGCCGAGACTCGCGATGACTTCCGCGAACGGTTTCTCGCGTGCAGCCCGGCCGATGAGTTCGACGACGATGGGCCAACCGCGCGAGATGCGTTCGATCTCCGCCCATTCGCTCTCGCTGCGGTCGGGTAGAGCCGTGCGGATCTCTTCGTCGCTGAAGCGGTGGTCGTCGATCCCGAACGTCACGACGTTGGTCGGATCGACGCCTCGGCCGTACGGTACCGGGACGACGTCGCGCGAACAGACGATAATGAGCCGATCTCCCGCACGGATCAGCCGCTCGAAGAGGACCGATGCGCTCGCAGAGCGCGTCAACGCTTCCGCGTTCTCGAACACGAACGTACTCGGACCTTCTTCAACCCAGAAGCGCGCTGCTGCGGCCTCCCAATCGCGCGAATCCTTGGCGGCACCGAGTTGCGCTTGCGCGATAGCGGCTGCAAGCGCGGGCCGCGCCTCGGCGAGCGCGACGAGGACGGCGCGAGAGAGGTCCGTTTGGTCTCGGACGCCGACACAATCGCAGACCGCAAAGTTATCCGGGCGTGCGAACAATTGACGCACGAACGTCGACTTGCCATAGCCGGCCGGCGCCGAAACGACGACGAGGCGCGGAACTCTCCTCAAGACGATTTCGGAGAGCCGCGTACGCTGGATCTCCATGGCATTCTCTCCTGCTACCGCTCGAATCCGGCCGTCGAGCCGGCCGTCAGCATGCCGTTACGTCAGCATGTTAAACGAAGCCCAAGCGGCCGAGTCGGACGCGGGCGCGAGTAGCAATTGCGAAACGTAAAACCCTACGGGGTCGGCAGGTGCGGACTCTGCGGATCGACCGGGTCTTGCGGATCGACGCTGGTTCCCAATCGCGCCGAGGACCGGCCCGCCGGCCGGTCCTTCCCCGTGCCGTCAGCATCGTGATGGCCGGGCTCCGTCTGGTCCTTAGCCACCTCTTCGCCCGGCGTGGTGAGGCTTTCGCCCGTGCCGGGCGGTGGATTGCGATCGTCTTGTGCCATGCTCTTCTCCGTTCTGTACGCTAACCAGCGGTTCGGGGCGCTGAAGTCATGTGACGAGCGTCGCCTCGCGCTTGAGGGCGAGCCGCGTGCCGATGACGTCGTACCACGCGTCCATGCCGACGCCGTTCTTGGCAGAAACTTCGAGAACCGTCGCTGCGGGATGGACCAGCCGCAACGATTCGTAGGCCGCAGCGCGATCGAATCCGACGGCGCCCGCGAGATCGATCTTGGTCAACAGCGCGACGGCCGACGTATTGAACGCCAGCGGATACTTCAGTGGCTTATCTTCGCCTTCCGTCACCGCACACAGCGCGACCCGCAAATCTTCGCCGAGATCGTACTCGGCGGGACAGATCAAGTTGCCGACGTTTTCGATGAAGAGGATGTCCAGCGGCAACGCGTCCCAGCCGGCGAGCGCCTTGCCGATCATGTCCGCATCGAGCCGACACTCCGCGGCCGTCGTAATTTGGCGCACCGGGGCGCCGCTGCGCTCCAGCCGGATCGCGTCGTTGCGCGTCGCTTGGTCGCCAACGAGCGCGCCGACGCGGTGCGACGTACCGAAATGTCGTAGCGTGGCTTCGACGAGCGTCGTCTTACCCGAGCCGGGGCTCGAGAGCAGGTTGACGACGAGCGTGCCGCTGCGCGCGAAACCTTCGCGCAGAGCGCGTGCAAGGCCGTCATTCTTGCGCAGGATGCTCTGATGGATCTCGACCACGCGCAACTTCATGCAAGAACCTCCATGGCGACGAGTTCGAGTTCGCGCCCCCGGACAATCGACGGCGCGAGCGCCCCGCACGCCGAACACGTGAGCCCCGCGCCTTCGCGCGGCGCCCGTTCGCGATCGCACGCGGCACACCATAGCGCGACCGGTATTTCGTCGATGATGAGCGCGGCGTCGGCAGCGACCGTCTCGGCACGCGCGAGCTCCCACGAAAAACGCAGAGCGTCACACGCGATGCCGCTTAGTCGCCCAACGCGTAGGCGTACCGACGCGACGCGAGTCGCTCCTTCCCGCGCGGCTGCGGCTCCGATCTCGTCGAGCAAGGACAGCGCGACCGATAATTCGTGCATACACACGTGCTTCCGTACACCCTTTTTCCCCATATTAAGTCACTTGCGAAAGATTCTTTTAAGGTGTACGTTGCGTAGTATACACGTAAGTATGAAAGCCTGTCCATAACGCGAGACACGACTAGCGCCGGCGGGCTCGCCGAGCGCAAGGAGCTTATTGATGGCGATCGCTCCCCCGTCCGAAGTCACCGTAAACGTTCTGTGGATCCCCGCCGGTTTGAGTTGCGATGGCGATTCCGTCGCACTCACTGCCGCCATGCAGCCCTCGATCGAGGAGATCGCATTGCGTGCGTTGCCGGGCATCCCAAACGTCGTGTTCCATTGGCCGCTCATCGACTACAGTTTGGGCGGCGCGGAATTCTTAGAGGCGTTTTACAAAGCGGAACGCGGCGAACTCGACCCGTTCGTTCTCGTGCTCGAAGGCTCGATCGCGAACGAAGACATTAAGACTGAAGGCTACTGGTCCGGCTTTGGCAACGAGCCCGGTACCGACCAGCCGCGCACGTTCATGACGTGGATCGATAAGCTGGCGCCCAAAGCGTGGGCGGTACTCGCAGCCGGCACGTGCGCGACCTACGGCGGCATCCATGCGATGGCGGGTAACCCGACGGGCGCCATGGGCGCGCTCGATTACCTCGGCTGGGATTGGCGCTCCAGCGCCGGCATCCCAATCGTGTGCGTTCCCGGGTGTCCCGTGCAGCCGGATAATCTCTCGGAGACGATCCTGTATCTCTTATGGCAGGCCAACGGCCGCGCGCCGATGATTCCGCTCGACGAGGCGGGCCGGCCGACGTGGCTCTTCGGTAAAACCGTTCACGAAGGCTGCGATCGCGCGGGCTATTACGAGCAAGCCGATTTCGCGACGGAATACGATTCGCCGAAGTGTTTGGTGAAGCTCGGCTGCTGGGGACCGGCCGTCAAGTGCAACGTCCCGAAACGCGGCTGGATGGGCGGCGTCGGCGGGTGTCCCAACGTGGGCGGCATCTGCATCGGCTGCACGATGCCCGGCTTCCCCGATAAATTCATGCCGTTCATGGACGAGCCGCCGGGGGCGAAGATTTCGTCTACGATTATCGCGCCGTACGGCAACGTGATCCGGACGCTGCGCGGCTTTACTGCGAAGACGCTCGACAAGGAACCGAAGTGGCGCCACAAAGGGCGTCAACTAACGACCGGCTACCGGCCGCGCTAATCCCCTAGGCCCTTCGTCACACGCCCCTTTCGGAGTTCTACATGGCGATACAAGATCTTCCGGCAACCGGGTCCACAACCGATAAATCGCGCCTCGTCGAGATGTCGTGGGATCCGATCACGCGGATCGTCGGCAGCCTCGGCATCTATACGAAAATCGACTTCAAGGAGCGCGTCGTCGCGGAGTGCCATAGCACGTCGTCGATCTTCCGCGGCTATTCGATTTTCATGAAAGGCAAAGATCCGCGCGACGCGCACTTCATTACGTCGCGCATCTGCGGCATCTGCGGCGATAACCACGCCGTCTGTTCGATTTACGGACAGAACATGGCGTTCGGCGTCCGGCCGCCCGCGATGGGCGAATGGGTGATGAACCTCGGCGAGGCCGCCGAGTACATGTTCGACCACAACATCTTCCAAGAAAACCTGGTCGGCGTCGATTTCTGCGAGCGGATGGTGCGCGAAACCAATCCGTCCGTCTGGGAGAAAGCCAAGCAGACCGAGGCTCCCAACGCCGCGATCCACGGTTATAAGACGATCGCCGACATCATGACGACGCTCAATCCGTTCACCGGGGAATTTTACCGCCAAGCTTTGCAAGTCAGCCGCTACACGCGCGAGATGTTCTGTCTCATGGAAGGGCGCCACGTTCACCCGTCGACGCTCTACCCGGGCGGTACCGGCACGATCGCGACACATCAAGTCTTTACCGATTACTACACGCGGCTGATGCGCTACGTGGAGCACATGAAGGTCGCCGTGCCGCTGCACGAAGACCTCTTCGATTTCTTCCTCGAAGCGTTACCGGGCTACGATCGCGTCGGCGAGCGTCGCATCTTGCTCGGCTGCTGGGGCGCGTTTCAAGATCCCGATCACTGCGACTTCCGCTACGACACGATGAGCGATTGGGGTCGTAAGATGTTCGTCACGCCGGGCGTCATCGTCGACGGCAAGCTCGTCACGAACGACCTGATGCAAATCAACCTCAACATGCGCATCCTGCTCGGGCATTCGTATTACGACGATTGGGCGGGCCAGGAAACGTTCATGGACACCGATCCCCTGGGCAACAAAATCGACCGGCGGCATCCGTGGAACATGCATACGCTGCCGACGCCGAAGAAGCGCGATTTTGCGAACCAATACAGCTGGGTCATGTCGCCGCGCTGGTTACACGGCGGCGAGCACCTGGCGCTCGACACGGGCGGCGGTCCGCTCGCGCGGCTGTGGTCGACGGCGCTTTCGGGGCTGGTCGATATCGGCTACGTCAAGGCGACCGGCAAGAGCGTCGTCATTAACTTGCCCAAGAGCGCGCTGCGCGGCCCGGTCAGCTTCGAGTGGAAAGTGCCGCAGCGTTCGAATACGATCGAACGCAACCGTGCACGCACGTTTTTCCAGGCGTACGCGGCGGCATGCGCGCTGCACTTCCTAGATAAAGCCTTCGAAGAGATGAATGCCGGCCGGACGCGCACGTGGGAGCCGTTCACGGTGCCCAAGGACGGCTTCGGCGTCGGCTTCACCGAGGCCGTACGCGGCGTACTCTCGCATCACATGATCATTCGCGACGGCAAGATCGCGAATTATCATCCGTGGCCGCCGACGCCGTGGAACGCGAATCCGCGCGACGAATATGGAACGCCCGGACCGTACGAAGATGCGGTGCAAGGCTGCCCGATCTTCGAAGAAAACGGGCCCGAAACGTTCAAGGGCATCGACATCATGCGTACCGTGCGCAGCTTCGATCCGTGCCTTCCGTGCGGCGTGCACATGTACGTCGGCAACGGTAAGACGGTCGAGACCGTCCACTCGCCGCTCGCGCCCTTCGGCTAACGGCGATGGCGCTTGCGGCCGACCACGCGACGATCGCGAATCGCGTCGATACGCTGCTTCGCGAGATCGCCGCGGCGCCCACGGTCGAGCGTGCGCGCGAACGTGCCGACGAACTTGCGCGGACTCTTGTGGAGCTGTACGGTGAAGCGCTCGAACGGGTGTTGACGATCGTACACGACAACGCGGACGCCCGGGCGGATAACATCTTCGCCGCGCTCTGCGAAGACCGGTTCGTCGAAAGTCTGCTCGTGCTTCACGATCTGCACCCGCTCTCGCTCGAAGACCGGGTGCGCGCGGCGCTCGACGCGGTGCGGCCGTATCTCGAGTCGCACGCCGGCGGGATCGAAGTCGTCGCCGTCGCGGACGGCGTCGCACATTTACGCCTCGAAGGCACGTGCGACGGCTGTCCCTCGTCCGCAGCGACCGTCAAACTCGCCGTCGAACGCGCGATCCTCGACCGCATTCATGAAGTGAGCGAAGTGCGCGTGGAAAACGTGACCCCGCCGCGCGCCGCGCCGGCCGCGACGACGTTACGCCTCGAAAGCGATTGGATCGCCCTCGACACGGTCCCGGCGCTGCGGCGCGATGGAGTCGTCCGTCTCACCGTCGCCGCCACGCCCGTCGTTCTGATCGCCGAAGGCGAGCAAATCTTTGCCTATCGCGATCTCTGCCCGACGTGTTCGAGCAGTTTCGACGACGCTATCCTCGCGCATCCGTTCTTGTGGTGTTCGTCGTGCGGGCGCGGCTACGACGTCGCTCACGGCGGGCGCGCCGAAGATCACGAAACGCTTCACGCCGAGCCGTTTCCGTTGGTCCGTGACGGCGCGCGCGTCCGCGTCGCCATCCCGCTCGGAGCATAAACCGTGGCAGCGTCCGATCCGGCCGACTTCGCCGCCCTGCAGACGCTGCTAAAGAAGCGTCCCGCCGCAGCGCCGGGCGAACGGTGCGATTTCTGCGCGACGCCGATCGCAGCCGAGCACGGTCATCTCATCGATCTCGCCGAGCGACGCATCATGTGCGCGTGCCGGCCGTGCGCGATCGTCTTCGAACCGGCGGGTGCCGCGCAAGGCCGGTACAAAACCGTACCGCACCGCTACGTCGCCCTCGACGACGTCGGCGTCGACGACGCGCTCTGGGAATCGTTGCAGATTCCGATCGGACTTGCGTTCTTCTTTCGCAATTCGCAGCACGGGAAGCTCTCCGCATTTTATCCCGGACCGGCCGGCGCGACCGAATCGGAACTCTCGCTCGATGATTGGGAGGCACTCGCCCGAAACCATCCGGTGCTGGCGTCACTCGAGTCCGATGTCGAGGCGATTCTGGTCCGGCGGCCCGGGCGAGCCGGCGGTCCGACGCGTTGCTATCTCGTGCCGATCGATGCGGCGTACGAACTCGTCGGACTGATCCGCTCGTGCTGGCGCGGTTTCGACGGTGGAACCGAGGCGCAAGCGAAGATCGACAACTTCTTCGAATCGCTCCTCGAACGGGGCGCGAACCGCTACGCGGGGCCCCGCTTTTAATGGACGTACGATGAGCGCGCTCGACTTTGCCGTAATCGGCGCCGCCTGCGAACCCTACGCGGCCGCGCCGCAGCTCAGTCTGCGGCTGCGCGTTCGCGAAACGACCGGCGCACGCGTGCATGCGATCGCACTGCGCGCGCAAATAAACATCGAACCGCAAAACCGCCGCTACGCGCCCGCGGAGTCCGAACGGCTGGTCGATCTCTTCGGACCGCCCGAGCGCTACGGCGATACGCTGCGCCCGCTGCTCTGGACGCACGTCTCCGCGCTCGTCGTCGGCTTCACCGGAGAAACGGAGGTCGAGCTGCACGTGCCGTGCAGTTACGATTTCGCGATAGCGGCGCACAAATATTTGACCGCGCTCGCCGACGGCGAGATACCGCTCATCCTGCTTTTCAGCGGGACCGTGTTCGTCGATGGCGCGCAGGGCGTCGCATCCGAATTCGTGCCGTGGTCGGCCGAGGCGCGGTACCGCTTACCGGTCGCGGTCTGGCGAGCGACGATGGACGCGCACTTCCCAAACGAAGCGTGGATCCGGATCGGCCGGGACACGTTCGCCGAGCTCGACCGCTATCGCGTCGCCAACGGCTTGCGGACGTGGGATGCCGCGCTCGAGCGGCTGTGCGAAGGGGCGCTGGTGGAACCATGAACGGCGCGCCCGATCCGTTCGCGGCCGCGCGCGCGATCGCCGATGCCGTGCTGTACGAAGGCTATTTGCTCTATCCGTACACAGCATCCGCACGCAAGAACCGGATCCGTTGGCAATTCGGCGTCGTCGTACCCCAGGCATACGAAGCAGCCGGGACGGGGGAACACGCCGAGCAGCAAACTGAGGTGCTGCTCGAAGCGGGCGACGAGCCCCGGGTCGACCTCCTCGCGCGCTTTCTGCGCATCGAAACGCGCGCGGTCGAAGCGGCCGTCGACGGCACGTTCGTGCCCGTCCCCTCGCTCGTCGTAGACGGCACGCAACACGTTACGTTCGAGGAAGGCGTCGCGTGCGACGTTCCGTGCAGCGTCTTCCCACGCGGCGCAAGCGAGCTTAACGTGCCGATCGCCTTCGACGCAGTGCGCGAGACCGAACCGCTGCGCGATGCGGGCGGAACGCTCGTCGGGCGAGTCGTCCGCGAGCGCGCGCCGCTAATGGGAACGCTCGCCGTGCGTTGCGACCAGGTCGGCGCGACGCCGGGACTCTTTCGGGTGCGCGTTCGCATCGAGAACCATTCTGACGTCGTTGCCGCATTCGAGCGTTCGAGCGTACTGCGAACCGCCTTCGTTTCGACGCACGCGTTGCTCGCAGCGCACGACGGACGCTTTCTCTCACCGCTCGATCCGCCCGTTGCGGCCGCCCCGCTTGCGCAAACGCTCGAAAATCGCTACGTGTGGCCGGCGCTCGTGGGCGATGCGTCGCTGGACGCGCAGCGCGCCGCCGTGGTGCTCGCCTCACCGATCGTGGTGGGCGACTTCCCCCAGATCGCGCCGCAAACGGACACCGACGCATTCGACGGCACCGAGATCGACGAGTTACTGACGCTCAGCGTGTACGCGCTTTCCGATGCCGAACGCGCGGAAGCGCGCGCCACCGATCCGCGCGCGCGCGCGCTCGTCGATCGAGCGGAGCGATTCGACGACGAAGCGTTCGTGCGGCTTCACGCCGGGACGTTCGTGCAAACCGAAGCGGAACGTTCGGCGCCCGCGTACGTGATCGTCAAGGGCACGCGCGTCGCGAAAGGTTCGAGCGTGCGGCTCACGCCCAAGCGCAACGCGGACGCCTGGGATATGTTTCTCGCAGGCAAAGTCGCGACGGTCTGCGGTATCCAGCAAGATTTCGAGGATCGCACCTACGTGACGGTCACGATCGACGACGATCCGGCGAGTGAATACCACGAGTGGTACGGCCGCTCGTTCTTCTTCGACACGGACGAAGTCGAGCCGCTGGCGGCGGCACCGTGAACGCGCGCGTGTTGGTCGCCGGAGTCGGCAACATTTTTTTCAGCGACGACGGCTTCGGCTCGGCCGTGCTGCAACGTCTGGGCGCCGAGCCGATCCCGGGCGTGCGCTGCGAAGATTACGGTATCCGCGGCATGCACCTCGCCTTCGAAATGCTCGCGGGGTACGAGCGCGTCATCCTCGTCGATGCCGTCTCGCGGGGCGGCGCGCCGGGCACGCTGTACGTGATCGAGCCCGACGACGTTGCGGCTAGCGGAACCGCGCCCGACGCACATCGCATGGATCTCGCGAACGTTTTCGCGTACGTGCGCACGCTCGGCGACGACGCGCCGCCGGCGACGATCGTCGGCGCCGAACCGGAAACGATCGACGAAGGCATCGGTCTTACGCCCGTGATGGATGCGGCCGTCGAAGCGGCGCTCCCGCTGGTCCGCCGGCTCGTACGCGAAGCGCTCGCCGTACCGGCGCGCGCGGTGAAGGAGACGACATGCTCAGAGGTTTGATTTTCGGCGGCCTGGCGTTCGGCGCCGCATTCGCCGGCGAACGGCAATTTCGGAGTGTGTTCAAAGACATGCAACGGTACGACCGGCTGCGGCGCATGTCGGGTGACTCGTCGCTCGTGCACGAACTCCTCGACAAGCTCTTCGCGCTGTTACGCGAACGGTTGAGCCGCCGGCGCGGCGGCGCCGGGCTCGATACCCTCGGGAGCCTGCAAAACGACGTCCGCCGCTATCTGCGCATCAGGAGCATGTAATGTGTCTCGCGATTCCCGGACAAGTCGTCGGCTTCGCCGACGATCAGCCGATGCTCGCCCGGGTCGACGTCGCGGGCGTGCGCCGCAACGTCCACGTCGGAATGCTCGACGAAACGCTGGCGCTCGGCGACTGGATCCTCATCCACGTCGGCTTCGCGCTCAGCAAGATCGGTGAGAGCGAGGCGCGCGATCAGTTGCGCATGCTCCAGGCGATGGGCGAGGACGAGCTCGCGATGGAGGAAGTGCGTGGCTATACGTTCGCCGACGAGGCACCGCGGCGATGAAGTACGTCGATGAATATCGCGATCCGGTCTTGATTCAGAACGTCGCGCGCGAGATCGCGCGCAGCGTCGATCCCGCGCGGCACTACCGGATCATGGAAGTGTGCGGCGGCCATACGCACTCGATTTACCGGCATGGGCTGCGCGACGTGCTGCCGGAGAATATCGAACTCGTTCACGGACCTGGCTGCCCTGTGTGCGTGCTACCGACGGGACGCGTCGACGACGGTCTCTCGATCGCCGAACGCGACGGGGTCATCCTGGCGTGTTTCGGCGACATGTTGCGCGTGCCGGGCACGCGCGGCACGCCGCTTGAGTTCAAGGCGCGCGGGGCGGATATCCGCATGGTGTATTCGCCGCTCGACGCGCTCAAACTGGCGCAGAACGCTCCGTCGCGCCACGTCTGCTTTTTCGCTATCGGCTTCGAGACGACGGCGCCTTCGACGGCGCTGACGATCCTGCGCGCGCGCGCACTCGGCATCGAGAATTTTTCCGTCTTCTCCAATCACGTGACGATCGTTCCCGCGATGCGCGCGATCTTGGATTCACCGGGCATGCGCATCGACGGCTTCGTCGGTCCCGGACACGTGGCCACGATTACCGGCTGCCGGCCCTACGAGTTCGTGGCGCGCGATTATCGCAAGCCCGTCGTCGTCGCGGGCTTCGAACCGCTCGACATCCTGCAAGCGATCTTGATGATCGTGCGCCAATTACGGGCCGGCGAAGCGCGCGTCGAAAACGAATACGCGAGAATCGTACCGTGGAACGGCAATCGCGCCGCGCTCGCCGCGCTCGAGACGGTGTTTGCGCTGCGGCCCTTCTTCGAATGGCGAGGTCTGGGCTTCATCTCGCAGTCGGCGCTCGAAGTGCGGCGCGAATTTGCAACGTGGGATGCGGAGCGGCGCTTCGCCGTGCCGGGCGTGCGCGTGACCGATCCCAAAGCGGCGCAATGCGGCGAGGTCCTCAAAGGCGTGCTCAAGCCCGCGCAGTGTAAATTATTCGGCAACGCGTGCAATCCCGAACATCCCATCGGCGCGCTGATGGTTTCGAGCGAAGGCGCGTGCGCCGCGCATTACCGCTACGCGCAGCGGGCGGCCGAAGCCGAACCGGCCGCAGTCTAGCATGGCCATCGCGCAGCGCCGGCGGCCGCGCATCGCCTTCAACGACGAGCGCATCGAGATGGCGCACGGCGCCGGTGGTAAAGCATCGCGCCGGCTCGTCGAAGGGCTGATCGCGCCCGCCTTCGCAAACGCGATCCTCGATACGCTTTCGGATGCCGCGACGTTCTCACTCGGCGGCGTGCGCGTCGCGACCACGGCCGACGGCTACGTCGTGCATCCGCTGCGTTTTCCCGGCGGCTCGATCGGCGAACTCGCCGTCAACGGAACGGTCAACGATCTAGCGGTCAGCGGCGCGCGCGCGCACGCATTGATGGCGACGTTCGTGTTGGAAGCGGGCCTCGAGAGCGAAACGCTGCGTGGCGAAGTTGCGGCGATGGCGGCAGCCGCGCAGCGTGCGGGCGTCGCGATCGTCGGCGGCGACACGAAGGTCGTCGAACACGGCCTCTGCGACGGTATGTACGTCACGACGTTCGGGATCGGCGAACTCGACGCGCGCTTCGCGCTCGATCCGCAGTCCGTGCGGCCCGGCGACCGCGTGCTGCTCAGCGGCCCGATCGGCAGCCACGGCATCACGATTCTGCTCGCGCGCGGCGAACTCGATCTCGAAGCCGACGTGCGCTCCGATACGCGCTCGGTGTGGCCCTTCGTCGATGCGCTCGGCGACGCGTGCGGCCCGGGGGTGCGCTGGATGCGCGATCCGACGCGCGGCGGGGTCGCTACGGCACTGAACGAACTCGTCCGCGAAAGCAACGTTGCGATCGTGCTCGACGAGGCCGCCGTGCCGCTCGGCGCATACGTGCGCGGTGCCTGCGAACTCTTAGGACTCGATCCGCTCCACATCGCAAACGAAGGCCAGTTCCTCGCGATCGTCGCAGCCGAAGACGCGCCGCAGGCGTTGGCGGCGCTGCGAACCGTGCCCGGCGGCGAAGCTGCGGCAGAGATCGGTGAGGTACGTGCGGAACCGGCGCGCACGGTGCTCGGTGCGACGCCGTACGGCGGGACGCGCGCGATCGACATGCTCGTCGGCGATCCGCTGCCGCGCATATGCTGAAGCGCGCCGAACTGCCGAGCGATGTCGAGGCCGCGACGGCGCTCGCCGCGCGCATTCGCGCGCGACTGCCGGTCGTACGCGCGTTCTTCGCGCGCGAGGCGCCGCGGATCACGGCGGCGGCGCGCGCGCTTGCCGAACGCTTCGAACGCGGCGGCTGCCTCTACGCCTTCGGTCGCGACGCGTATGCGACGGACGCCGCGCACCTCTCCGTCGAGTTCGTGCACCCGGTAATCGTCGGCAAACGGGCGCTGCCGGCGTTCGATGTCAGCACAGCGCCGGAGCCGTTCGTTGCGGCGCTCGTCGGACCGGACGACATCGCAATGGCGCTCGGGCCCCCCGGCGGCGATCCCGTGCTTGCGGGCGTCCTCGCCGTCGCGGCCCGGCGCGGCGCGCTGACGCTCGCGTTGCCGGGTACGTCCGCCGACTTTGCCTTCGACGCGCCGACCGAAGACGAGCATATCCACCAAGAGGTCTTCGAATTGCTCGGCCACACGCTGTACGAAAGCGTCCACGTCTTTCTCGAGCAACGCGGCCGCGGCGAAGGTACGGGTGCTTCGAGTTTTCTCTATCCGTTCTTGAACGACGGCACGGCACCGAGCGTCGATTCCGCCGACGTGAGCGCATCGATTTTGCGTAAGGTTGCCGATGGGGAAGCGCTGCGCGAGGCGGTCGCCGTGACGCAAACGCACGCGCTCGCCGCGGCAGCCGCGGCAATGGACGCACGACTCGCACGCGGCGGGCGGATCCTCGCACTCGGCAACGGCGGCTCGGCCACCGACGCGACGGACTTCGTCCTGGACTGCATCATGCCGGCGCCGGGCCTGGTGACGATCCCGGCGCTTTCGCTTGCGTGCGAGCCCGCGATTCTCACGGCGATCGGCAACGACGTCGGCGTCGAACTCGCGTTCATGCGCCAATTGATCGCGCGCGCGAAGCCGAACGACATCGTGCTTGCGTTCTCGACCAGCGGCGGCTCGAAGAACGTCGTCGCCGCACTCGAGGAAGCGCGCGCGCGCGGCCTGCTGTCCGTGGCGCTGCTCGGCTACGACGGTGGCGAGATCGTCCGCCGCGGCCTGGCAGATTTCGCGCTCGTCGTAGCCAGCGCCGACATCCCGCGCATTCAAGAAACGCAGGCGACGATCTACCACGTGCTACGCGAGCGTTTGGGCCACGATGGCGCTTGAACTTTACGGGACGCGCACGTGTCCCTATACGGCCGAGCTGCGCGAGGAACTCGACTGGCAGGGCCGTCCGTTCGTCGAATACGACGTCGCCGACGACGGCGCAGCGTTCGCGCGCATCCGCGCGCTGATCCCCGATGCGGCTGCAGTACCGGTACTCGTCGAGGACGGGCGCGTGGTGCAAATCGGGTACCACGGCCGTTCGTGTTACGTGTCGCCCGCGTAATCCGCGTTCGCGGCATCGTCCAAGGCGTCGGCTTCCGGCCGTTCGCGTATCGGCTCGCGCAGCGCTATTCGCTCGGCGGGTGGGTGCTCAATGGAGATGCCGGCGTCGAGATTCACGTCGAGGGTGCCGAAGACGATCTCGCGGCGTTCGAAGGCGCCTTGCGGGCAGAGGCGCCGCCGGCCGCGCAGATCGTCGCTGTCGATGCCGAGGATGCGGCGCCGGCCGGATGCGCGGGTTTCGCTATTCGGGAAAGCGAGGCGCGTGGCAAACCGACCGTGCGCATCGCGCCCGACATCGCGACCTGCGCTGCGTGCTTGCGGGAACTCTTCGATCCGGGCGACCGCCGCTATCGCTATCCGTACATCAACTGCACCGATTGCGGGCCGCGCTATAGCATCGTCCGCGGTTTGCCGTACGATCGGCCGCTCACGACGATGGCCGCGTGGGAGATGTGCGCGGCGTGCCGCGCGGAGTACGACGATCCCGCCGACCGCCGCTTCCACGCGCAGCCGATCGCGTGCCATGCCTGCGGTCCGGCGTACGCCTTCGAACGCGACGGAACTCGCGCGCGCGGCGATGCGGCGCTCGTGGCGGCGGCGAGCGCGCTTGCGAGCGGTGCGATTCTCGCGGTCAAAGGCATCGGCGGGTATCACCTGGCCTGCGACGCGCGCGATGCGGGAGCCGTCGCGGCGCTGCGGGACCGGAAATTTCGCAAAGAGCGGCCGTTCGCCGTGCTGGTGCGCGATCTCGCGACGGCCGAATCGCTCGTCGCACTCGACGCACCCTCGCGTGCGCTAATAACGTCGCCGGCGCGGCCGATCGTGCTCGCGCCCGCGCTCGACGCACTCGCGGGCGTCGCGCCCGATAATGGCGAGCTCGGCGTCATGCTGCCGTACGCGCCGTTGCACGCGTTGCTCTTCGCTTCGGGAGCGCCGGCGGTGCTCGTGCTCACGAGCGCGAATCGTTCGAGCGAACCGATCGCGTATGAGGACGACGATGCGCGCGCCTCGCTCGCCGGAATCGCCGATGCGTTTCTCATCGGCGAACGCCCGATCGCGCGGCGCGTCGACGATTCGATCGCGCGAGCGCAATTCGGGGCAGCCGCGATCTTACGCCGTTCGCGCGGTTTCGCACCGCAAGCCGTCGCGCGCCTGCCGCGCGGCGGACCGATCATCGCCGTCGGCGGCGATCTCAAAAACGCAGTGGCGCTCGTTGTCGACGGCGCCGTCATCGTCAGTCAGCACGTCGGCGATCTGGCGCATCTGGCCGCGCGCGATGCGTGCGCCGCCACCCTGCGCGACCTCTGTGCCACCTACGACATCGATCCGGCGGAATGTCTGGTTGCGCACGACGCACATCCCGAGTACGCCTCGAGGGCGCTGGCCCTGCAACTTTCGATGCGTACGTTCCCGGTCCAGCATCATCGCGCGCACGTCGCGAGCGTCGTGGCCGAGCGCGAAGCGTGGTCGACCGACGTGCTCGGCATCGCCTGCGACGGAACGGGCTACGGCGACGACGGCACGATTTGGGGCGGCGAATGCTTTGCCGGCAGCGTCGCCGCCGGCTTCACGCGCATCGCGCACATGCGCGCGGCAAAACTGCCGGGCGGCGATGCGGCAGCGCGCGTTCCCGTTCAAGCCGCAGCTGGTTTTCTGCTGGGGCTCGACGACGTACCCGATCTCGCTGCGGCCCCGTTCTTCTTCCCGGCGCGCTACCGCCTCGCGCGGGAACTGGCATTGCGCGACGTCCGCACGTTTACGACGACGTCGCTCGGCCGGCTCTTCGACGTCGCGGCCGCACTGTGCGGTTTTACGCGCGAGACGACGTTCGAGGGACAAGCCGCGATGTGGCTCGAGCACGAGGCGCGCCACGCGGACGACGACGGCGGCTACCCGTTTCCGCTTGTTGACGGCGAACTCGACTACCGGCCACTTCTGCACGGCGTTATCAGCGATCGCGTCGCCGGCCGCGGCCCGGCCGCCATCGCACGCGCGTTTCACGGCGCGGTCGCGGACGGCGTAACGGCGCTCGCGGCGTTGCGTCCGGCGCTTCCGGTCGCGGCATCCGGCGGCGTATTTCAGAATCGTTTGCTGTGCGCACTGCTACGCGAGCGTCTGGGAGACCGGCTGTGGCTTGGAACCAACGTGCCGCCCAACGACGGCGGCCTTTGCGTCGGTCAAGCGGCGCTCGCCGCATTTTCGCCCGCACGCAGCTGAGGGCCATCTCGCGCTACGACTCGAGTCGCGACGCAGTTCGATCTCAACGTTAAGACTCACGGAACCTCAAGTGAGCCCGCTCGGGGCGCTACGCAGAGTTTGCGATACCGTTCATCGCCACGCCGTCATGCGTGACGCATCCGATGAAGTCCAGAGCGCTTCGTTCACGGCGGACCAAAGCTCACGACCGTGCCAGAGACGGTCTCGATCGACAAGCCAGTCTGTTCCGCCTCGTCGAACGCGTTCCGGCGCCGACCGAAGATGAACACATGCGCGCCCCCCTTCACGAACCGCTGGGCGATCGCGAGCCCGATGCCGCTCGTGCCGCCGCTGATGACGGCGCCTCGTCCCTCAATCGCGACATAGTCAGGCGACCTTAACGAGGTTCTGGAAAAGGAGCCCGCCGAGGATCCCGTCACGAACATGAAGGGGTGCGCCGCCCGTATCGAGACTTCCGAGTTCGACTGGAGCGAAGCCAAGTTGAGCTGCCACGGCCGCGACTTTCGCGCTGGCATCGGCGTCATTGCTTGAAACGAAAACGACTTGCTTTTCGTGAGGCGGGCTCGTGCCGAGTTGCTCCGCAGGCAGATGATTGAAAGCTTTGACGAGGCGCGCTCCGACAAATGCTTGGGACACGACCTCGGAAGACAAACGACCTCCCAGCTCTTCCGGAGCAACCTGAAAGGCATTCGTAACGTCGACGACGATCTTGCCGTTCCACTGTCCGAATTGCTTCGCGACGGTCTTGTGTGCGGAGAATGGAACGGCGAGAAAGATCAGCTCGGCCCCATATGCGTCTTGAACCGATTGAGGAAAGACGTTGGGACCGAGTTCTTTTCTTAAAGACGCCAGGCTCTCAGGTCCACGCGTGTTTGCGATTGCGACGTCGATATCGTTACGCGTGAAGGCGCGTGCTAGCGCGGTTCCGATGTCGCCGGAACCAATGATTGAGTACTTCATAAAAGGTCTCTCTTTCTTAGAGCGAGTGCCAAGCGTAGTTAAGCGTTGACGATTCGCCGCTCGGGCGCGCGCTTACGGCAGAGCAGAAGGATCGCATGCACTGCTTGGCAAGCTCAATCCGCGTCAGCGCTAGGCGTATTGCGAAACGTCGCTCGCGCGGAAGCGCGGCAGTCGCGGGAAGACTTTGGCATTGTCGGCGTATCCGATGTTGATGAGGTACTGCGAAACGAATCGGCCGTCGGGAAAGAATGCGTTGTCAACGACGCTTCGCTCGAAGCCGGCCATCGGGCCCGCGTCGAGACCGACCGATCGTAGCGCGATGATAAAGTACGCCATTTGAAGCAGTGCGTTGTCCCACGCGGTACTGCGCTGCGCGGGCTCTGGCATACCACCGAACATGTTCGTGAGCATCTCAGCGCGTTGCGGAAACAAGCGGGGAAAGTGTTCGAAGAACTTCAAGTCCGTGGCGACAACGGCAGTAACTGGGGCTGCCATTGTCTTCTCGCGATTGCCTTCGCTTAATGCAGGCTCGAGCTTCGCCTTCGCCTCGCGCGACTCGGCGAAAACGACGCGAAGCGGCAGAGAATTTGCGCTTGTTGGACCGAGCAACGCGAGATCCAGCGCACGGTCAAGCAACTGATGAGGAATTGCACGATCGAGGAAGGCGTTCGCGCTTCGAGCCTCGACAAAGATTTTGCGAGGCTGAATTCGTCGAGCGCATTGGTCAAGCTTACTTCGACAATTTCGTCAGTTGTTAGGGCCGGTTGGGTGAACGGTGTCATAATGCTCCGGATGCGGTCGTTATGTCCCGCGTCAGAAGTCTAGCAGATGTGGACCAACCAGTCAATAAAATGCCCGCTGTATTGGACCATTTGGTCATAATATGATAAGGTGATCGTAATGGGACGTCCTATCAGCTTCGATCGGGCTCAAATGTTGGACACGATCCAAAATCAATTCTGGAACAACGGGTACTCGGCGACGTCGCTCGACGACATCATGAAGTCGACCGGTCTAGGCAAGGGCAGCCTTTATGGCGCGTATGGTTCCAAGCACGACATGTATCTGATGGCTTTCAGTGACTATTGCGACTGGACGATCAAAGATTGTGAGGAACGCTTGAGAGGCACTGATGACGGCGCGATCATGCGCTTGCGAAAATTCGTTGGGACGGCGGCTAAATGCGTCCCTGGCTCCCGTCGTGGCTGCATGCTCGCAAAAGGAACCGCCGAAGTTGCCGGTCGCTTTCCGGATGTCGATAAGATCATAGAGAAAACGTTTAAGGCGTTGGAAGTCGAGATTTTGAAATGCGTTCGCCAGGCCCAGCACGCCGGCGACATCGATCGAGGTAGTGACGCCCGAACGATCGCCGTCACGTTGCTGGCGGTGATTCGCGGCATGGAAGCGCTGAAAAAAGCCGGGGTGCCCTCCGTGTCCCTTTCACTGGTTGCGCAGGGTGCGCAGGATTTGCTAAAGCCGACGAGCCGTTGAGGGTTTACAAACAATGCGGAGGCGTACGGATCTGCAACATGACGAATCCGTTCACCTATTCCGCTATTCCGAACGTAACAGATCGGATCGCCGAGCATCCAAGCCTCGGGCGAGAGCTTCCTTACAACGGCCGCGGAGAACCATATCTACAGTTAACACGCTGCTGAAAATCATGCAGGGCGCTACGGATGCGGTCTTTTCCCGCGATGAATATCTATTTTTATAGTTGCCTGGGAAGATTGCTTTGGACGTCATGGTGGGCGCCAATACGTGCGCGCTAACGGTATTTCGTCATCTCGAAGGCGAGACGTTCTTGAGAAGTGGGTTCGCTTGGAAGGGCGTCGACGAAATCCTGCGGCGTTAGAAAGCCGAGGGAGCCGTGTGGTCGTTCTTCGTTGTGGTCGATGACCAATCGCAAGCAGCAACCGATCGAGTCGAAGCGACTGGTTCGCAATTATCCATCGCATCCGCCTTTTTTCGTCTTCCGAAGGCGACGGTACCGCATCGGAACGACGCAGGTTCGAGCGTGCGGACCCTTAACGACGCGAAATGATGTTGCAACGCGCCGCCCGCTCGTGACGCAGCGTAGCGGATTCGTTTCCGTACGCGGTGCGCGCGAACACAATCTCAAGAACGTCGACCTGGAGATACCGCGCGAGGCGCTAGTCGTGTTCACGGGCGTGTCGGGCTCCGGAAAGTCGTCGCTCGCCTTCAGCACGCTGTATGCCGAAGCGCAACGCCGCTATCTCGAATCCGTATCGCCGTACGCGCGGCGGCTCTTCCACCAGATGGCGGTGCCGGACGTCGACGAGATCGACGGTCTGCCGCCCGCAGTCGCGCTGCAGCAGCAGCGCGGTACGCCGACGACGCGTTCGTCGGTCGGCAGCATCACGACGTTGTCTAATCTGCTGCGCATGCTATATTCGCGAGCCGGGACGTATCCGGCGAAGCAGGCCCATCTCGAAGCAGAATCGTTCTCGCCCAATACGCCCGCCGGTGCGTGCCCGCGGTGTCATGGACTCGGGCGGACGTACGAGGTGACGGAACGTTCGCTGGTGCCCGACGACTCGCTGACCATCCGGGAACGCGCGATCGCCGCCTGGCCGACCGCGTGGCACGGCCAGAATTTGCGCGACATCTCCGTGACGCTCGGCTACGACGTCGATCGCCCGTGGCGCGAATTACCCAAGAAACAGCGCGATTGGCTGCTCTTCACGGACGAACAGCCAACCGTTCCCGTCTACGCGGGCTACACGCCGGCCGAAGTGCGGCGCGCGCTCAAGCGTAAGGAAGAACCGAGCTATCAGGGCACGTTTACCAGCGCCCAGCGACACGTTCTCCAAACGTTTGCAAACACGCAGAGTGCGCTCATGAAAAAACGCGTCGCGCAGTATCTGCTCAGTGGCGATTGCGACCTCTGTGGCGGCAAACGTCTGCGGCGCGAATCGCTCTCCGTCACGTTCGCGGGTCTCGACATCGCCGACATGTCGCGGCTGCCGCTCGTCAAGCTCGCGGAACTCCTGCAGCCGTTCTCGCTCGCGAACGCTTCCGCAAACGCGCAACGTGCGGCGACCCATCCCGAACGAGCGCTCGTCGTCCAACGCATCGCGGAAGATATCGTCGCGCGCCTCGCCATTTCGCTCGACCTCGGGCTCGGATACCTGACCCTCGAACGCGGCACGCCGACGTTATCGCCGGGCGAACTGCAGCGTCTTCGTTTGGCGACGCAAGTGCGCTCGAATCTCTTCGGCGTCGTCTACGTGCTCGACGAACCGTCCGCGGGATTGCATCCGGCCGACACCGAGGCGCTCCTGCGCGCGCTCGATCGGCTCAAAGAGTCCGGCAATTCGCTCTTCGTCGTCGAGCACGATCTCGACGTCATGCGCCACGCCGACTGGATCGTCGATGTCGGACCCGCTGCGGGTGAAGCCGGGGGCAGCGTGCTCTACAGCGGACCACCGGCGGGTTTGGCGCAGATCGATGCCTCGATCACGCGGAACCACCTGTTTGCCAACGGCGCGCTTCCCGTTCGCGAGCCGCGCTCGCCGCAAGCGTGGCTGCGGCTCACGGGGGTAACGCGTAACAACTTGCGCGATCTCGACGCGGCGTTTCCACTGAGCGCGTTTACGACCGTCACCGGCGTATCGGGTTCGGGGAAATCGAGCCTCGTCAGTCAGGCGCTTGTCGAACTCGTCGCGACGCACGTGGGCGCCGACATCGTTGCCGACGACGAGGAGGTCGACGAACTCGAGCGCGCGCCCGCGGCTTCGAGCGAAGGCCGCATTGCGAGCGGACTCGAGCGCGTGAAGCGCCTCGTGCGCGTCGATCAACGGCCGATCGGCCGGACACCACGTTCCAATCTCGCAACCTATACGGGGCTCTTCGATGCGGTGCGCAAGCTTTTCGCCACGACGAAAGCAGCGCGCGCACGGCGTTTCGATGCCGGACGGTTTTCGTTCAACGTCGCCAAAGGCCGCTGCGCGACGTGCGAGGGCGAAGGTTTCGTAATGGTGGAACTGCTGTTTCTCCCGAGCGTCTACGCGCCGTGTCCCGCGTGTCACGGCGCCCGCTACAATGCCGAAACGCTCAGGATCAAATATCGCGAGAAGACGGTCGCCGACGTCCTCGGGCTCACCGTCGACGGCGCCTGCGACTTCTTTTCCGGCGAACCGCAGGTATTTCGATCGTTACATATGCTGCGCGAGGTGGGCCTCGGGTATCTGCGACTCGGTCAGCCCGCGACCGAGCTCTCCGGCGGCGAAGCGCAACGCATCAAACTCGCGACCGAACTGCAACGCACGCAGCGCGGCGATACGCTGTACGTGCTGGACGAACCGACGACCGGGCTGCACCCGGCAGACGTCGAGAAGCTCGTCGCACAGTTGGACGGACTCGTCGCGTCGGGCAACACGGTGATCGTCGTGGAACACGACATGCGCGTAGTCGCCGGCAGCGACTGGGTCATCGATATCGGTCCGGGCGCTGGCGACGCGGGTGGGCACGTCGTCGCTGCCGGTCCGCCCAGCATGGTCGCGCAGTCCGCTGCGAGCCGCACCGCGCCGTACCTCACGCGCTTTCTCACGGCATCGGCGGGCGCGCCGTAGCGAGGCGCGCAGCGTCGCGACTTTCTGCGCGTCTTTCTCGCGCGTACTCGTACGTCTGTTGCGGTTCGCCGCGATACGTATACGGATTATTGACGGACCGGTCGCGCGGAGTCACGTGTCCCGCCGTACAATGAGATCGCATGATCGCTTCCGTGTCGCCGATCGTGCTTGCCGCCCTGGCCGCTGCCGGCCCCTGCGACCTCGTGCGCCGGGCCGACGTCGTCGCAACGTTGCACTGGGACGTACGAGCCGTTCGCGAATCGGTCTACCATCTTCCGCAAGCGCGCGGTTCGCTCTGCCGCTACGAGACGACGGAGGGAACCGTCTTGGTCACGGTGCCCGAGCGTGGTTCGAGCTTCTTCAACAACAACGATCTCGTCGATCCTTTCAAGAATGGGATGGGCACGCGCGTTACAGGCATCGGCGCATCGGTGACGATGTTCGATAACACCGCGTACGTGAGCAAACACGGTCGAAGCGTCTCCGTCGCCGTACTGCCCGAGCGCGGTGCGGCTGACGAACGATCGTTAACATCGCTCGCCAAGCTCGTCTCGCGGCGCATGCCCTAGCGAGGGTAACGTGCGAGGGCTCGCATACTGGTGGGACGGCTCACGGTTTGGACTACGCGGCGCCGGGTACGAACGGGGTGCTACATTATTTCGAACGTTGCAGTTCGGGGAGAAGAGTACAGTATGGGTTTAATGGACGGCATCAAAAAGACGGTCGATAACGTTTCGGATGCGCTCAGCGAAGCTGGCCACAAGACGAACGCTGAAGCGGAACATGCTTCGCGCGACGTAGCCGGCGATGCGATGGCGCCGGGCGAGAAGCTCGGTTCGGTCGCGAACGAAGGCAAAGAGAACTTGCTCGGCGGCGTCGACCGTGCCAAGCGCGACGTTCGCGAAAACACGTAAACCTTTCGCTCGATCCTTCGAACTTGGCGGAGGGCTGCGGTCCTCCGCCTTCGTTTTTACTGGCCAGGGTAAAGGACGTAGATATGTGCTGGAATCTGAACGCAAATGACGCCCATGCCGCGCGAGCCGCGCGCAAAGCGGCCACGGCTCAACTGCGGGAGCATGCCGCTAGTGACGATGTGCTCGGCGGGGCGGAATTGATTATCGGTGAACTTCTTTCCAATGCCGCACGCCATGCCAACGGCCACGTGTGCTTAGAACTCGGACTTGCCGAAGGTCACGCGCAGATCTCCGTTCATGACACGTCGCCGGCCTTCGCACTCGATCTCAATCGCCCGCCGCACGAGTTTAGCGAAAGTGGTCGCGGCTTATTTATCATCTCCGAGCTCGCACGAAAAATGAGCGTCATTCCGGTTAACGGCATGGGGAAGCGCGTATCGGTTACACTCGACTTGCCGGTCGAGGTCGAGGACGCGTTCGCGCCGACGTGCACTCGACAATGGCTCCGCCACGAGGATGGCGTGTGCTTGCATCCGCGGGTCGCGCTCTATCAAAACCGGGCGGCCGACACCGCACCGTAAGTTACATGCGGCAGCTGATCGTTCTCTGCGGCGGTATTCTCGCGCTCGTTCTCATCGCCTCGGGGCTTTACGTCAATCTGCCCGGATATCAAGCGATCGGATTGACCGCATTCGGCGCGTGCATCGCCGGCATGGGGTTCTTTGCGTGGAACGTCGCCGTTGAGGATAAGCGCCGCGGCGACCACGACCACGACCACTAGCCGCGACGTTCACTCGGTATGGATGTTATCGATCCATCGCACCGCTTCGGGTTCGTCAGCCGCTGCGATGTCGAGATTGACGACGATCGGTTCCTGACCGCTACGCACCAGAACGCACTCGAGCGGTTCGCCCGAGCTGGCGTTGCTCTCTTGATGCGGGACGTACGGCGGAACGAAGATGAAGTCGCCGGGCCCCGCTTCAGCCACGAACTCGAGACGCTCGCCCCAACGCATGCGCGCGCGGCCGCTCACGACGTAAATGATGCTTTCGAGATCCCCATGATGATGTGCGCCGGTTTTCGCAGCGGGGTCGATCGTAACGGTTCCAGCCCACAATTTTTCGGCGCCCGTACGAGCGTGCGTAATCGCCGCGGCGCGCAACATGCCGGCGGTTTGCGGCGTGTTCGTATCGCAACTGCTTGCGGGCACGACGCGCACGCCGTCGTGCTCCCATGCGCGCTCGCTCACTGCGGGCGTCGCTCCTCGGCGAGCGTGCCCGCCGCGACGACGATGAGATCGCGTTCGCCAAGATAACGCCTCGCCGCATCCGTCGCCTCCGCAAGCGTAACCGCCTCGAGCCGTGCGCGATACGTATCGACATCGTCGTCCGGCAAACCGTAGTACGTGAGGCGTGCGAGCTGCGCCGCGATGCCGGCGTTGGTCGCGAGGGCGACGTGATGCTGGCCCGCCATCGAATTGCGTTGCGCGTCGAACTCGCGCGGCAGCGGCCCCGTCCCGGCGTAGTCGCCGAGTACGCCGCGCACCGCTGCGATCGCACGCGCGACGTTCGCCGGATTAACGCTGACGGCGACGCGCCAAGGTCCCCCAATTTTGCCCGGAGCGAGAAAAGCGCTGGTCACACCGTACGTCAGGCCTTCGCGATCGCGCAGCTGCAAGCCTAAACGCGAGCTGAGCGTCGATTGGCCGAGGATACCGTTCGCGATCGACGCGGCGAGATAGTCCGCGCCGGCTCGCACGAGCGTCGTCGCTCGTCCGATGACGATATCGACATTCGACTTGCGCTCGAGCTCGACGTCGTCGCGCCGCTCGCATGCGGGACGCGCGCGGACGTGCGCGGGTTCCCTCCGGTCGCCTGTTGCGAACGGCAACTCGCCCAGCGTTCGCGCGAGCATGCGGGCAAAGGCATCTTCCGAGACGGCGCCGGCCGCCGAGATGAGCGGGGCGCCGGCAAGAACCGTGCGCTCGTAGAACGTGCGGACGTCGTCGAGATCGATTGCCGCAACGTCGGCGAGCAGTGCGTCGACGTCGGGCGCGGCATGCGCGGAGCCGCTCTCGTAGGCGAGGTCGAGAAAACGCTGGGCAGCCCGCCAGCCCGTTGCGGTACGGGCCAAGCGCAACGAACCGGTAATTTCCGAGCGCACGAGTTCGAGTTCCGCCGCATGGAAAGCGGGCTCGCGCAATTCCTCGGCCAGCGTTTCGAGCAACAGCGGCAGATCGTCGGCCATACAGGCTCCGGCGAAGCGAAACGCCAGCGGATTGTACGAGCTTGCGGCATCGTCGTCCACACCGTACGAGCGCCGCACGCCCGCGCGTTCGAGCCGCTCCTCGAGCGCCTCACGCGCGTGCGTGCGCGTGCCGCGCGAGAGCATTTCCGCGACGATGACCGGCAGCATCGGACGGTCCGGCGCGAAGGCCGCCCCGGCGTCGAGCATGCCGCGCACGTGCACCGTCGGCGTATCGGGCGATGGGACGTGACGCCACGCGATCCCGTTCGCTAGCGTACCGCGCGCGATACGTTCCGCAAAACGCGCTTCGCGCTGGGCGGTCGGTCGCGGCAGCCTTGCGGCTTCGACGGTGCGTTGCTGCGCGCGCGGCGCTTCGACCGCTTCGAATGCAACGACGTCGAACGTCTTCGCGACGCCCGGGACGAGCGTCCCGACCGTGCGATTGTCTTCGTGAAGGTAGCGGCGTGCGACGTCGCGCACGTCCTCGGCCGTCACGGCTGCGATCCGCTGGACGTAGGTCTCGTCGAGACGCCACGACCCGACCGCTTCGAATTCCGCCAGACGCTGCGCGAGCGCGTACGTTCCATCGCGTGCGAACGCCCGCCCGACCGCAATCTGCGAGCGCACGCGCTCCACTTCGCTCGTCTGGGGGCCGCGCTCGAGCATGCTGGCGAGCGCCGTATCGAGTTCGCGCCGGACCGCATCGGGTGCGACGCCGGGCCGCACGTTGGCGACGATTTGAAAGAGTCCCGGATCGCGCGAAGCCCAGTCCCAGGCCGCCGCATCGAGCACGAGCCCCGTGTCGACGAGCGCTCGCGAAAATCGGCTGGTACGTCCGCGGCCCAAAATGCCGGCGAGGACTTCGAGTGCATACCCGTCGTTGTGTTCGGGCACCGCAGCCGCTCGTTCGGCCAGCGCCGCTCGCGAAAGCACGCCGTGCTGTCCGAGCGCGGCCGGCGTGTGATAGGCATAAGCGACGAGCGTCGTGTCGCCCGGGCGCTTGACGACGACGCTGCGTTCGCCCGCTTGCGGCGGTTCTTCGGTGTAGACGTCGGGAATCGCAAGCGCCGCGCGCGGCAGCGCGCCGAAATGCCGTTCGATCGTCTCGCGCGTTCGCTCGGGGTCGAAATCGCCGATCACGAACGCCGTCGCATTATCGGGATGGTAATACGTGTCGTAGAGTTCGCGCAGCCGTTGTGTCGAGACGCCCTCGACATCGGTGCGCCAACCGATCGTCGGATGGTGATACGGGTGTTCGCGAAAAGCCGCTCCGACGAGAGCGGCATTGAGTACGCGGCTCGAGTTGTTGTCGTTGCGTTCGAGTTCGTTACGCACGACCGTCATCTCGGAGCGGCGATCCGCATCGGCGATGAAGGCGCCGCGCATGCGATCGGCTTCGAGTTCGATCGCGAATTCGAGATAGCCCGAAGGAACGGTCTCGAAATACAGCGTTCGATCGAGCCACGTCGTCGCATTCTTGCTCGCACCGATTTCGTTCATGATATCCGCAAACGCACGCCCGTTTCCACGATAATTCTTCGGTGTGCCTTTGAAGAGCATGTGTTCGAGCAGATGCGACGACCCGGTATAGCCGACGGCTTCGTTCCGCGCGCCGATCCGGTAGACGATCATCAGCGTCGCCACGGGCGCCGCCGTGGCCGGGATAAAGACGACTTTAAGTCCGTTCTCGAGGACGAATTCGTGCGGCGTCGCGATCGCGGGAGCAAGCATCCAGGTACACTTGCGAGTGTCGCGACGAAGTCCCCCGCAAATACGCGGTCCAGACGCACGCTTTGGCCGACGCGCCAGCTGGGTGGTCTGGCCCGGAGCGGGAACGTGTGCGAACGATGACCCACGTGCTAGCCGCCGCGCTCCCGGCATTCCTCGCTTCGCTCGTCGAATTCGTAGAAGCCTTGACGATCGTGCTCGCCGTCGGCGTCACGCGCGGATGGCGCTCGGCCACGCTCGGCTCGCTCGCCGCAGCGGGCCTCCTCGCGCTGCTCGTACTGGCCTTCGGTCCCGCGCTCACGCGCTTTCCCATCGCCGTGCTTCAGCTCGTCATCGGCATCCTGTTGCTCTTCTTCGGCTTACGCTGGGCACGCAAAGCCGTGCTGCGCTATGCCGGAGCGATCGCACTCCACGACGAGGCGACGATCTACGCTAAGCAAATGCGCCTCCTGGCCGCCGAACGCGGCGCCCCGGAAAAAATCGATTGGATCGGCTTCACAACCGCCTTCAAAGCCGTCGCGCTCGAAGGCCTCGAAGTCGTCTTCATCGTGATCGCCGTCGGCGCAACCGCCGGCGCGCTACTCCCGGCGAGCGCCGGCGCCGCCCTCGCCGGCGTCCTCGTCATCGCCGGCGGCTTCGCACTGAACCGTCCGCTCGCACAAGTCCCGGAGAACACGCTGAAGTTCTGCGTCGGCATCATGCTCTCGGCCTTCGGCACGTTCTGGACGGGCGAAGGACTGCACGTCGCATGGCCGGGCGCCGATCTCATGTTGCTCCCGCTCATCGCCGGTTTCGCCGCCGCATCGGGCATCGCGTATCTCGTCGCGCGCAAGACGGTCCGCCTCACCGCGGCGGCGCGCGCATGAACGCCGCTCGCGGCGTTATCGGCGAACTCGTCGGCCTCTTCGTCGAAGATAAGCTCTTCGCACTCGCCATCGCCGTCTGGCTCGCCATCTCCGGCGCCATGGCCGGCTTCACCCTCGGCTCGCCGGAGTTACGCGGCCTCGTTCTCTTCCTCGGTCTCGCATCGATTCTCGTCGGCGGAATCGTGCGCGGCGCCCGAACGCAGTAACGCCGGGCGCGTACGGACTAGAGTCCCGCTAGAACCCGATCTCCGAACGTCTGGGTATCGAGCGATGCACCGCCCCGAGCGATATCGCGAGTGCGCGCCCCGCCCGCAATCGCCCGCGCGACCGCACCCTCGATACGCCCCGCACCGGTTTCATCGCCGAGACTATACCGGCAGAGCAACGCCGCCGACAAGATCGCCGCGATGGGGTTCGCGATCCCTTGCCCCGCGATGTCGGGTGCCGAGCCGCTGATCGGCTCGTAAATGCCGAACCGTTTCGCTCCGTCGACCGGCGTGCCGAGCGTCGCGCTCGGCAGATTCCCGAGAGATCCCGTCAGCATGCCTGCTTCGTCACTAAGGATATCGCCGAAGGTGTTTTCGGTGAGTATCACGTCGAAGCGTTGCGGATCGCGCACGAGCTGCATCGCCGCATTATCGACGAGCACGTGTTCTAATTCGACGTCGCGATATTCCGCTTGATGTAACGCGATGACGACGCGCCGCCACAGCCGCCCGCTTTGTAGGACGTTCTGCTTGTCGACCGATGCGACGCGGCCCCGCCGCGTTCGCGCGAGCTCGAAGGCCACGCGGGCGATGCGCTCGATCTCGGGCGCCCGGTACACGAGCGTATCGACTGCGGTCTCCACGCCGTCTTCGACGCGCGTATATTTCGGTTCGCCGAAATAGAGACCCGACGTCGTCTCGCGCACGACGACGAGATCGAGCTCGCGCACGAATTCCGGCCGCAGACTCGACGCATCCTCGAGCCCCGGAATCATCTTGACCGGACGAAGATTCGCAAAGAGATCGAAGCGTTTACGGAGCTGCAAGATTGCGTATTCGGGACGTTTATCGCTCGGGGCCGCATCGTATTTCGGGTCGCCGACCGCGCCGAAGAGCACGGCTGCGCTGCGTGCGGCGAGCGCGTGCGTCGCGGGGGGATAGGCCGCTCCGTCGCGTTCGAGCGGCACGACGCCGACGTCGCCACGTTCGTAGGTGCAGTCGGGCCGGACGACGCGCAACACGCGCTCCGCAACGGCGGTGATTTCCATGCCGATGCCATCGCCCGGCAGAATGGCGATCGTGGTGGTTGACATAGCGCGCGAGTTCGACTAGCGGTCGGCGCCCGCGTGCGTTCCGTTCCTGGTAACGATATCGCTCGGTAACGCCTCGGTATCGCTTGCGACGGGCCGCACCGCGGGCGAGCGATCGAGAAGCGCGAGGTGCGTCATCAGCAGGCTACGCATCTCGCTCTTGGCCTTTTCCGCCGTTTCGAGATGGCGCTGATATTCGCGGCGCGCCTCCTGCGTGCGGTCGCCGAAGCTCGCGATCTCGACATCGAGCGCCAGCCTTGCTTCCTTGCGGATGAGATCGGCTTCCTTATGGGCGTTTGCTTTGACTTCGTCTGCCGTTCGCTGCGCGAGCAGAAGCGTGTTCTGCAGCGACTCTTCCATGGATTTGAAATGGCTCACGCGTTCGCGCAAATCGCCGATTTCGGCTTCGAGTGCCGCGCGCTTATGCGCTTCGTCTTCGAGCGCCTCGACGATCTCGTCGAGGAACTGATCGACGTCGGCGGGATCGAATCCGTTGAGCTTCTTCTTAAAGACTTTGTGCTCGATATCGATGATTGAAATCTTCGCCATGCGTTAGCCTCGCGTCATGAAGTCGAAGGACGGATCGCTCGAGAGCGTCTCGCGGATGCCATCGGAGTTGACCGACGTGCCCGGCGGAACGACGAGGTACATCGCGTCTGCGAGTTTTTGGATCTTGCCGTCGAGCGTGTACGCCACGCCGCTCGTGAAATCGACGACGCGCTGTAAGAGCCCGCGGTCGACGCCTTGAAGGTTGAGGATGACGACTTGACGCGCGCGCAGGGCGTCGGCGATTTCCGTCACGTCGCCGAACGCACGCGGCGCGAACAGATTCACCTCGCCGGTACTTCCCGCGCGCTTTTCGCGCGTGGAAAAGGCGACGACGTTGGGCTTGGGCGCCGGAGCGCGCTCGTCGCGCGGCTCTTCGACATCGTCTTCGTCCTCGTGCAACGAAAAGAACGATCCGATTTTGTGTAAGACGCCGACTTTCGCCCGCTCGGATTCTTCGTGTTGATTCATGCTCGCGCTCCAAAGATGGCGGTCCCGATGCGCAACATCGTCGAGCCGCAGGTGATCGCTTCCGGCCAGTCCCCCGACATGCCGATCGAGAGCGTATCGCCGCCCACTTCGGCAAAGGTCTTCGCAGCGCGTTCGAACGCGCGTCGAATTTCGTTACGGTCCGTCGTATTCGGCCCGATCGCCATGATGCCCGCGATCTCGAGATCTTCTTCGTCGCGCAAGCGCGACGCGAGCGCCGCGGCATCCGCGGGATCGAGCCCGAAGCGCTCCGTATCGGAGATGTTGATTTGCAGCAACGCGCGGACGGGCTTCCCGAGGGTTCGGGCCGCCTTCGCGATCGCGCGTCCCGCTTCGATTCGATCGATCGATTGCACGACGTCGAACGTTTCGACGATCGCCTTCGCCTTATTCGACTGAATGTGTCCGATGAAATGCGCGCGTACCGGCGGCAGGTCGACCAGTTTTTCGCGCGCTTCTTGCACGTAACTCTCGCCGATGTCCGTCAATCCGGCTTCGATCGCTGCGACGATGCTGGCGCGCGATTGTTTTTTCGAGACGCCGATCAATGCGATCTCGGCGGGCTCACGACCGGCGCACGTGGCGACGTCCGCAACACGGCGACGCAGCGTCGCGATCCGGTCCGCGAGCGAATTCGGAGGGCCGCCCGGCTCGACTCCGATCTCCACCTTCATGAACTCGACGGATTCCGGCGGCCGCCCCGGCTTTCCTACGCTGCGACGTCGGTTCGCCGGTTCCGGCGCGCGAACGCGAGCGCGAGGCCGATCCCGATCGCGATCATCGGCAGCGCGAGTAATTGCCCGCCCGTCAGCGGCCCCACCGCGAGATCGGTTTGCCGCCACACTTCTGCAAGCGAGCGCGTGACGCCGTAAAACGCGAACCACGTCCACGCCACGACCCCGTCGGGGGGCCGGCGACGGTAGACGACGTAGACGATCGGCAACACCGCAATATCGAGCAGCGACTCGAAGATTTGCGACGGGTATCGGAAGCCGTCCGCGCTCGGAAATTTCATGCACCACGGATGGTCCGGAACGCAGACGTTGCCAACGAGCTCGTCGTTGATGAAGTTGACGATGCGCGTGAGCGCGAGGCCGACCGGAAGCATCACGACGACTTCGTCGGCGAGCACGCTAAACGTAAGTCCCCGATGCTTGCGCACGAACAGTGCGATCGCCACGATAACGCCGAGCATCCCGCCGAAGAATCCCATACCGCCGTTCCACACGGCGACGATGTTGATCAGGCTGCGCGGCATGTCGCCGAAATACAGCGCTGCATCGTGCTTGGTGACGATATCGGCGAACACGAAGAAGATGCGCCCGCCGATCAGCACGCCGGCGAGTGCGTACACTAAAAAGTCTTGGACGGCGTCGACCGAGAGACCGAGGCGGCGCCGTCCGGCCGGGCGCGCCATCCACGCCCCGACGGCCAAGAACCCGGCCAGATACGAAAGCCCGTACCAGTGGATCGCAAGGGGACCCAGACGCAGCGCCACCGGATCGATGTTCGGATACGTAAACCAGTGTTGCACGAGACGTCACCTTGCGGTCCCCGCCGTAGCGGCCCTGCCCGAGAGAAATCTGTGACCAGCCTGGGAGGAGTCCGCGAAAAGTCGCATGGAATGAGTCGAGACGCCGGAGGAGCCGGCGACTCCCTCGCATCCGCCAGAGCGGCGGTGCATCTTTCGAAAGTTGAGCGCATGAAGCAAGTCAAGACCGCCTGGCAACGCCCCGCCTTCACGGTTACCGGTACGGGATTCGAAGTGACGATGTACCTCGGCACGCAGACCGAGACGCGCGCGTAACTCGTGATCGCCGATAGCGCTGCCCCGAGCGCCCGCCTGACCGAACGTCTGCGCGCGATCGGTGAGCAGCGCTATCACGATAAACATCCGTTCCATCGCAAGCTCGTCGCCGGCGAATTGACGCCGGAGCAGGTCCGGTCGTGGGTCGCGAACCGGTACTACTATCAGAAGATGATTCCGCAAAAAGACGCTTACGTGCTCGCATCGCTGCCGACCCGCGCGTATCGCCGCGAGTGGATCTCGCGCATCGGCGATCACGATGGAAACGCGCAGCGCCCCGGCGGCACCGAGAAGTGGCTCGCGCTCGGACGCGCCGTCGGTCTCGACGACGCATACCTGCTGTCGGAACGCGGCGTTGCCCCCGGCACGCGCTTTGCCGTGGATGCGTACGTCAATTTCGCCCATCATCGCCCGTGGCTCGAAGCCGTCGCGTCGTCCCTGACGGAATTATTCGGGCCGCCCGTCATGGCAGCGCGCGTCGAAGCGATCGTTGCGAAGTACCCCTGGATCGAACGCGCCGGCCTTGCGTATTTCGAAGATCGGTTCGGCCTCGCCAAACACGATGCGGATCTGGCGCTGGGCTGGGTGCTCGAAGCGGCGACGACACCGGAATCGGAAGCGGCGTGCGTCGCCGCGTTACGGTTTAAGTGCGACGTGCTTTGGTGCATCCTCGATGCGACCGCCTTGGACTGCGGCGTCTTCCGATGACGGGCACGGGCGGTTTCCGGCTCGCCCGCGGCGTTCGGTTACGTCGCCCGAGCGACGGTACGCCGTTGCTGCTCGTACCCGAAGGCATCGTGACGCTCAACGAAACCGCTGCCGCCGTCTTGGAACTCGCGGATGGCTCGCGCACCGTCGAAACGATCGCCGAGGCGCTAGCCGACCGCTTCGACGCCGGACCCGAAGCGCTGGAAAGCGACGTTCGGGAATTGCTCGACGAATTCGTCACACGAGGTTACGTCTTACCATGATCGCCGCGATCGCTGCACCGAAGTCGCTGCTCTGCGAACTCACGTACCGTTGCAACCTGCAATGTCCGTACTGTTATAATCCGCTGAATCTGGGGCGCCCGAAAGACGAGCTGAGCGGCGAGGCATGGCTTTCGGCGATCGACCAGGCCTGCGATCTCGGCGTCGTGCAGATCGGCTTCTCCGGCGGCGAACCGACGCTGCGCCCCAAAGAACTGATCGCGATGACGAAGCGCGCGACGGAGCGCGGTGCGTACACGAACCTCATCACGCAAGGGACGTTTCTCGAAGATCCACTGCTCGACGAGCTGCTCGATGCCGGGCTCGCACACGTCCAAATTAGTATCCAAGCGCCCGAAAGAGAATTGGCTGCAACGATCGCCGGGACGGACGTCCACGAGCGTAAGCTCGAGACGCTGCGCCGCGTCGCCAAACGCGACGTCGCGCTGACGCTCAACTGCGTGTTGCACAAGCTCAATCATGAGTCGCTGCCCGAGGTGCTGGCATTTGCCGAACGTGAGGGCGTGCGCCGGCTCGAACTCGCAAACGTGCAATTCTACGGCTGGGCGTTCGCCAATCGCGCCGCGCTGATGCCGTCGCGCGCGCAAGTCGAAGAAGGTGCTCGACTCGTCGCGGCCTTCCGCGAACGTACGCGCGGCCAGATCGACGTAACGTACGTGCTCCCCGATTATTTCGAAGAGCTTCCCAAACCGTGCATGCACGGCTGGGGCCAACTCGCGCTTACCGTCACCCCCGACGGTCGCGTACTCCCGTGCCCCGCCGCGACGTCCATTACGACGCTCCAATTTCCCAACGTCCGCGAGACGAGCGTGCGCAATGCTTGGTACGACTCCGCGGGGTTCTCGCGCTATCGCGGCACCGCATGGATGCCGGAGCCGTGTCGCTCGTGCGAGCGCAAGGAACAGGATTGGGGCGGCTGCCGCTGCCAGGCGTTCCTGCTGACCGGCGACGCCGCGGCGACCGATCCCGCGTGTGCCAAGAGCCCCGACCACCACCTCGTAATGGCCTATCGCGACGCGCCACCCGCCCAAGAGCGCTGGATCCCGCGTCGCCCCGAACCCGCCCGCGTGTGATCGTTCGCGTGCTCGGGTCTGCTGCGGGCGGCCGCGTCCCGCAGTGGAATTGCGCGTGCCCGAATTGCGCTGCGGCACGTGCGGGATCGCAGCCGCGAAGATCCTCGTCATCCTTCGCATTTTCGAGCACGGGCGAACGCTGGTGGCTCGTCAACGTTTCGCCCGATATCGCACAGCAGATCGAAGCGCATCCGCCGCTCTGGCCCCGCACCGGCCGCGGCACGCCGATCGCCGGGATGCTGCTTACCGATGCCAACGTCGATCACGTCGGCGGTTTTGCCGTCCTGCGCCAAGCGGGCGACCATCGCTTCGAAACGTACTCGAGCGCGACCGTACGCGATATCGTCACGGCGCAAGAAGCGTTCGCGGTTTTCGCCGCTGCGCCGCACGTTTGGAGGGTCGCGCCGCCCGGTGCCACGCTCGAGCTCGAATCCGGTCTGCGTGCCTGCGTCGTTCCGCTCGCGGGCCTCACGCCGGGATACGCCGGCCGCCGCGCCACTGGCGATGCCGTCGTGGGCTACCAAATCTTCGACGATACGACGGAAACGAACGTCCTTTTCGCGCCCGTCTTCAGGGACGTCACCGAGGCGCTCCTCGCGGCTGCGGCCACGGCGACGGCCGCGTTCTTCGACGGCTCGTTCTGGTCGGACGACGAACTTGGCGCGGTCGGCGTCGATAAACTGGCCCGGGCGCTCGGTCACGCACCGATCGGCGGCTTGAGCGGCTCGCTCGCGTTCCTGGGCCCGGTCGCTGGCGGTCGCCGCTTCTTCGCCCACGTCAATAACACGAACCCCATTCTCGCGCCGCATTCGCAGGAGGCCCGGAAACTCGCCCGCGCCGGCTTCGAAGTAGCCGAGGACGGGCTCGTACTGGACCTGCGCGCGGGAAGTTAGGCCGCTTCGGCCGCGGCGAGCGAGAACGCACGCTCGTACGCGGCGACGACCTCGGCTCCGAGCCGCCCCAGCCCAAGGGCCAATCGTTCGAGAAGCGCGATATCGTGCCGGGCATCGCGAATGTCGGACTGTAACGAAACGACAGCGGAGGCGAAGCGGCGGATCTCCGACGAACTTAACATGAAGGGGAGCACCTTTCGAAACTGGCCCGGTAACACCTCTACGGTGCTGCGACGCCGCTCAGCGCCTCACCGACGCCGCTGGCGCGAACGAGATGCGGGATCAAGTATGGCCCGTCGGGCATCACGGCGCAGCGCGCGTACGCGCCGGCGTCCGCGAGCGCCTCGCGGACGACGGCCGATGGATCGGAGGTCGGCTCGAGTAAGGCCGCGCGGACCTGCTCGTCCGAGAGCGACGAGTACATGACGACGCGCGCTTTGAGCGAGACGAGGGCTTGACTGTGCGCGGCCCATTGATCGTAGCGCGCGTAGCCCGGCGCCTCGATCGTCGCGAGCAACTCGCGCGGCGACGCGTGCTCCATGAGAATCGCTTTGAAGTTTCCGTGTTCGGGAAGCCCGTCACGGCATTGGGCGCAGAGTAGGATCGTGCCGCCCGGTTTGACGATCGCGGCCGCCGCGGTGAGCCCTTTGCCGCACTGATAGAGGTTCTGATCGAGCGGGTAGCCGCCGTTGGTGGTGACGACGAGATCGTAGGGTTCGCGCACGTCGACCGATGCGGTCCGCGCGCAAAACGCGCAGCCGGCACGGTGCGCCGCCAGGTAGTCGCCGCAAAAGAAGCCCGTGATGTTGCGCGCACGATCGAGCGTTACGTTGACGAGAAAATCGGGCGGCGCCATCGCCACAATCTCGCGCGACATGGCTTGGATCGGGCTCTCTTCGAGCGCGAGCCACGTCGTGCGCGGATCGCCGACCATGCGCGCGTTATGGAATTGCGTGACGGTCGCGATCCCCGCGACGCCCGGCATAACGCCCTTCCCACCGCCCGAAAAGCCGGCATAGAAGTGCGGCTCGATGAACCCTACGACGATCCGCTTGACGGCGTTCACGTACGCGCGATTGAGATACGCCGGCACGCCGGAGGCCGTCGTACCGACCTGGACGACGCTGCTCGCGTCGTGCGCGTCGTGATCGCGGACGTCGACGCGCGCGAGCGTCGCCGCGCCGAACATCGCGAGCATCTCCTGGGGCGTCGTCGCGCGATGCGAACCCGTGCCGATCAACACGGTGATGTTGGCCGGCGGAACGTGCGCGAGTTCGTCGAGGATCCAGGGAATCAGCCGCTCGTTCGGAGTCGCACGCGTCACGTCTGAGGTCACGATGACGACGCGGTCGTTCGGGCCGATCGCATCGCGCAGCGACCCGCAGCCGATGGGCGAGCGAACGGCGTCGCTGAAGGCGGCGCGTTCGTCTACAATCGGCGGCGCTTCGAAGCCGTGGAGAACGTCGCTATGGTCCGGCACGGTGACCGGTATCGTAGACGAGCCGTACGGAAGCGAAACGAGCATGGTCTTCTCTCCAGCCTTTAGTGCGGGATGATCCACGGAATGACGTATTGCTGCAAGGCGACGAGGAAGCCGAGCAACACGGTGAGCACGATACTGTGCGGGAACGTGCGCGCGAAAACGACGCCTTCCTGGCCCTTCAAGTCCGTTACGGAGGTTCCCGTGGCGAGGTTCTGCGGCGAGATCATCTTGCCCATGACGCCGCCGGACGAATTCGTCGCCGCGAAAAGCACCGGATTGAGATTGAGTTGATTGGCCGCCACCACTTGCAGGTTGCCGAAGAGCGCGTTGCCGGACGTATCGCTTCCGGAGAGCAGGACGGCCACCCAGCCCAGGAACGGTGAGAGAAAGACGAAGAGCGGACCGACGGATGCCACGCCGAGCCCGAGCGTATAGTTGAGCCCCGAATAATTCATCAAGTACGCGAGCCCGATGATGAGCATGACGGTCAAGACGGCGATTTGAATCTGCTTCCACGTCGCGACGGCGGAGCGCACGAATTCGGCAGCCGGAAGCTTGACGAGCGCCGCCGTGGTGAGCGCGGCGACCAGAATCGCGGTGCCCGTGGCGAGCGGCTGGAAATCCCAGATTGCCGCGTACGGCGTATTCTTATACAGCGTGATCGAGACGGCGTTGTGCAGCCCGGGCCACGGAATCTTCATATCGCCGATTTTGAAGATGCTAAAGGTCGTCCAGATGATGACGGTCGCAGAAACGATGATCCACGGCGACCACGCTTGCCAGAGAGAACGATTGGCGACCTCCTTGTGGAGCACGCTCTCGTCGCGCACGGCATATTTCGGATCGTGCGCGGGCTTCCACCGCTGTAAGAACAGCAACGTGACGATCAGTGCCCCCATCGACGAGAGAACGTCGGTCAACGAATAGCTGATGAAGTTCGAGCACACGAATTGAACGGTGGCAAAGGTGCCGCCGGCAACGAATAACACGGGCCACAGCGCCCGCACCGAGCGCACGCCGCTGTACACCGCGATGACGTAGAACGGTAAGAGGAACGCAAAGAACGGTAGCTGCCGCCCGACCATAGCGCCGAGCACGGTCGGCGAAAGGTGCGTCACCGCGCCGAGCACGGTGATCGGCACGCCGAGCGCTCCGAATGCCACGGGCGCGGTGTCGAAAATCAACGTGAAGACGAGCGCGTCGAGAGCGGGGAAACCGACCATGATCAAAAGCGAGCTCGTAATGGCAACGGGCGTACCGAAGCCCGCGATACCCTCAAGTAAGGCACCAAAGCAAAAACCGATGACGATGAGGATGACGCGCCGGTCGTTCGGCAGATAATTGAGCAGCCAATCGCGGAAAGCATCGAACCGTCCCGATTTGACGGCGATGTTATACAGCAGCAGCGCGTTGAAGACGATCCACATGATCGGCCAGAGCGCGAACGTCGCGCCGTTCGCCACGCTATCGATCGCCAGGCCGACCGGGAAGTGCCACGGCCCGATCGAGACGATCAGCCCGACGACGAGACCGGCGAGCGAGGCTTGCCACGCCGGCCGGCGCAACACGCCGAGGCCGACGAGCACCGCGACGATGGGCAGCACCGCAACGATGAATGACGGCAGCAACGCGCCTCCGATGGGCGTGAGCAGCTGTTGGAACATGCAACTTCCTCCTTTCTTTTTTCATACGGCCGTGCCCGAACGCAGGGCCGGACTATTCGGCCGGTTTGCTCGCGGACGGGTCCGCTACGCGAGCACCCATCCGGCGATCGACGCATCGAGAATTTCGATCGGATGGGCGGCGCGCAGCTCGACACCGCGCTGACGCAGGACCGACTGGATCTGCAACGTGCAGCCCGGATTCGCGCTCGCGAGCAGGTCCGGACGCGTCGCGAGGACGTTATCGACCTTCCGTTCGCCGATCTCTAAGGCGCTCTTGGGTTGAAAGAGGTTGTACGTTCCCGCGCTACCGCAGCACTGGTCGCCTTCGGGAACTTCGAGCAATTCCAAGCCGGGGATTCCCGTCAGCAGCGCGCGCGGCTGCGTCCGGATGCGCTGCGCGTGCGCGAGGTGGCACGCATCGTGATAGGCCACGCGCGCGGCGATGGGATGGCGCACGGCGATCGGCTCGAGCTCGGCCAGAAATTCGTTGACGTCGCGAACCTTCTCCGAGAACGCGCGCGCGCGCTCGCGCCAAGCGTCGTCGGTCGCGAAGATCTCGCCGTACTCTTTGAGCGTGGAGCCGCAGCCGGCGGCGTTGATGACGATCGTATCGACGCGCTCGCGTTCGAACGATTCGATCAGCGCCGCGGCGAAGCGCTTCGCCTCGACGTCCCGGCCGCTATGGAGCGACAGCGCGCCGCAACAGCCTTGGGTCTGCGGCACGACGACGTCGCAGCCTTCCGCAGTAAGCACGCGAATCGTCGCCGCGTTCACGTTTGGAAAGAAAACGCGCTGCACGCAGCCGGCGACGAGCGCCACGCGCGCTCGCGCGGTGGCCGTCGCCGCGGGATAGAACGGCTCGAGCGGCGTCTCGCGAACGACCGGCGGCGTGAGCGCTTCGAGTTGCGCGAAGCGCGCCGGCAAGAAGCGCGTGAGCTTCGTGCGCCGCACGAGCTTCTGTAAGCCACTCTTGACGTACGCCCCGAGCGGCAAGGCCGCAAGCCGCAGCCGCTTCGGATACGGGAAGAGCGCGAAGATCAGTTCGCGGAAAAGCTTATCGAATGGCCCGCGCGCGTACTGCTTCTCGATCTTGGCGCGCGTCGATTCGATCAGGAGATCGTAGCGCACGCCCGACGGACACGCGGTCACGCAGCCCATGCAGCCCAGACACTGATCGAAATGCGCGACGACCGTGTCGTCGAGCGCGATGACGCCGCGCTCGAGGCCCTTCATCAGATCGATCCGTCCGCGCGGCGAATCCATCTCGTCGCCCCACGACGTGTACGTCGGGCACGCGGGCAGACAGAAACCGCAGTGCACGCAATCCGAAATGAGATCCGTGATCGTCCGCACCGGCTCGTTCGGGGGGGAAATTGCCATTACAGTCCTCCGATGAACGAGCCCGGATTGAGCCGGCCGCCGGGATCGAAACGTGATTTGAGCGTTTGCATGAGCGGAAAGGACGGCGGCGGCGTCCCCCACCGTTCGAAACGGTGCGCATCTGCGCCGGGCAACGTTTCGACGACGAGCGATCCGGCACGACGTTCCGCATCGGCGCGCGCCACGCGAAGCGCGCTCGCCGCGGCATCTGCATCGCGTGGAGTTCCCGCGACGAATGCGATGCCGAGCGACGGATAGGCGACGGTGGCCGGTGTCTCGAGCGCCCGCAGCAACGGCGCGAGCATCCGTTCGTCGGCGGCCGCAAAATCGGCCGGCGGCGTCGTCGCGCGCAGACGCAAACTGCCCGCGCGGCGCACGGCGGCGTCCGCTTCCGCAACGCCTTCGGGATCGCTTTCCGCAATGCTCCAGCCTGCATCGGCGCAGAGCGCTGCGAATGCGTCGGCTTTCGCCGCGACGCCGGCCGCGAAACCTTCGACCAGCACGTCGACGTCGTAACGGGCGTCCTGGGGGGCGCGAAACGCCACGATTGCGGCGGGCTCGAGGCGGCGCGCCCGCATCGCCGCAACGAGTTCCCACACGCGCGCGGGGCTCAGAGCCGGCACGCGAAACGCGCGCGTCGCTTCGGGCAGCGGATGGACGCGCAGCGTCACCACCGTGACCAGCGCGAGCGTACCGAACGAACCGACCATCAACTTCGAGAGATCGAAGCCCGCGACGTTCTTAACGACCTTGCCGCCGGCATGCGCCGCGGTCCCATCGACGCGAACGAGCGTCACGCCGAGGATGAGATCTTTGAGCGAGCCATAGCACATGCGGCGCGGCCCAGCCGCGTTGGCGGCGATCGCGCCGCCGAGCGTCGAGCGTTCGGGCTCGGCAACCTCGACGACGAGCCGCTGCCCGTGCGCCGCGAGTTCGTGCTGGAGCTCGGCGAGCGTGATGCCCGCTTCGACGGTGATCGTCTGATCCTCGGGCGCGTATTCGACGATGCGCCGCATCCCGCGCGTTACGAGCACCGCGTCGACGTCCGCGAGCGCCGGCGCGTGCGTGCCGCCGCCGACGAGCGCGATCCGCGCCCCGGAGCGCGCCGCTTCGCGCATCGAAGCCGCCGCCTCGTCCGGCGTTGCCGGCTCGAAGCGCGCGATCGAGGCGTTCATCCGCGGCCCGCCTCGCCGCTGGCCTCGAAGGGCGACAGCACGAACTTCCCCGGCCGATCGCCGCACAGGCGTGGCGTCGGGAAGACCTTACCGGGGTTGAGCACCCGCTCGGGATCGAACGCGCAGCGCACGAAGTTCATCGTCTCGAGATCTTCATCGGTGAACAATTCACCCATGTACGATTGTTTGTCGAGACCGACGCCGTGTTCGCCCGTGATCGAACCGCCGTGCCGCATGCAGATGCGCAAGATCTCGCCGCCGACGTGCTCGGCCTGCTCTTCTTGTCCGGGGATGCTCGCATCGAAGAGGACGAGCGGATGCAGATTACCGTCGCCCGCGTGAAAAACGTTCGCGACTCGCAAACCGGAGGCCGCCGCGACGTCGGCTATCTCACGCAACACCGCCGAAATCTCTTTACGCGGCACCACGCCGTCCTGCACGATATAATTCGGGCTAATTCGACCGACGGCTGCGAACGCGCTCTTGCGGCCCTTCCACATGAGCGTGCGTTCCGTCGCGTCGCGCGGGCTGCGCACGTCGAGCGCTCCCGCCGCGCGGATCAACGCGATCGACGCCTCGGCCGTGTGATCGACCTCCGCCGCGGACCCGTCGACGTCGACCAAGAGCGACGCGCCCACGTCGAGCGGCCAATCGACCCCCGTCGCGAGTACGATCGCTTCCATCGCCAACTGGTCCATCATCTCGACCGCCGCGGGAATGATCCCGGCCGAGATGATCGATGACACCGCGGCGCCGCCCTCCGCCGTCGTCGCAAACGTTGCGAAGATCGTGCGCGTCTTCTCGGGCAGCCGCAAGATACGCAGCCAGACCTCCGTCACGATGCCGAGCATCCCTTCGCTGCCGACGACGAGCGACATGAGATCGTAGCCGGTCGGGTCGGCCACCGGACCGCCGATCGTCACGATTTCGCCCGTCGCGAGGACGACCGTCGCGCCCACCGCGTGATTGACGGTAAACCCGTATTTGAGGCAGTGCGCGCCACCGGAATTCTCGGCGACGTTGCCGCCGATCGAACAGACGCTCTGAGAAGATGGATCCGGCGCGTAGTAATAGCCGAGCGGTGCGAGCGCCTTGCTTACCTCGAGATTGACGACGCCCGACTGCACGCGGATGCGTTCGTTGGGAAGATCGATCTCCACGATCTTCTTCATCCGCGCGAGGCCGATCACGATCGAGCCCGCGCTCGGAACGGCGCCCCCGGAGAGTCCCGTTCCGGCGCCGCGCGCGACGATCGGCATGCCGAGTTCGCGGGCGAGCGCAACGCAGGCCGCGACTTGCTCCGTCGTTTCCGGCAACACCACAACATCGGGGGTCACGCGAATACCGGTGAGTCCATCGCACTCATAGGTACGCAGTTCGCTCGCCGCGGTGATGGCCTGACGCTCGCCGACGATTGCGGCGAAGCGCGCGTGGACGGGGGACGGTGCGGTCGTTGCGGTGCTCATGGGGCCTCCGTCAGAGGCTACCGCTGTATACGGTATCCTAAATGTTCGTACACGATATGAAAGAAAGTCCCACCTGTCAAGGGATACCGGATCCAAAATACTTGACGTACGAGGGGCGCTCGCTTAGGCTACGGATATGGCTACGCGTGCTTCGGTGGCCTCGAGCTCGGCGGGATTACGCGGCCACGTCACGCGTCCACGCTCGCTGCGAGATCAAGTCTACGATCGCCTGCGGGCCGCGATTCTCTCGGGCGAGCTGGCTCCTGGGGTGCCCGTGATCGAGGCGGAGATCGCGGCGATGCTCGGCGCGAGCCGGACGCCGGTTCGCGAGGCGCTGCGTCGCCTCGAAACCGAAGGCATGCTCGAGCCGCGCGGCGCTCGCGGCAGCGTCGTGCGCGAGCTCAAGCGCGATGAAGTGGAGTGCATCTTCGAGATTCGGGAAGCGCTCGAAACGCTCGCGGCCCGGCGCGCGTCGCGCCGCCTGAGCGAGCGCGATCTCGCCGAGTTTGCCCGTCTCATCGAACGCATGGCCGAGCACGTCGACGACGCGAGCGAAATGGAACGCCTCGATACGCAGTTTCACGATCGCATTCTCGCACTCGCCGAAGGCGACCGGCTCAAACGAATGCTCGGCGACCTGCGCGCCGACATCCTGCCGTGGCGATTCATCGCGCTGGCGACTCGGGAACGCCGCCACGCGACGGTGGAAGAACATGCGGCGATGCTCGCCGCTATGCAGGCCAAAGACGAAGCGGCCGTGGTGGCGACGACGGCGCAGCACATCACCAATACGAAGCGCGCCGTGCTGGCGCAGAGCGACGGCCTCTAGCGCGCCGCCGCCCGCCCCGTCGCCTCGATCGTGCGTGCGACCCGCGCCGCAGCGCGTTCGACGAGCGCGGCCGTCTGCAGCATCGCGGCCTCGAGATCCATGGGCCCTTCGAGAATCGGTACGCACGTGACGCCGCGGGCGAAGAGCGCATCTTCGGCTTCCGCCTCGAGCGTACCGGCAAGCGCGATCACCGGAACGCCGTGACGCTCCGCAATGTTCGCGATGCCCGCGACCGTTTTGCCGTGCAGCGTTTGTGCGTCGATCCGGCCTTCGCCGCTCACGCAGAACGATGCGCCGCGTAACGCCGCATCTAACCCGCGCAGTTCGGCGACGATCTCGACCCCCGGGCGCAAACACGCGCCCAAAAATGCGACGAAGGCAAAGCCTAGCCCGCCGGCGGCGCCGGCTCCCGGTACGTTACGATCGTCGCGTCCGAGCGTGGCCGCGGCGACGTCGGCGAAATGGCCGAGTGCCGCGTCGAGCTCCGCGACGTCGGCCGCCGATGCGCCTTTCTGCGGACCGAAGATCGCCGACGCACCCGTCGGACCGCACAGCGGATTATCCACGTCTGCCGCGACCTCGAGCGTCACCTCGCGCAAACGCGGATCGAGGTGCGTGAGATCGATCGTTGCGAGCGCGCCAAGCGGCGCTCCGCCCGGCGCGACCGCCTCGCCATCCGCGTCGAGCAGACGCGCACCGAGCGCCGCGAGCATGCCCGCCCCACCGTCGTTGGTCGCACTACCGCCGATCCCGACGACGATGCGGGTGGCCCCCGAATCCAGGGCGGCGCAAATCAACTCGCCCGTCCCGTACGTGCTCGCCGCGCGCGCGTCGTGTCCGTCGCGGGCCAGCAACGCGAGCCCCGAGGCGCTCGCCATTTCCAAAATCGCAATGTCGGCGTCGCGCGCGAATGCGGCCTCCACGGCCGCTCCCCGCGGACCGCTCACCGTGCGCCGCAGCGCACGTGCCCCGCCCTCGAGGAAGGCCGCAACGGTCCCCTCACCGCCGTCGGCCATCGGGATCACGTCGATACCGTAGCGTTCTCCGAAGACGTGGGCGAGCCCGCGCTCGATCGCCCGCGCCACATCGAGCGCCGATAAGCTCCCTTTGAACTTATCGGGCGCGACGACGATGCGGTGTGGACGCAATCAGGCGCGGTCGGCGGTGACGGGCACTTCGGCGACCGCATGATCGGCCATCATCTCGAGCGCGCGAACCATCGCCGAGTGATCCCAGGCGGATCCGCCGTGCGCCGCACACGAGTTAAAGAGCTCCTGGCACGTCGCGGTGTTCGGAAGCGATAGGCCGAGTTCGCGGGCACCGGCGAGTGCCAGGTTGAGATCTTTTTGATGTAACCCGATTCGGAAGCCGGGCTCGAAATTACGCTCGATCATCCGTTGCCCGTGAATTTCGAGAATACGCGACGACGCGAAGCCGCCCATTAGCGCGGCGCGAACCTTAGCAGGATCGGCTCCGGCTTTCGAGGCGAAGAGCAACGCTTCGCCGACCGCTTCGATGGTCAGTGCGACGATGATTTGATTCGCGACCTTGGTCGTCTGACCGTCGCCGTTGCCGCCGACGAGCGTGACGTTCTTGCCCATCGCGTCCAGGAGCGGCTTGATGCGGCCGAATTCGTTCTCGGGGCCGCCGACCATGATCGTCAGCGACGCCGCCTTCGCACCGACTTCGCCCCCGGAGACGGGTGCATCGAAGAACGTGCATCCGAGTTCGCCGATGCGAGCCGCGAATTTTTTCGTTTCGGTCGGCGAAATCGAACTCATATCGACGACAACTTTGCCCGGCGTGAGCCCCTCGGCCACGCCGCCCGGATTGAAGAGCGCCGCCGCGACGTCGGGCGTATCGGGCACCATCGTGATGACGATGTCGCTCTTGGCGGCGACGTCCTTACTCGATTCGCAGACGGTGCCCCCACCCTTGACGAGTTCGCCTGGCATCGGACCGATCGTATGCAGAAAAAGTCTATGGCCCGCGGCTTGGAGATGTCCGGCCATCGGCCGTCCCATGATTCCGAGGCCGATGAATCCGACGTTACTCATGTGCGTGTGAAACTCCTAAGCGCCGGCGTGCGCCGGCTCGAGATACGCTTTGGCCCAGCCGAGTCCGGCTTCCGTACCGTTACCCGGCACGTATTCGCAGCCGATCCATCCGGTGTAACCGATGTTGTCGAGAACGTCGAAGAGGAACGGATAATTGATTTCGCCCGTGCCCGGTTCGTGCCGGCCGGGGTTGTCGGCGAGTTGCACGTGTCCGATGCGCGCGAGATTGGCCCGTAACGTCGCGGCGAGTTCGCCCTCCATGCGCTGCATGTGATAGATATCGTATTGCAGCGTGAGGTTCTTCGATCCGACTTCGTCGATGAGCGCGAATGCCTGATCGGAACGCGAGAGAAAAAAGCCGGGGATGTCGTAGGTGTTGATCGCCTCCGCCACGAGCGCGATCCCCGCGCCTTCCAATTCTTTTGCGGCGTAACGCAAATTCGTCACGAACGTCCGGTGCGCGTCTTCCCGAGCGACGTTCGCCGGAATTTTGCCGGCGAGGCAATTGAGACGTTTGCAACCGAGCGCGTTCGCATACGAGATCGCTTTCGCCACGCCGGCTTTAAATTCGTCGACGCGATCCGGCAGAGCGCCGATTCCGCGTTCGCCCGCGGCCCAATCGCCCGACGGAAGATTGAAGAGCACTTGTTCGAGGCCGGCATCGTGCAGCTTGCGCGCGACGTCGGCTTCGGGGAAGTCGTATGGAAAGAGATACTCGACGCCTCGGAAACCGGCCTCGGCAGCCGCTGAAAATCGGGCGAGAAAATCGCGCTCGGTGAAGAGCATCGAAAGATTGGCGTCAAATTTCGGCATCGTAACCTCCGCTAGACGAGTTGCGGCTCGCGCGCGACCACGCTCGGAACGTCGACGATCTCTTCGTATTCGTTGATCTTGTCGATTTCCGCACCCATCGCAATATTGGTGATGCGTTCGGTGATGACTTCGACGATGACCGGGACGCCGATCTGCTCGCATTCGCGTTGCGCCCAAGCGATCGCGTCCGCGATCTTTTCCGGATCGAACACGCGGATCGCGCGGCAACCCATCGCTTCTGCGGCTTTGACGTGATCGACGCCGTACTCGCCGATCTCCGGCGCATTGACGTTCTGAAAACTCAGCGACACTTCGTAATCCATCTTGTAGGAGAGCGACGCCTGACGGATGAGCCCGAGGTACGCGTTATTGATCAGGATCATCACGAACGGAACTTTATATTGGGCCGCGACGGCGAGCTCTTCGATCATGAACTGCAACGAGTAATCGCCGACGATTCCGACGACTTTCTTTGCCGGGTTCGCGAGCTTCGCACCCGTGCACGCGGAGACTTCCCAGCCGAGCGGCCCCGCCTGACCGCAGACAATATAATTGCGCGGCTTGTTGACCTTCTGGAGCTGTCCGGAGAGGATTTGGTACAAGCCGATCGCGGTAACGAATTGCGTGTCGTCGTCGAAGGCTTTGTTGACTTCTTGGAACACGCGCTGCGGCTTGACCGGGGTGTTATCGAAATCGGTGCGGCGCAGCATCGTGCGCTTACGCTCTTGTACTTTCGATACCCAGGCGTCGCGCGACGGCAGCTCGCCGCGCTGCTTGCGTTCGCCCGCTTCGGCGACGAGCGCTTCGAGCGCGAGAGCCGCATCGGCGACGATGCCGAGCTCGGGGCTGAAGACCCGCCCGATCTGCATCGGATCGATGTCGATGTGTACGAACTTCCGGTCGCCGGTGTAGACGTCGACGCTGCCGGTATGACGATTCGCCCAGCGGTTACCGATCCCGAGGACGAAATCGCTCTCGAGAAAATTTGCGTTGCCGTAGCGGTGCTGCGTTTGCAAGCCGACCATGCCCGCGTTGAGCGGATGGTCGTCGGGAATCGTGCCCCAGCCCATGAGCGTCGGGACGACGGGCGTATTGGTGAGCTCGGCGAGCGTCACGAGATCTTCGTGACAGTTGGCGTTGATAACGCCGCCGCCGGAGACGATGAGGGGCCGTTTCGCAGCCAGCAGCAAGTCGATCGCTTTAGCGATCGCCTTGCGGCCCGGACGCGGGCGTTCGACTTCGAGCGGCTCATCGACTTCGTCGTCGTAATTGATGATCTCGCGCTGCACGTCGATCGGGAGGTCGATGTGCACGGGCCCCGGCCGGCCCGACCGCATGAGGTGGAACGCTTTGCGGAAAGCGTAGGGCACCTGCGCGCCCTCCATGACGGTGACCGACCACTTCGTTACGGGCGCCACGATCGCCGCGATGTCGACGGCCTGGAAATCTTCTTTATGCAGTTTGGCCCGCGGCGCTTGGCCGGTGATGCAGAGGATCGGAATGCTATCGGCCATCGCCGAATATAGCCCCGTTACCATGTTGGTGCCGGCCGGCCCCGACGTGCCGAGATTGACCCCGATCTTGCCCGGGAGCGCACGGCTATAGCCCTCCGCCGCGTGCGTGCCGCCCTCTTCGTGACGCACGAGCACGTGCCGGATGGTGCCGTCGTTCTTCAACGCCTCGTACAGCGGCAGAATAGCGGCGCCCGGAACCCCGAATACGAGGTCGACGCCCTCGCTCTTGAGCACGCGCACGGCGGCTTCCATGGCTGTCATCTTCGGCATTGGGCTGCCTCCTCGGCTTAGAGCGGTGCTGAGCTATTCTGGATACGGGATCCCGTATACGAATCGTTCAAGACTACCAGCCGCGCCGACGCTGGTCAAGTCCTAACGAGCCGATTTAGCGCGTTGCGGGCGCCACGACGAATTAGCCCGAAGCCGTTCCGCTACGATGAGCATGACGCGGTCGACAGCACTTCGTAGTCGACGCTAGCGGAACATTTGCTGCAGCGCCGCTGTTTCTCGGTGCGACACGGGTCGGCCACCCAGCAACGAGGCTGCGCGGCCGGTTCTACGACGGTCCGCCGGAGCGCAGCACGCTAGGGATCCCTTGGCGAGGCCGGAGCCTCGCGTAAAGTTCAGAAAGCTGCGACCGCTTGCCGTAGCGAGCGGTCGCAGCTCGGTCACGCGTAATCGTGCAACGGCGCTTTGGATGCAGCACCGGTCCACAGCGTCATTACCTGATTTAGAACTTGAAGTCGATGCCGGTCGAGAATCCTTGAATTCGTCCGCCGGCAAAGCAATGCGGCCCGTCGCCCGTCACGCCGGCGGTCGTCGCATCGAAGGAAGCCGGCGACGCGCCATCGTGACAGTCCGTCGTCAGCCCGCGGCCGCCGGCGCCGAGGTCGAAGTGCGCCTGCGGATGGTTGAGCTGCAGTGCGTAATCCGCATAGAACGACACGAATTTGTTCGCGTTATGCTTGTATGCGAACGTGTACATGTTGGCCATGTTATCCGGATGAGCGCCGCCGCTCGTGTTGTGCTGGCCGGGATCGCCCGGCGTCGGATTCGCTCGCGCCCACCCGAAATTCACGTTGTCTTTATCGTTGAGGGACTGCGTCAGCGCGAGCCAAAAGCCGTTGCGCGACCGTTCGTTCTGTGACTGCAGATCGGCCGGGACGTAACGCTCCATGTCTTCGTAGATACCGCTGAGCGAGGTCGCTTTCGAAAATGAATACTGGAAGCCGCCCTTGATCGCACTTTCGTCGACGACGTTTCTCGGATCGAGGTTGGCGAGGTCGCTCGTACGGTTGACGCCCTTGTGGAGCTCGTAGGCGGTCGTCACGTAGAGCTTGCCTCTGGTGTACCCTAAGCTCGAGCTATACGCGCTGCCGTAGGCGCCGTCGTTACAGAACGGCGGCGTGGCGCCGCTTCCCGGAATGTTTCCACCGGCGCAATCCGGCTCTCCGGCGGCAACCGTATTATTGTCGACGCCGCGGTTTTGTCCGGGCGAAACCAGTGTGTTCAACGTGAAGCCCGACAGTACGGGCGACTCGTACCACAGCGCGTGATCTAAACGTGTGAGAAACTCCACCCGATTATCGCCGCCGCTGTTGCCCATGATCGAAGAGTAGTCACCTAGTTCGGCACTAAACGGATTCATGCGTGCCGTCGACGTTTTGTAAGGCGCGTCGGTCTTTCCGATTTTAACGGACCCGGCGTACTTATTGGACAGACCGATAAAACTATTGCGCGACGTTAGGCCGCCTTTAACGATATTACTCGTATTAGACGTCGATAAGCCGGTTCCGGACGTCGCTGAGACGTCGAGCTGCGTTTCCAGTTGATATACCATACCGAGTTGATGGCCGATCGACTGCTGGCCGCGAACGCCGATGTACGAAAGATTCGACGAGATTCCAGCCAGGTAACCGACGTTACCGACCGGCGAAACCATCGTCGCCGGGTAGAAACCTTGCAATCCCTTCGTCGTTATGTCCGTCGACAGATCGACGTTGCCGTAGAGCTGCACGGTTCCGCCGTTGGTCAGAAACGTAAGACCGGGCCCCTTTGGCGAGATGGTCAACACTTGTGGGGGCGGTGACGGCTTCGCCGGCTGGAAGTCGACCGTCCGCCCTTGCGCGTCGACGGGACGTCCGAATATGTCGGTCGAGGCCGGTTTGCCTTGCTGCGATTCGCCGGCTCCCGGCTGGCCTTGCCCCGGTGCTGCCGTCGAGCCCGGTACGGGGCCTGAAGGTGTCGTCACCCCACCGGGTTGGGTCTGCCGTTGAGTCTTGAGTTGATCGAGTTGAGCCTTCAGCGCGTCGACCTGTTTTTGGATCGCGTCGATTTGCGCTTTCGTGTCCGACGCTGTATCCGCGTACGCGATGCTCGTGGTCGAAAGGACCAAGGCAAATGCGGACGCTAGCAGCTTCTTCATAAGAGCCGTCCAATCTGCGGGTAGCAACCGCACGAATGTGCGGTTGCGGAGCGAGGGGCCGCGCCATCCCGCGAGGCGGGTATGGCGCGGCGACGATTTGTGTCTTAGTTTATTTGGGCGCCATGTAGTTGAACTTTTTGAGAACCGCTTGGCCCGCGGGTCCCGCCACTAAGTCGACGAGGTCTTTTGCCATCGCGGCGTTCTTGCTGTTTTTCGTAACCGCCACGTCGTACGTCGAGACCACGTTGAATTTATCTTCGATCGGAATCGTCACGTACTTCGCATCGTCTTTGTCCGACTCAAACGCGACCGCCGCATTGGCGGTGCCGCCAACCGCGCCGACGACGTCGCTGCCTTTTTCTGCTTGCAGGACGATGTTTTTACGCGCATTAGCGACGAACTCGAAGCCGTACGTGGCCGCCGCATTTTGAATGACCTGGCTCGCAAGTTTGCCGACCGCCGAACCCGGCGTCCCCATCGCCAGCTTGACGCCCGGGTTTGCGATATCCTTAATCGTCTTTATGTTGGCCGGATTGTTTTTCGGCACCAGAATGACTTCCCGATTCCGAAGAACTGGGATGGGTGTTCCGAGCAGCTGCGTATCTTTGTCGATGATGGAGCTTCCGACCAACACCATGTCTGCCGGTTCCTGTTCGTCGACCATTTTGCCGATCGTCGCGCCGCCGAGATACTTCGCCTTTACCGTGACGCCCTTATGTTTGCTCTCGAAATCTTTAATGATTTCCGTAAACGCGCCCTTCGCGTTCGAAGCGACGAGTGCGATCACTTCGTTGGACGCAGCCGCGCCCGGTTTCGGAGCTGCGGAAACGAATACGGCGACCGCGCCGACCGCGCCGATAGCGGCGATTTTTAGTGCATTACTGCGCATGCAGTCCTCTTTCGTGGATGCTGAGTAAGGTTGTGTAGCTACGTGGTGGCGGTCATGGACGTCGCGACCGGGCCGGTCAACGACGTTCTTTCGATCTCGCGGCGCCGCAGCGGACGCAGGACGGCGATTGCCATGATTGCCGCTACGATATTGAACGCACCCGCGATGAAGAGTGTCATCGTCCAATTCCCAGTCGCAGCCGTAACGATGCTGGCGAACGGTATGAGCAACGCAGCCGTTCCCTTGGCGGTATAGAGCATGCCGTAATTCGTCGTAGCGAACTTTTGTCCGAAGTGATCGCGCGTAGTCGCGGGAAAGATGCTGTAAATTTCGCCCCAAGCGAAGAACACGAGTCCGGAAAGCAGCACGAAAGCGGTCGGCGTCGTCCCAAACTTCATCAGGGCGAAAATTCCGATGCCTTCCAGGAGGAACGCCCCGAACATCGTCATCTCGCGTCCGATCCGATCGGAGATGAATCCGAGCAGCGGCCGCGTGATGCCGTTCATGATGTTGTTGAGGGACAGTGCGTACGTCAATGCGACGGCGGTGATGCCGAAAATCGTTACCGGGAAATTGTCGATATAGTAGTCCTTGGCAATCGAACCGAGCTGCGCTACGGCGACGAGCCCGCCGGATCCGACTAACACGAACATCACGTACATAACCCAGAAGACGGGCGACTTTATCGTTTCCGCGGGCGTATAATCCCGGTTTCCCTGAAGCACGTTGCGATTCGGCGCGAGCTGTTCGACGGGCCGTCCCTTCGGAGGCGCCATCAGCAGCATGGAAGCTAGGACGATGACGGCACCTTGAATCAAGCCGAAAATCAAAAACGTATGTTCGTAGCCGCTGTTTTTGATCATCAACGTAAGCGGAATGACCGTTACGGCGGCACCGGCTCCGAAGCCGGCCGAGGTGCATCCGGCGGCGAGACCACGGCGTCCGGCAAACCATTTGAGAGCGTTTCCGATGCAGGTTCCATAGACGATGCCCGCGCCGACGCCGGCAATCGCGCCGCCGATATAAAGCATCGCCAGCGAATTTGCATTGGCGTCGATGATCCAGGCGAAACCGGCCAATATGCCGCCTAGCGCGACCATAACCCGCGGACCATATCGATCGACGAGCGCCGCTTCGAACGGCACCAGCCACGTTTCCACGAGCACGAAGATCGTAAACGATACCTGAATCGCCGCACGGCCCCAGCCGTGCTTGGCCCCGATCGGATCGACGAAAACGGTCCATCCGTACTGCAGGTTGGCAATCATCGCCATGCATATCACGCCGGCGCTTAATTGAACCCACGGATTTCGGAGAAACGACGGGTTCGCGTCCGCCGCCGCTGCAGATGAAGTGGTCATTTCTTCACGGCTTCCTTTGATTCGACTCCGGGGTGCGGGACGAATCGCTTAGTAAACAAGGTTCTTTCCATGGAAAAGTGGCCTCACAAGAGGCCCGCTCCCCGCGCCCAGCGATATTTGGCGCCGACCACGGCAACCGGCGTCTCGGTGTTGTACGGATACGCCGGAACGCCGTGGTCGAAAAGATACTCGCTCGCGGCTTCGACTTCGACGTCGCCCGCCAGTGAGGCCACGACGGGCTTGTCGATACCGCGAGCGCGAAACTCTTCCACGACCTCGCAAACGAGTTTTGCGAAAACCATCGGTGGGGTGACGATCGTGTGCCAGTAGCCCAAGATGAGCGCGTGGATGCGATCGTCTTCGAGCCCCAGGCGAATCGTATTTTGGTACGTGAGCGGCGGCTCGCCGCCCGTGATATCGACGGGATTTCCGGAAGCCCCGAACGGTGGAATGAATTTTTTGAACGCCTCGTCGAGATCGGCCGGAAACTTCATCAGTGAAAGACCCGCGTCGACACACGAGTCGGAGAGCAAGACGCCCGAGCCGCCGGCACCCGTGATGATGACGACGTTCTCGCCTTTGGGAGTCGGTAAGATCGGCACGGCACGCGCGAAAGCGAGCATCTCGTTGAGACCGCGGGCGCGGATGACGCCGCTTTGGCGTAAGACGCTCTCGTAGACGGCATCGTTGCCGGCGAGGGCGCCCGTATGCGAACTCGCCGCGCGTGCGCCCAGATCCGTGCGCCCCGCCTTGAGCACGATGACGGGCTTCTTCTTCGAAACGCGTTTCGCCGCGATCGAGAACGCGCGCCCGTCTTTGAGATCTTCCATGTGCATCGCGATCGCCTTCGTCGCATCGTCTTGCTCGAAGAACGTCAGCAAGTCGTGCTCCGCGATGTCGGACTTATTGCCGAGCCCGACGATCGCGGAGACGCCCATTTTTGCAGACCGGCTGAAGCCGATGATCGCCATGCCGACGCCGCCGCTCTGCGACGACAAAGCGACGCTGCCCTTGACGTCGTACGGCGTACAGAACGTGGCGCACAGATCTTTGGGGGTGTAGTAAAACCCGTAGATGTTCGGCCCGAGTAAACGAACGCCGTATTTTTTGCCGATCGCGACGATCTCTTCTTGACCGGTCTCGTTCCCGGTCTCGGCAAAGCCGGACGGAATGAGAACGGCTCCGGGGATTTTTTTCTCGCCGACTTCGGTCAGTGCCGCGGCGACGAATTTCGCCGGAATCGCAAAGATTGCGACGTCGACGTCGCCCGGAATATCTTTGACGCTCGCATACGCTTTGCGGCCTAAGATCTCATCGGCTTTCGGATTGATCGGATAGATCTTTCCCTTGTACCCGCCGTTGATGAGGTTTTTCATGACCGAATTACCGATCTTACCTTCTTCGGCGGACGCGCCGACCACGGCGACGGAATCCGGCCGCATCATCCGATTCATCTTTTCGAGAATCTCTTCGGTCGATCGCTGTTCGCGCTGTTTGCGTGCGTCGAAGTCGACCAAAATACGAACGTCGACGGCCGTCGCGCCGCGAGCCGTAGCGAAGACGGGATTGAGGTCGACTTCGCTGATCTCGGGAAAATCCGTTACGAGCGCCGATACGTTCTCGATGATGCTCGCGAGTGCGTCGCGATCGACGGGCTCCGAGCCGCGAACGCCTTTGAGCATCTCCGCCGCGGCGATCCCGTCCAGCATGGAAAGCCCGTCTTCACGCGACGCCGGTGCTAAACGAAACGTCACGTCCTTGAGAACTTCGACGAGCACGCCGCCGAGACCGAAGGCGACGAGCTTTCCAAAGCTCGGATCGGTGACGGCGCCGACGATCACCTCTTGAGCGCCGGTCGGCAACATCTGCTGCACCTGGACGCCGCTGATCTGCGCGTCGCTCTTATAGGCCCTCGCGCTTTTGACGATCTGCTCGAAGCCGGAACGTACGCCCGCAGCGTCCGGAACCCCGACGATGACGCCGCCGGCTTCGGTTTTATGCAAGATATCCGGCGAAACGATCTTGAGCACGACGGGATAACCCATCGTATCCGCCAGAGCTGCCGCGGCGTCGGCGGTCTCCCCAAGCCCCTCTTGCGGGACAGGGATGCCGTATGCGTCGGCAACGATCTTCGCTTCGGGCGCGGAGAGGGATTGACGTTTTTCGCTCTTCACCCGCGCGATAATGTCTCGTACCGCGGCTCGATCTTTCGTGGTTCGCTCTAATAACAAGATACGCTCCTATAAAACGCCGGCGGTTTGGAGTTCTTGCACGCTCGCTCCATTGTGACCGATCTCGCGCAAAATCTCTTCGGAATGCTCGCCGAGCAACGGCGAGGCGACGATGGAAACCGGCGTATCGGAAAGGACGAGCGGGCACCCGACCGTCTTGAACGCACCGCGCTCCGGATGAGCGACCGTGGCGATCATCCCGCTCGCATTCAAAGACGGGTCGTCGATGATATCCTGCGTGCTAAGGATGGGGCCGCAGGGAACGTCGATTGCGTTGAGTTTCTCGAGGACTTCGAATTTCGTATAGTTTTTCGTCCACTGCTCGACCACGCCGAACACGTCATCGAGGTGCGGCAGACGCGCCTCGGGCGTCGCATAGGCGGGATCGGTAACGAGTTCTTCGCGACCCATCACTTTCGCAAGCGGCGCCCAGACTTGCGGCTGAATGATGACGTAGACGTAGTCGTTGGCGCCACCGCCCTTGGTCTTCACGGCAGCTCCCGGCTGCCCGCCGCCGGACGCATTCCCCGAACGCGGAACGAAATCGCCGAACGTTTTATTCGGATACTCCGAAAGCGGACCCGCGCTCAGACGCTGCTGATCGCGCATCTTCACCCGACAGAGATTCAGGACCGAATCTTGCATCGCGACTTCGACCCGCTGGCCGCGTCCCGTATGCGTGCGCTGGTACAACGCTGCGAGAATCGCGGCGACCATATGGATGCCGCTCCCGGAGTCGCCGATCTGCGAGCCGGTACTCGTCGGCGGGCCGTCTTCCCAACCCGTCGTGCTCATCGAGCCACCCATGGCTTGGGCGACCGTCTCGTACGCTTTGAAATCGACATACGCGCCGGGGCCGAAGCCTTTGATCGAGGCGTAACTAATGCGCGGGTTGAGTTGCTGAATTGCTTCCCACGTGAACCCCTGACGATCGAGGGCGCCGGGTCCGAAGTTCTCGACCAGGACGTCGCAATGGCGGATCAGCTTGCGAAAAATCTCTTTGCCGGCCTCGGTTTTCGTATTCAACGTCATGCTGCGCTTGTTGCAGTTCAGCATCGTGAAGTACAGGCTATCGACGCCGGCTTTATCGCGCAGCTGTCCGCGCGTGATATCGCCGCGGCCCGGCAGTTCGACTTTGATGACGTCGGCGCCGAGCCACGCCAAAATCTGCGTGCACGACGGGCCGGCCTGGACGTGGGTCATATCGAGGATGCGCACGCCGTCGAGGGCCGGGCGAACGGCCTTGCCGTTCTCTTTACCATTCGTATTCATATTTTGCTCCGGCGTTATGTGTACATCGTCTGGTTTTCGCTTCCCGGCGCGTACGCATCGGGATAGAGCCAAACGCTGATGATGGCACCCGAACCCGATTCGCGGGCTCGCTGCAAGGCCTCGCCGCTGCCGACGTTTCCGCGCTCTTTGCGGTATTTCATGTGGCCGGCGCGCACCGTGGAGAGGTGACCGCCGCTACGGGTCCACGGCTTTTCGAGCGATGGAAACGGTTGACTGAGATCCGGGGCGGTCCTCGCCATAAATGACTCCTTGAAGATAACGACAGCGGGTCAGCGGGATAGTGAGCCCGCCGTGGCGCGATGCGCGCTTCGGGTTTCGAGCGCACGTTGCAGCATCGCTGGAATTTCGCTCGTGCGATCGGCGACCGGCACGTTACTGGCTGCAAACGCCGCGAGTTTGGTCGCCGGCGTGCCCGTCGAACCGGAGATGATCGCCCCGGCGTGGCCTAAGCGTTTGCCGGCCGGAGCCGACCGCCCGCCGATGAACGCGACGACCGGTTTATCGGACATGTGCGCTGCGATGAAGGCCGCAGCATCCTCCTCGTCCGAGCCGCCGATCTCGCCGCATACCACGACGGCGTCGGTTTCGCCATCGCGCGCGAACAGGCGCAAACAATCCACAAACGTCGTCCCGATGATGGGATCGCCGCCGATGCCGACGCACGTCGATTGACCCAGACCGGATTTCGAGAGCGCGTCGACGATTTCGTACGTCAGCGTGCCCGAGCGCGAAATAACGCCGACGCGTCCCGGCTTGAAAATATGACTTGGCATGATGCCGATCAGCGCTCCGCCGGGGGTCACGATCCCGGGACAATTCGGCCCGATGATGCGCATGTTCGGCGTCGCCGCGGCGACGTGCAGCATGTCGTGCACCGGGATGCCCTCGGTGATGCAGACTGCGACGGAAATATTCGCGTCGTAGGCTTCCAGCAATGCATCGGTCGCGAAGAGCGGCGGAACGAAAATAACGCTATGCGTGGCGCCCGTTGCGTCGACGGCGTCTTTGACCGTGTCGAACACCGGCAGGCCGTCCGCAACGCTCGTGCCGCCTTTGCCCGGCGTCACGCCGCCCACGACGTTCGTCCCGTACGCCACCATGCGCTGCGTGTGGAAGAGACCCTCGCGCCCGGTGATGCCTTGGACGACGACTTTCGAGTTCTTGTCCAGGAGAATTGCCATCGGTCAGGCCCTCGCGAAGGCGACGGCACGCGAGGCGCCTTCGTCCATGGATTCGACGGGGTTCATACCAGCTGCAGCTAAAATAGCGCGGCCTTCTTTCTCGTTCGTGCCGGTTAATCGGACGACGAGCGGCACTTTGCGAACGTCGTCACCTTTGAGCGCCTCGACGATTCCGAGCGCGACTTGATCGCCGCGCGTAATGCCGCCGAAAATATTAATGAACATAGCTTTGACGCGCGGATCGGAGACGACGAGATTGTAGCTCTTCTTGACAAGATCGGCTTTGGCGCCACCGCCGATATCCAGGAAATTCGCCGCCTCACCGCCGGCGTTCTTAATCGCGTCCATCGTTCCCATTCCCAAACCCGCGCCGTTGGCGATTACGCCGATCGAGCCGTCGAGCTTGGCATAGTTGGAGCTGCCGAGCCCGATCGCGAGCGCCGCGGTTTGGTCTTCGTCAGTCGGCATGGCGGTATTCCACTCCGAAATGTCGCGATGCCGCGAGAGGCCGTTATCGTCGAGTTCCACTTTCGCATCGGAGGCGTACACCGCGCCGTCGGCGGTAAGCACGAGCGGGTTGATCTCGACGAGATTCGCGCCGTAACGCATGAAGAGTTCGTATAGCGCTCCCACGATCGCCGGAAAGCTCTTGCGATAGCCCTCAGGCAGCTTCGCGCTGAAGGCCAGTCGCCGCGCAACGTAGGGAGAAAAACCCACGTTCGGATCGATCCAGTACTTCGCGATCGCTTCCGGATGGTGCTCCGCGACTTCCTCGACATCCATGCCGCCCTGAGAACTTACGATCACGACGGGGCGTTTCGCTGCCCGGTCGATCGTGATCGAAACGTACGCCTCGCTCGCTATGGCGAGTTTCTCTTCGACGAGCAGCGATTTAACGCGTTCGCCGTCGGGGTTTTGGACGTTGCGGATGACCAATTCCAGAAGGCGCTCCGCGACGTCTTTGGCCTCACGCGCGTCGCCTACGAACTTGATGCCGCCGGCTTTACCGCGTCCGCCGATAAGCACTTGGCTTTTTAAAACCCACGAGCCGGGATTGGCGGTAACGAACGCTGCGACGTCGTCCGCCGTTGCGGCATGCTCGCCGCGCGGCACCGGAATGCCGACGCGCCGGAAGAGCTCCTTGCCCTGGTATTCCATCAACTTCAAAATGCGGCTCCATGCTACCGGCGATGGTAACGACGGCCCGACCATTACGGCAGGCGCGAACGCATGCTGTATGTGGCATACCAGACGCGTTCGTAGCAGACAATAACGCAACTCGTCAATAAATGTAAAGATGGCTAGGAAAGTTTTTTCGTAAAGTTTTTACGCTGACGTAAAGCACTTGAATACGATTTACACCTAGCTGCACGTCAGCTTTTGCAGGCGACCGGATGGCCGCATGGCGGCGCGACGGAAACGTACGCCAACCGTTGAAGCGCGGCTTTAATGGGAAGACGCGGCTTACGTGTCGCTCGCTTGCTGGCAGAATAACGTACCCCGCGCGGCTCAGCGCAGATAGGTTGCGTTGAGATCGACGTGCGCGGCGAGGTCGAGGGCGTGCTCGCGAACGAGGCGCTCGGCAAGATCGGCATCACGCGCCTCGAGGGCTTCGATAATTTCCATGTGATCGCAAATGGAGCGCTCGAACCGACGATCTTCTGCAATCGTCTTGTGCCGGATCGCGCGCATGTGCACGAACAGCGTCTTCGCCGTTTCGTACAACGTCGGGCAATCCGAAAGTTCGAGGATTCGTTGATGGAACGCGAGGTTCGCATCCGAATACTCATCGATGTGCGTTTCGACGGCTCCGTCGCCCTGATAGGTCGCAAAGATTTGCCGCAGCGACGCGATCGCTTCATCGCTCGCGTGTTCGACGACCAGTCGCGCGGCGAAACTTTCGAGCGCTGCCCACACCGTGATGATCTCGACGATCTCACGTTTGGTCTTGCGGACGACGAACACGCCGCGCCGTGGGATGTTGCGAACGATGCCATCGTTTTCCAGCCGTAGCAGCGCTTCGCGAATCGGCGTTCGACTGACGCCCAAAACCTGCGCTAGGTGGCGTTCGTCGAGTCGCACCTCGTCGGTCGAGTCGTAGATGTACATATCCGCGATCGCATCGCGCAGCGCTTCGTAGGCTTTGAGACGAAACGTAAAGTCCGCTTCCAGCGGCGCGATTCGGAGGGCGGCGCTTTCCATTTACGTACCGGAGAGGACTGGCGCGCCCGGGACGGCGCTAACGCGTTGCATTCTGATGGTATACCACGCGAAAGCTCGCTTGCCATTCATTTCTCAATGTTGTGTTGCACCGCCACGAGATCTCACTCGAACACGTTGCGAAGCGAGCCGATTCCGTCGATCGAGACCTCGATCGTACTGCCGCGCTTCATGCGCCCCACTCCAAGAGACGTGCCACAGGCGATGATGTCGCCCGCGTTGAGCGTCATATCGTGCGAAAGCCGGCTCACGAGGTCGAACGGTTTGATCGTCATATCGCTCACCGGAATGGTCTGCCGCTCCTCGCCGTCGAGCGTCGTGCGGATCGTCAGGTCTTCGGGCACGAGGCCCGTTGCCACGACCGGGCCGAAGACGCCGAAGCTATCGAAACTCTTGGCGCGCGACCACTGCGCGAACGACGGATCGACGTCGAGCAGGTCGATCGCGGTGACGTCGTTCACGCACGTATAGCCGAAAATGACCTCGGACGCCTCGTTTGGCTCGATCTCCTTGCACGTTTTGCCGATCACGATGCCGAGCTCGCCTTCGAAGACGACCCGGCCAGCGTAGCTTTTCGGCTGCTCGATCGTCTCGCCGCCGGCTAAAAACGAAGATGCAGACTTAAAGAAATACAGCGGATGCTCCGGTGTCGCTAGCTTTAGCTTCGTCGCGAGCGCACCGAAATTGTTCCAGAGCGCGATAAACTTCGTCGGCATCGTCGGCGTCAGCAGACGCACCGACTCGAGCTCGATCGAGCGCGCCGTCGGCTGCGCCGTACCCGCGAGCATGTCGCCCTCATGCAGGACGATCGTCCCACCTTCCAGCGTGCCGAAGCGCTCGGCTCCGTCGTGCTCGAAGCGCAACCAGCGCCGCGACGCCACTACGGTCGAACCGCAAGGCGGCGCGTGAGTTCTCGTATTGTCGCGCGAACGCGGGCGCTGGGCCGACGGAGACGAAAGTTACCGAGCACGGGGATACCTCCGGAGGAAGTCGGCCAGTAGTACGCCGCGATCCTCGGTTTCCTTGCCGACTGCAAGGACGGTCACAGGCGCGGTGGCCCCGCCGGGGTACAATCGGCTCGTGCACCAACTCAATTTTGCGACCGCGTTCTTGGCGGGACTGGTCTCGTTCGTCTCGCCTTGCGTGTTGCCGCTCGTGCCGAGCTATCTCTCCTTCCTAACCGGCACTAGTCTCGAAGACCTCAAAGCCGAGACGACGGCCGAAGCGAAGGCGCGCGTCCTGCTTCACGCGCTCGCCTTCATCGCCGGCTTCACGCTGGTTTTCATCGCGATCGGCCTCAGCGCGAGTGCCATCGGCGGGATCTTCACGAACAACAAGCGCCTCGTCGAGATCGTCGGCGGCGTCATCATCATCGTGCTCGGGCTGCAGATGATGGGCGTGCTCAAGATTCCGGCGCTGATGATGGATAAGCGCGTGCACCTGACTCCGAAGAAGCAGTCGTTCTGGATTTCGTTCTTGGTCGGCCTCGGATTCGCGGCGGGCTGGTCGCCGTGCATCGGACCGATTCTCTCCGGCATCATCTTGCTCGCCTCGCAAGAAAAAATTCCCCAGGCAACGTTCTTGCTCTTCGTCTATTCGATGGGGCTGGCGATTCCGTTTCTCATTACCGCGGCCGCCATCACGCAATCCCTCGGCGCACTCAATAAGATCAAACGCTATTTGCCCGCGATCGAAACGACCTCCGGCGCGGTGCTCGTCGCGACGGGCTTGATCGTCGCCTTCGATCAATTTACGCGCGTCGCGGGCTTCTTCTACCAGTATGTCAAACCCCCAAGCCTCTAATGTTTCGCTTATGGCTCGCGGCGGTCGCCGCTTTCGCTCTCGACCAGATTGCGAAAAATTTCGTCGCCACGACCTTCGCTCCGGGCGAAAGCCGGATCGCGATCCCGCGCCTGCTCTACTGGACGTTCGTCCAAAACCATCGCGGCGCGTTCGGCCTCTTCGGTTCGCAGGCGTGGGTGCTCGTCGTGATGGCGCTGGGCGTGCTCGCGGTGTTCTGGTTCGCCTTCAAAGATGCGGCGGCGCAATCGCAGCTCGTGCAGTTCGCCTTCGGCGGCATCGTCGGCGGTGCCGTCGGAAATATCGTCGACCGGTTCCATTACGGCTACGTGGTCGATTTTATCGACGTGCGGTGGTGGCCGGTCTTCAACGTCGCCGATTCGTGCATCTCCGTCGGCGTGGTGCTATTGGTGCTCGCTTCGCTCCGCCGCCAGGATGCCGGCACGCCCGTCGGGACGGCACGATAAGCACGCTCCCTAAAACCCACACGGTTACGGAGAGCGAAGCCGGGGCGCGCTGCGACGTGGCGATCGCGCGCGTCACCGCCGCTTCACGAGGGGCCGTCGCCGATGCGATTCGCGCCGGAAACGTGCGACTCAACGGTGCGGTACCGAAACAAGCCACGCCGGTCGCGACGGGCGACGTCCTGGAGTTCGCGATCGTCGCGCGCGTGCCGCTCGATGCGAAGCCGGAAAACATCGCGCTCGCTGTCGTTTACGAAGACGACGCGGTTCTCGTCGTCGATAAGCCGGCCGGGATGGTGACCCATCCCGCGCACGGCGCGCGCGACGGCACGCTCGTCAACGCGCTACTCGCCCACGTCGCAGACCTGCCGGGCGACCCGTTACGGCCCGGGCTCGTCCACCGGCTCGACCGCGATACGTCGGGGCTCCTCGTCGTTGCCAAGACGCAGGCCGCCCTCGCGACGCTCGGCAAAGCGATGATGCGCCGCGCCATCGACCGCACGTACCTCGGTCTCGTCGCCGGCATTCCGGCCCACCCGAAGGGCACGATCGACGGGGCTCTGGGGCGGGATCCGCACAATCGTCTCAAGCACGCGATTCGCGCGGACGGAAAGCCGGCGGTCACGCACTACGAAGTGCGCGAGCGCATGCGCGACGCCGCGGAATGCACGTTCGTTCTCGAAACGGGACGGACGCATCAGATTCGCGTGCACATGATGGCGCTCGGCTATCCGATCCTCAACGATCCCGTCTACGGCAAGATCGATGCGCGCGTCGATCTGCCGGGCCAAGCGCTGCACGCGTGGCGGCTCGGCTTCAAGCATCCGACGACGAGCGAACCGCTCGCCTTCGAAGCGCCGCCGCCTCCCGATTACGTTGCGGCGGTCGAGGCGCTGCGCGCGCGCGCGTGACCGTCACGACGCCACGGCCGACGTTCACGCTGCACGCAACCGACGGCGCGGCCCGGCGCGGTACGCTCGCGCTGGCGCACGGCGACGTCGAAACGCCGGCGTTCATGCCGGTCGGCACGGCCGCTACCGTCAAAGGTTTAACGCCGAAGGATCTCCGCGCTTTCGACGCGCGCATCATTCTCGCCAACACGTATCATCTGTGGCTGCGGCCCGGACGTGAAACGATCGAGGCGCTCGGCGGCCTGCACGCCTTCATGAGGTGGGATCGTAATATCCTTACCGACAGCGGCGGCTTCCAGATCTTTTCCCTCGAGTCGCGGCGCGAACTTTCGGATGCCGGCGTGCGCTTCCGCTCGCACCTCGACGGCAGCGAACGCGAGTTCACCCCCGAGAACGTCGTCGCGTTTCAGGAGGGGCTCGGCGTCGATATCGCGATGGCGCTCGACGTGTGCGTGAAGCTGCCGGCTTCGCCCGAGGCGGTCGCCGAAGCCGTGCGCTTGACCACGCTCTGGGCCTCGCGCTGCGCGAGCGCGCGCACGCGGCACGCCACGCAGCTTTTCGGCATCGTGCAAGGCGGACTCGATGAGTTCGCGCGAGAGCGCAGCGCGCGCGAACTGCAGGCCCTCGACTTTCCAGGCTATGCCATCGGCGGACTTTCCGTGGGCGAGTCGCGCGACGATCTCTATCGCATGGCGCGCTTCACGGCGAACCTCTTACCGAGAGATAAACCGCGCTATCTCATGGGCGTCGGCACCGTGCGCGACCTCGTCGCGGCAATCGACGGCGGCATCGATATGTTCGATTGCGTGTATCCGACGCGTTGCGGCCGCAACGGGCGCGCGCTCACGCGCTCGGTCGATCTCAATATCCGTAACGCCATCTTCGCCCGCGACGCGCGGCCGCTCGATGCCGACTGCGCGTGCGAGGTGTGTGCGACGTACACCCGCGCGTATCTCTCCCACCTCTTCCGCGCCGAAGAGATGCTCGGGCCGCGCCTCCTCTCCTATCACAACCTCGCGATGCTCGCGCAACTGATGAGCGAAGCACGCGCCGCGATCGCAGCAGGCGCCTGGACGACGTTTCGCGAGACCTGCAGTTTCCGTTAAGAATTCCTGTTCTGCTCGCAACCTACCGGAACGGCATGCGCTACGGCGTATCGTAATGAGCGCCGAAGTCGAAATGGCTTGCTTCGACGGCTCGCTGTAGGAAACACCACATGGACGACCGTTTACAGGGAAACCGCTGGTGGCGACCGGTCTTCGGGTTCGTCGCAATGATGGCGATTTCGAGTTCTCAGTACGTTTGGACGCTCGTCGTCGGTCCGATCGGAAAGAAACTCGGCGGCAGCCTCGCCGCGTCGGATCGCTGCTGGGCGGTTCCGTCGCGGCATCGATTCGCGGCCCGTCCGGCAGTTGGGTTCCGGTGTTTCTCATCGTCGCGTGCCTGGGACGTCGTGATCGCCTTGCTCGCGTTCTTCGTGCTCCGCCGGCTTCGCACGCAGTGGGTCGCGCGAGCGGCCCTCGGCCCCGGCGCCGTCACGGCTGCAGGCTAGCGCTTTCGTGCAGGGACTACGCAGCGTCGTCGCTCCGCGCGGGATCGTAACTTCACCGCATGCGCTCGCTTCCGCGGCGGGGCTACGCGTTTTGCAAGCCGGCGGCAATGCGGTCGAAGCGGCGATCGCCGTAGCCTCGACGATCGCCGTCGTGTACCCGCATATGAACAGCATCGGCGGCGACAACTTCTGGCTCGTGTACGACGCGCGCGCCGGCAGCGTACGGGCGTTGCTCGCGTGCGGTACGGCCGGCGCCGCGTGCACCATCGACGCGTATCGGAGCGCGGGGCACGTCGCCGAAATCCCGCGGCGCGGTCCGCTCGCCGCAAATACCGTGCCTGGGGCCGTCGACGGCTGGTTCGAAGCGTACGCGTACAGTCGCGAACACCTCGGCGGCAGACGCGCGATTCCCGAACTGCTGGCCGACGCGATCTGGTACGCGGATAACGGCTTCCCGGTGACGCCGAGTCAAGCGGACTGGACTCGAAAAAACGTCGGCTTCGCATCGAGCCGCTTCGGCGGCTTGGAAGCGCTCGACGGTTTTCGGCAGACGTTTCTCAAGCCGGACGGCAGCCTCTACGCGCGCGGCGAATGCTTCGCGATGCCGGATCTCGCCGCGACGCTGCGCGCGCTTGCGGCCGGCGGTGCGGATGCGTTTTACCGCGGTCCGATCGCCGCTGCGATCGCGCGCTTCCTGCGCGAACATGGCGGGTTTTTAACCGAAGCGGATTTTGCAGGCTACCGCAGCCGCTGGGAAGAGCCACTGTCACTGACGTACCGGCGGTGGACGCTCTACAACACGCCACCGCCGACTCAAGGCTTGACGTCGTTACAGATCTTAAACATCATGCAGCGCTACGATCCGGCGGCGCTCGCGCGCGTGCCCGCCGATTTTTACCACTTCATGGTCGAAGCGACAAAACAAGCCTTCGTGGACCGCGACGCTTGGATCGCAGATCCGCTCTTCCATCCCGCGCCGACCGCGGCGCTGCTCTCGCCGGCGTACGCCGCCGGCCAAGCCGCCGCGATCGAGGCAACGCGCGCAGCCTTACCGGTGACGAGCCGGCCTGCCGGGGGCGACACCGTCTGGCTCGGCGTCGTCGACGAGCTGGGGAACGCGGTATCTCTGATTCAGAGCATCTACTTCGATTTCGGTTCGGGCGTCATTGCGGATGGGACGGGCGTCCTATTACAAAATCGCGGCTCGTCGTTTTCGCTCGACGCCTCGCATCCCAACGCCCTCGCGCCGGGAAAACGGCCCTTTCACACGCTCAATCCTGCGCTGGCTTTGCGGGGTGGTGTGCCCGAACTCGTGTACGGGACGATGGGCGGCGAGGGTCAGCCGCAAACGCAAGCCGCAATTGCGACGCGCATTCTCGATTTCGGCATGGACGTGCAGGCGGCGATCGACGCGCCGCGCTGGCTGTACGGACGCACGTGGGGCGAACCGACGAGTTCTCTAGCGATCGAGAGCCGCGTCGGTGAGGACGTCGTCGCGGAACTGCGGCGGCGCGGGCACACGCTCGACGTCATCGATGCCTGGGACGAACGTGTGGGTCACGCGCAAGCGATCCGCATCGATCCCGCTAGCAAGATGCGCTACGGCGGCGCGGACCCGCGCGGTGACGGGTTGGCGCTGGGATACTAAAAAGTCGATCTCTACGCCAAGCGTGCATGCGTGCGCGATTTGCGTCGTCTTTACGATTCGCCGTCTGCAAAGACGAGCGCCCTTGTAGCGGCGCGGTCCCCTTTCGGTCAAGCTCGCTCTCGCCGAAGCATTCGATTTCGGGACGTTGCAGACCGAGCCTTGAGCAACGGAACCCTTAAAATTATGCTTCCGTAAGGCGCAAGGGCGGTACCGAAGCAAAGGAAACAGTACAAGTTCGCCCTGACACGTTCGACCGAAGGGAGGGGAGCCATGGTGACTCAGCGCCCGTTCAATGTTATCGGAATGGACCTTAGCGGCTACATGATCAAGGACGCGCCTCGGGCGATCGCCTTCTATCGCGACGTGCTGGGCTCGAACCGGTAACCGTTTATCCCGAAGGCCGTGGGGCGGAGTATGAACTGCCGGATGGGACCATTTTTGGCCTTTGGGGCGGAGGCGGTCGCGTGATGCCGTTCCAGCCCAGCAACGGCATCCTATTCGCGATCGACGATCTGGATGCAGCCGTCGCGGCCGTGAAAGAGCGCGGCATCGCGGTTCTGATGGAAACCGAGACGCCGGTGTGCCGTTTGGCGATGATCAACGACACGGAAGGCAACATCGTAACCTTGCATAAGCGGAAGGCTCGTGACGCGGGCGCGTGACGGACGCTTGGGTCTGCAAGACCGGCGTTGTTCCGCTCGGGCTCTTTCGCAGAAGCGCCCAGACGAAATCGATGCCGCGTTACGAGAGCGGAGTACTACGCTCCACCAGATGACAGACGAGCTGGGTGCGCGACGACACACCGAGCTTTCGAAAAGCCGATCCGAGGTGCGCTTCGACGGTTTTTTGACTGATCGAAAGCGCCTGCGCGATTTTTAAGTTGGAGTTGCCGTCGGCGACGAGGGTTGCTATCTCGTGTTAGCGGGGCGACAGCGCTTCCGGGATCTCACCCTCCGGTCGGCGCCCTCGTGCCATCGTCGCGACTCCGGTAACGTGCCTTGCGACGTTCTCGCTTAGGAACGCGAGCCTTCGCGCGTCGCCGTGCGCGCCCAGGCGTCGATAGATGGCGAGAGCTGCTTGCGGATCGCCGGCAACTTCGAGCGCGGCCGCCTCGAGCAGCGGACATCCGAACTTCTTGAAGCCGTCCGCCGCTGCGGCGGCGCGTTCGGCGGCGCGGATCGTATCGCCGCGACGTTTGGCAACGTAAGCGTCGAACAAGTCGAGCGCGGGGCGCTCGACGACGGTGGCTTGAGTAGCGGCACCGAGCGAAAGATTTGCTCGAGCCTGCGCGAAGTCGTCCGGGTCACCGAAGCGCGCGACTGCCAGGAGGGTAAAAACGATACCGCGAGGGACCTCACCGTAATCGATCGCCCGGTGTAGTAAGGCGCGCGCTTCGGTATCGCGACCGCGAGCGACGAGGATTTGCGCGCACCCCGCCGCGTAGATCGCGGCACCGAACGATGGAAGCCGTGCCTCGAAACGATCGAACCAATGCGCGATGAGCGCGTCGTCGCCGAGGTAAATGCCGGCGAGCGTCCCCCATGCGCAGCCGTGCGCGGCCATGATACCGCTATCGGTCGGGAGCGCTTGCAACGCCGCGACGGCGTTGCGAACGCCGGCAAGGTCGCCCATAAGAAGTAACGCCGATGCGGATGCGGCATACGCGGACGCTTCGGACATCCGATCGCGCCTATTCCGCGCGATCGTCAACGCCTGCTCGATATGAGCGAGCGCCTCTGCGTACGAGCCCAAAATTGAAAAATACAATCCGCTATAGTTATGGACCATCGCCAAGAGTCCACTATCGGTCGACGCGCGCGCTTCCGCGAGCCACGGTTCGATCGCTTCTCGAAACCCCGCAACGTCACCGTGCATATACAGCACCATCGCGCGCGTTGCGGCGAACGTGTAGCGCAGTTCCGCGTTACCGGCAATCGCGGATCGGGACACGCTTCGTAGATGTTCGTCTGCGAGGTGTGGTTTGTACTGCAGCGCCGCCACATGAGCCAAACCCACATGGATGCGGCTCAGCACGGGTACGGCGCTCGCACGTTCGCGTTGCGCTTGCAACAACGCCGTGGGATTCGGAAGGCCGCTGCGAAAGCGTTGAAAGGCAACGCGCATGTTGCATTCGGCCTGTTTCTCCTGATCGCCGGCGCGTTCGTACAGCGCAGCCGCCGCCTCGTACGCGAGCGAACCCGCATCGTTCGAACCCGTAATGACCCGGCACCGCCCGATCTTCTCGAGCAGACGGGCATGTACCGTCGGGTCTAGACGCGCCGGAGCTAGCGCCCTCGCCGCTCGTTCGTACGCCGCGATCGCATCGTCGTGAGCGAAAACGCTGCCGGCGGCATCGCCCGCGAGTTCGCAATAGTGCAACGCCTTCGGGCCGTCGCCGGCGGCCGACCAGTGATACGCGAGGCTTTCGATCGAGCGCTCTCGCGCAGGCTGCGCCTCGAGCACCATCCCGATCTTTTCGTGGAGCGTCCGGATCTCGAAGGGGGCGCATTTGCCGTAGATCGCCTCGCGCGTGAGCGCGTGACGGAAGCGCAGCGTCGTGCCGTCTTCCTCGACAAGTTGAAGGTCGCGCGCGCGCCGCAGCGTCGGAAAGAGCACTTCGGGCGTCGTCCCGAGCGTCGCTGCGAGTAGGCCGATGGAAAAGACGCGACCGATCACCGCCGCTTGCGTCAAAATACGCTGTTCGACGTCATCGAACGGCGTAAGGCGTCGCGTCAATGCCGCGTGCAGCGATAGCGGAAGCGCCGGCCGATCGACGGGCGGCGTCCCTGCGACGTCGTCTTCGATCGCGGTTTTTAAAAGCTCTTCGGTGTAAAACGGGTTGCCTTCCGCTGCCCGCGCGATCGCACGTAGCGTCGTACCCGGCAATATCGTTTCGCCGACCGCATCGTCCATGAATACCCGTAGCTCCGGGCCCGTTAGCGGCTCGAGTTCGATGCGGCCCGTTCGCGGCCCGGTCGAGAGCGCCGCGATGACGGCGCGCGCCGGATGGCCCGCTTCGAGCGACTCCGAACGATACGTTGCGATTGCAAGCATTCGCGTCGCTGCTAGTCGCGGAGCCCAGTATGCGAGAAAGGCCAGGCTTGCGACATCGGCAACGTGCAGGTCTTCGATGATCGCCACGACCGTCTTGCGCGCGCCGGCCCGCTCGAACGCATCCGCGATCGCATCGAATCGCTCGCGTTGCGTTCCACCGGTTGGCACGGCTGCCGCACCCGGATTTACGTGTCGCAGCACGTCGAGGATGGGCCCGTACGGCGGTTGGACGAACTCGTCGCACTGCGCCACCGCGATACACACGCGTGAGACGACGAGGCCGGACCGGAATTCGTCGATCAGTCTGGTCTTGCCGACGCCGGCCTCACCGTTGATGAGGACCAGTCCGCCGCGAGACGCGGCAGCTTCGCGCCACCGCTCGCGCAGGTACGCACTTTCGGCCTGACGTCCGACGAAACGCCGACAAAGCACGGCATGAGCGAGCATGACGGGGACGTTCGCGGAGGGCTCACGGCTCTCCCAGGATCGCATTCTCGTGCGCCGACATACGCCGGATAAGCCGCGTGCGCGACGCAATTCCGAGTTTGCGGTAAATCGACCCGAGGTGCTTTTCCACCGTTTTGAGGCTGATGACGAGCGCGCGCGCGATCTCGAGGTTGGAGTGACCCAGCGCGACGAGCGATGCGACCTCCGTCTCGCGCGACGACAGCCGACCCCCGCTATACGCAGTTTCGGCGCCGGGAGCCGCCGCGATCGCCGCGCCACGCTCTATCGCTAGCCGCGTTTGAATAATCTTGTTTCGGACGCGCGCTTCGTCCGTACCGCCGTCGGAATTGCCTTCGATGGCTCGCTCGTACGCCAGGATGGCGTCCTCGTGCGCGAGGGCCTCCGCCGCAGCGTCACCGGCGAGTTCGTTGTACGAAAGGGCTTTACGGGGCTCGCGCGCCGCCCACCAATGATAAGCGAGGCTTTCGAGCGCTGCTTCCGGCGCGCTCTCGAGGGCCTCCGCAATCTTACGGTGCAGAGCGCAAATCTCCGACTGCAAAAAGTCACCGTACATCATCTCGCGCGTCAAGGGATGGCGGAAGCGAAAGTCGCCGTCGCTCTCCTGCGCGATCGCGCGGTACTCGCCCGCGCGGCGTAGCGCGGGCGCGAGCGACTCGGGCGTTACGTCGAGTACGGCTGCGAGCAGGCCGATACCAAACACCGGGCCGATGACTGCGGCATGTGCGAGGATGCGCCGTTCATCTTCATGCAACGGCCGCACCCTATCGCGTATCGCTCCGACGACCGTGGCCGGGAGCGCGCGCGGGTTGAAGATCGGCGCACCCTTCGCGCCGCGCTCGACCGCGCTCTTGAGCAGTTCGAGGATGAAGAACGGATTGCCATCCGCCGAACGCAAGATTGCAGCAATGGTATCCGCCGGCAACGACACCTCGCCGAGCGCGCAGCGAACGAACGCTTTTGCTTCCAAATCCCCGAACGGCTCGAGATCGATTCGGCCCGCGGGCCCGGCATGCGAAAAGCGGCCTACGTCGGGTCGTGCGTCCGGCCGATAAGACGCAATAACGAGCATTCGCATGGACTGCAATCGAGGAGCGAGATACTCGAGAAACTCGAGCGTTCCGGAGTCGGCGAGATGGACGTCTTCGATGACGGCGACGAGCGTCGTCCGGGCGGCGGCCCGATCGAATCCGTCCAGCATCGCTTCGAACTCGGCGCACGTCGTCAGTGGCGTGACTGCGCCCGGCTCGGCTCGATTGAAGCGTCGTAAAAGTTGGAGAATCGGCGCATACGGCCGTTGGGCGAACTCGATGCAGTCGCCGATCGCAACTCGCGTCCGCGATTTTGCGAGCGCGAGGCGAAGTTCGGAGAGGAGACGCGTCTTTCCGACGCCGGCCTCGCCGCCCATCAGCACGAGACCGCCCCGCGAGGCATCGGCCTCTCGTCGGCATTCGTGTAGGTACGCGTTCTCTCGATCTCGGCCGATGAAGCTCCGGCAGACGAGCGGGCGGACGATCACAAGGGCAAGCGTTCGCGAGGGCGAGCGTACCCGTCCTTCGCCGACGCGCGTGGCCCCGCGGACTACAGCGTCAAGTCGTAGTCGATCGTCAGCGGCGCATGATCGGAGAAGCGTTCGTCGGTATAGATCGATGCGGCACGGACGGTCCCCGCGAGCCCGGGCGTGAGGAGCTGGTAGTCGATGCGCCAACCGAGATTGTTTTGGAAGGCTCCGGGAAAGTTCGACCACCACGTGTAGCGCTTGGGTGCGGTATCCACTTCGCGAAACGCGTCGATCCAACCGACCTGCTCGACCACCGCGTCGAACCAGGCGCGCTCGCTGGGTAAGAATCCCGTAATGCGCGCGTTGTGCACCGGATCGAACGTATCGATCGCGCGGTGGGCGATGTTGTAATCGCCACACAGCATGTAACGCCGGCCGTCGTGGCGCATGGCGGCGAGCGTCGCGATGAAGCGTTCGAGAAAGTTCTCCTTGACGCTCTGCCGCAACGGTCCGCTCGTACCGGAGGCCACGTACAGCGACGCGATACTGAAATCGGCCCAATCGAAGCGCAGGTAGCGGCCTTCGGCATCCATATCCGGCATGCCGAGCCCGCGCACGATCGCGTCGGGCGCTCGCTTCGCATAGATCGCGACGCCGCTGTAGCCTTTTTTCTCGGCATCGACGAAGGCATAGGTATACTCTTCGAGCGCGAGCGCTTCCGGCGGAATCTGATGTACGTGCGCCTTCGTCTCTTGCAAACACAGCACGTCCGGCGACGTGCGGCGCAGCCACGTGAAGAAACCTTTGCGGGCGGCCGCGCGGATACCGTTGGCATTGAAACTTACGACCCGTAACACACCGCCCCGCTTCGCCGCGCGATGGCCGCCGACCGCGCAGGTTTCTGGGCGGCTCGAGCGCGGAACGAAGCGGACATGAAGACCGACCGGCCGGCCGCCATTCCGACGGAGCCCGACGATGCCGTGCTCCGGTTCGGCGAGCGCAGCGTGCAACTCACCCATCTGCGCAAGATCTTCTTTCCCGAGACCGGGCTCACCAAGGGCGGCCTCCTGCAGTACTACGCCGACGTCGCGCCGTTGCTCGTGCCGCATCTGCGCGACCGCGCGATGGTGATGAAGCGGTATCCGCACGGCGCGGGCGGCGACTTCTTCTTTATGAAGCGGACGCCCCCGGGCGCGCCCGCGTGGTTAAAAACCTGTTCGATCGAACACGGTTCCGGCAGCGTCATCGCGTTCCCGATCGTCGACGACGTCGCCGCGCTGTTATGGATCGTCAACCTCGGCTGCATCGACCTCAATCAGTGGTACGCGACCTGCGACGACGTCGACCGTCCCGATTACCTGCACTTCGATCTGGATCCGGTAAAGACGGGCGCCGCCGGCCCGACCCCGTTCGAAGTCGTACGCGAAGCGGCGCTCGTCCTCAAGGCTGCGCTCGACGAATTGAAGATGCCCGCGTTCGCGAAGACGTCGGGCTCGAACGGCATTCACGTCTACGTGCCGATCGTGCGCGGTCCGGTGCAGAAAGACGTTTGGCGTTTCGCGAAAGCGTTCGCCTTCGCGGTCGCCCAGCGGCATCCCGATATTCTGACCGCCGAATACAAAATCGCGAAACGGCCGCACGGCCGCGTGCTCGTCGATTACAATCAGAATGCGTGGGGTCGCACGCTCGCGTCGATCTATTCCGTGCGCCCCACACCGCAAGCGACCGTCTCGACGCCGCTGGGCTGGGAAGAGATCGCAGCCGGCGTCGCGATCGACGACTTCCGCGTCGACAACGTGCGCGAACGCTTCGCCCGCACGGGCGACCTCTGGAAGCCGCTGCTTGCCAAATCGACACGCTTCAAGCTGGAGGCGTTCGCATGATCTTCGCGCTTCCGCTCGAGACGGCGCCTATGGAAGCGCGGCTCGTCGACGCGATTCCGCGCGACGCGGGCTGGCAATACGAGCCGAAATGGGACGGCTTCCGTTGCCTCGCGTTTCGCGAGGGCGACGACGTGCGACTGCAATCGAAAGCAGGCCAGCCGCTGGAACGCTATTTTCCCGAGGTCGTGGCGCGGCTGCGTGCGCTCGACGCGCAGCGCTTCGTGCTCGATGGAGAACTCGCGATCGACGTCGCCGGGGCGCTGTCGTTCGACGCGTTACTTCAGCGGATCCATCCCGCGGCATCGCGCGTGGCGAAGCTGTCGCGCGAGATGCCGGCGACGTATCTCGTCTTCGATCTGCTCGCCGGCGACGATGGCGCGAGCTGCATCGCGCTGCCGCTGGCGGAACGCCGCGTGCGACTCGAACGTTTCGCAGCGCGCTATCTCGCAGATGACGCCGCGGCCACGAAAAGCTCCGGCCTTCGGCTATCTCCGGCCACGGGCGAGCTAGCCGCCGTCGACGGCTGGTACGCGCGCGTGGGCGGCGCACTCGATGGCATCGTCGCCAAACGTCTCGACGCGCCGTATCGCTCGGGTGAGCGCGACGCCGTCGTCAAAGTCAAACGCATCCGCAGCGCGGATTGCGTCGTCGGCGGATATCGCGTCGCTGCGTCCGGGGCGACCCTGGGTTCGCTCCTCCTAGGTCTCTACGGTACGGACGGCCGGCTCGAGTACGTCGGCCATACCTCGGGTTTCCCCGTCGCGGAAAAACCGGCGCTTTTGGCTCGCTTACAACCGCTACGTAGCGACGCGTCGTTCACGGGCCGCACGCCGGGCGGCCCCAGCCGCTGGAATCGCGGCAAAGAAGCGGCGTGGATCGCGGTGCGGCCCGAACTCGTGATCGAAGTTGCCTACGACCAGGTCACCGGCGCCCGCTTCCGGCACGGCACGCGGCCGTTGCGCTGGCGTCCCGATAAATTAGCGCTCGCGTGCGAGCTCGCACAGATTTTTAGCGACGATCGTACGATGTTGCTCTATACGTGACTATCGGTTCCATCGTTACCGCCGCGCTTCGTCATCAGTCCGTTTACCGATATGAACGAAGCAGTTACAAAGTTATCGGCATGCGTTTCCCCGCGCTCCGAGCATTCGATATCGGCCTCGCTCGCGAACTTTTCGATCTGCTGACTCAAAAGCCCGAAGCCCCCTCGCATCGTCGCGCTTGGCTCGTACATTCTTTCAACCTCCGGAAATGATCGTTATCGAGTCTGGGTATCGGAGGTCAGATTATCACCCGCAATTCGATCGGCGTCTATCATTTTTCGACGGGGCATAAAAGTGTGACGTGCGTCTCATTTGCAGGGCCGGCGCTCGAACCGAACGCGCTAAGCGACGAGGACCTCGTCCGTCGCAAGCGCGCGGCGCACACGCCGCACGCGCTCCGCGAGACGAACGAACGCCGCGCCGTCGATCTGCTGCGCCGCATCCGAGAGCGCGACGCTGGGATCGGGATGGACCTCAACGAGCGCGCCATCGAGCCCCGCGGCCGCGGCGGCCAAGGTGAGCGGTTCGACGAGGCTGCGGCGTCCGCTCGCGTGCGAGGGGTCGAGCACGACGGGGAGATGCGTGAGCTCGCGTAATCGTAACGCCCCGCCCAGGTCGCACACGTTGCGCGTGTGCGCGTCGAAGCTGCGGATGCCGCGTTCGCACAGTACGACGCTCGGATTCCCTTCGACGAGGATGTATTCGGCCGCTAGCAGCAGCTCGTCGAGCGTCGCTGCGGGACCGCGTTTGAGCAAGATCGGCCGGCCGGTCCGGGCCGCCGCGCGCAGCAGCGGCACGTTCTGCATGTTGCGCGCGCCGATCTGCAGCATGTCGGCGTACGCGGCGACGAGCTCGACGTGCGCTTCGGCCAAGGCTTCGACGACGATGGGCAACCCGTGCCGTTTGCCGGCTTGCGCGATCAGCGGCAGCGCCTCGTCGCCGAGGCCTTGGAAATCGTACGGCGACGTTCGGGGTTTATACGCACCGCCGCGCAGCGCGGCACCGCCCGCGCGCGCTACGGCTTGCGCGGACGCATCGATCTGCGTGCGGCTCTCGATCGAACACGGTCCGCCCACGAGCGCGAAGCCGCCGTCGCCAAAGACGACATTGCCGACGGCGACGGCGCTCGAGCGCTCCGACATGCGCTGGGCCAACGGGTAGGACCGGCATGGAACCTCACGACATAAAAAAAGCCGCCCGATGAAGGCGGCTCGTGTGCGAACGATCTCGTTCGGCGCGCGCGCTACAGCCTCCCCGGCACGTCGAGTGCGGTAAACCAGTACCAATAGCTGCGGGCGTTACGAAACATCTGCGCACAGGTGTACCATCGCCCGCACGCTCTGTCAACGCCCGAGGACCAGCGCCGTTTGACCCGTTGCGAGCTCTCTGCTACCGTCGCGAAGTGAACGCGCGCCCTGCCATCACGATCGCCCGCTTGCATTACGGGTGGGTCGTCGCCGCAGCGACGTTCGTCGTGCTCATCGTCACAGCCGGCGTTCGCTCGACGCCGGGCGTGCTCATGGGTCCCATCGAACGCGAGATGGGCTGGACGGCAGAAACGATTTCGCTGGCGGTCGCGATCAATCTCGCGCTCTACGGGCTTGCGGGACCGTTTGCGGCGGCGCTGATGCAGACGTTCGGCCTCCGGCGGACGATGGTGCTCGGGCTCGTCACGGTCGCGAGCGCCGTGTTCGCTGCCGGCTTCGCACGCGCCCCATGGCAGTTCATCCTCGCCTGGGGCGTCCTCGCGGGGCTCGGCGTAGGGATGCTCGCCATGGTCCTCGCGGCGGCCGTTGCGAACCGCTGGTTCTTCCAGCGGCGCGGCCTCGTAACCGGCGCGCTGACCGCCGCGACCGCAACGGGTCAGCTTATCTTTTTGCCCGTGCTCGCGCGGGCCGCCGAAGCCTTCGGTTGGCGCAGCGTTACCTGGATCGTCGCCTCCGCCGCAGTCTGCGCGATCGTGCCCGTCGTGTGGCTCGTGCGCGATCGCCCGAGCGATGTCGGAATGCTGCCCTACGGCACGACCGAGGCACCGCCGCCCGCAACCTCGCGTACCAACCCGATCGCGATCGCGTTCGACGTGCTGCGTCGTGCATCGAAATCCGCCTCATTCTGGATTCTCGCGGGAACGTTCTTCATTTGCGGCGCGAGCACGAACGGCTTGATCGGGACGCATTTCATCGCGGCCTGCGGCGACCACGGCATTCCCGAATTGCGTGCGGCGACGCTGCTCGCAGCGATGGGCGTTTTCGATTTGGTGGGGACGACGGCGTCGGGCTGGCTTTCCGATCGGTTCGATAACCGCGTCCTGCTGTTCGTGTATTACGGCTTACGCGGACTTTCGCTCATCTTTCTGCCGATGGCGCTCGACGCGTCGTTTGCCGGCCTTCCGTTTTTCGCCGTTTTCTATGGGCTCGATTGGATCGCAACCGTACCGCCGACCGTTCGCCTCGCAACGCACGCCTTCGGCAGCGAAGAGGCTCCGATCGTGTACGGCTGGATCGCGGCCGCTCACCAGTTGGGCGCCGGAAGCGTGGCGTTCTTCGCCGGGGCCCTGCGCACGCACTTCGCAACGTACGCACCCGCATTCGAGATTTCCGGCGTGCTCTGTATCGCGGCGGCGTTCGCGATTTTCGCACTACACCGTCCTACGGAATCCGCGCTCGCGCCGGCATGATGGCCGTTTGCGGCTACCCGTGGGCCGCGCGCACGTCCCGCGACGAAATCGGATTCTCAACGATGTCGATCATCGCTTCGACGACCCTGGGATCGAACTGGACTTCCCGATGGGTCACGAGCTGTTCCAACGCGTGGGCCGGCGAGAGCGGCAGGCGATAGGGGCGCCGCCCGATCATCGCGTTGAACGAGTCTGCGACGGTTACGATCCGGACGACCAGCGGGATTTCGCGCCCCTGAAGGCGATCGGGATACCCTTTGCCGTCGAGACGTTCGTGATGCGAGCGAACCGCCGGCTCGAAAAGCCGGAGTCGTTCGACCTCGGCGATCATCCGCGAACCCGCCACCGTGTGGTCCCGCATGACGATCCACTCGGCATCGCTCAGGGCGCGCGGAGCATTTAAAATATCGCGCGGCGTACGGGATTTGCCGACATCGTGCAGCAGGCCGCAGCGCGCGGCGAAGCGACACGCTTCGTCTTCGAGATTGAGACGCATGGCGAGCCGCCGACACCACAGCGAAACCGCCCGGGAATGCTCGGCCGACAACGGGTCGGCGTCGTCGAGCCGCACGATAAACGAGGCGATCGTTCCTTCGATCTCTTCATCGAAGGCGAGCGGCAGCTTCGCTTCCACACGCGCGTGGAGGGATAAGGCGCGGACGATTCCCGCATCGAGCTGGGCGAGCGTTTCCGCTGCGCGTAGTTTTGTGCGCAGCGCCGGCGACACGATCGCGCAGGCCGCGGCGAGCATGGCAGCGATGCGCGGCTCGAGCGACAAGCCCGCGCACGTGCGCTCGACCCACGCGAGCAACGGCGCGAGCTCTGCCGGGTGCTCGATCGCGCGCAGCAAACGAAGCGCGAGTCCCTGCGAAAGGACGCTTGCGAAAAGGGACGGCTGCCCCTCGTAGCCGCTCGTTACGATCGAGCGCGCGAGACGGCGTGCCGTCGTCTCCCGATCTCCGGGGCCGGCCAGGTGCACGCTCACGACCTGCGGCGCGCCACGATGGATAGGGGCAACGCGCCGATCATCGACGCGATCGCGCCGAGACCGCAAGCATGGAGTGCCGCAAGCGATTCTAACATGGCCGTACCACTCGTATCGGCACGGTCGTCCGCAAAGGCAAGGACCCGACTCACGGTATCGTAGAGCCGCTGCACCCGGGGAAAGCGCGCGGTAAGCGGTGCGGCTCGCCTGAGCCGGGCGTGCGCGAGGCCCGGGAAACCGAGCAAGAAGTGCGCGAGCGTGAGCTGCATCTCCGTCCGTACGACGAGCGCATTTGCGCCCGGCGGCAGAGACGGGAGAATTTTGGCAACCTCCGCCATAGCGCGGATAGCGACACCGTGGTCGCCGGCCGCCGCGGCGTAGGTGGCGATTTCAGCTTGATGAAACGCACGCAGCTCCGCATCGCCGACGTGATCGCCGGCCGTACGCAATAAGCGCAACGCACCAGCAAAATCGCCGACACCTGCTGCCCGCAGCGCGCGCGTCCGCACGAGCGTCTCGTCGGTGTGAAGCGTATCGTTTTCCAGTTCCTGGGATGCCAGGACCGTCTCCATTCGATCGACCTCGGGCCACGCGGCGCGTTCGCCGTAGGCTTCGAGTTCGCCGAGGCGTGCGTAGCGGAGTAAGAATGCGTTATCGAGGCGGTGGGCGCAGCGTTCGAGGCGCTGCAAAAGAGCCAAGTTTGCCTCGCCATCGTCCTCGTGCGACGAAGCGACGACGAGTAACACGCTCAGCGCCGCCGCGACGATTTCGTCGAGGCCCCAGCGCTCGCCCAGATCAATCGCTCTTCGTGCGAAGGCAGCGGCGGCGCCGGGATCCGCATCGAGTAAAAACACGTAGGCGGCTTGCCGGTAGACACGCGCGCGAACCGCGACATCTTCGTCTTCGGGCCAGCTAGCGACGCGGGCGAGGGCGTCCGCGATCATGACGCGGGCGGATTCCCAGCGGTCGGCGGCGGCATATGCGGTCCCGAGCGCCGCGGTCGCCCGCGCGTCGAAACTCGGGGTCACCGAGCATGCGGTGACCCGTTCGAGGGTTTCGATACAGTCCAGACGCGCTCGCCGCAGAAGGTCCGAGCCGAATTCGAATTCGACACGCGCCCGACTCGGAGCGTCGGGCGCGATTCGAGCGGCGTGTAGGTACCACGACTCCGCGACGTCGTGGCGACCGAGTTCCGTCTCGCGGGTCGCCTCGAGCAAGATGGCGAGCGCGCAAGTCCGGCGTTCGTCGAGTGCGAGCTCGCTCACGGCACGTTCGACGATGTCGCCTTTGTGCGCATCGATGAGCGCGAAACCGTCCCAGTTCACGAGCTCGAGGATCGCTTCGCCGGCGCGCATCTCGCTGAAAAATTGTAGCCGCGTTGCCGCGGGGGCGTTTTGCAACGCGATGCGCGCCAGTGCGAACGCGTCGGAATCGAAAGCGGACGCCGGCGAAACGAGCGCCTCGGCGAACGCCGCGCGCAGCCGGTCGCCCGAACACGCGTAGGGATGCGTTTGCGCGAGTCCGGCGAGAACGGCGCCGGCGTCGGGAATTCGTGCGACGTACGCTGCGTCGAGCGACGGCAGCAGTGCCACCGCGCGCGCGCTTGCTGCCTGCGCGACATCGAGCGTCGCGAGCCAGGCACGCGCGGCGGCGGCGACGCCGTCGTCGCTCAAGCTCGCGGCATGGCGGTCGGAGTCGAGCGCGAGTGGAACGCCGGCGACGGAATTCGCGAGCCACGTGGCGAGCGGCCACGAATGCGTATCGCGCGAGCCGAGAAGCCAGCGAACGTCCGGCGCGGTTACCGCAATCGCGCGTACGATGAAATCTCGTACCGCCGTTGCGTCACCGAGCACGTGCAGATCGTCCAGCGCGATGATGGCCCGCTCCTGACCCAGATGCTGTGCGAACCATTCGCTCAGAACGAGGGCCGGCCGCGCACTGCGATTCGCCGTCGCGGCGGCGGACGCGAAACCGACCCCCAGCGCCGGTACCGTCGGCGCGAGTGCGTCGACGAGGCCGCGCACGAAGGGGATGAGTTCTGCGTGAGGGTGGCGGGCGCCAAAGTGAACGCGACGCGCGCGCATGCCTTCCAGCACGAGCGCGATCGCTTCAGTTTTTCCCGAACCGGGGGGTCCGCAGAGAAGCGTCACCCGGTAGGGGTTCGCGGCCCCGAGCCGCGCGAGCAGTTGCGCGCTCATTTCGTCGGCGCGAAGGCTCCTACGCCCCACGGCACGCCGTTGCCGGTTGGCCCATTATAGCCGGCGCCGGCAGTACAGAGGTACGCGATGGCACACGTGCCGTCGTTGCCGGAGGTCACCTTGATCAGCAGCGGATCGCCAGAAGCGGGTGCCGTTGCCGCCGCGTAGATGCCGGCGTTCGATCCGAGCTGGCTTCCATTCGCCGCCAGCGCATAGAGTGCCGCAACCAGCGACGCTCCGACGCTGGTCCCGCCGATCGCAGACCAGCCGCCGCGCACGGTACCGGGGAGCGTACTATCGTAGACCGAGATGCCGTCGGCAGGATCGGCGACCATCGCGACGTCGTTGACCGTGCGTCCCGGGCAACCCGTGTCGTGTTGCCAAGCGGGCTTGGGGAAAAATGCACTGCAGCCCGCGCCCGTCAACGGCCACACCACTTCTTGGATGCTCTCGTCCCCGATCTGCTGCACGCTCGAACCCCCCACCGCAGTTACCGCCGGAACCGAAGCCGGGAATTGCACGCCATAGCCGACGTCGCCGGCAGCCGCAGTGATCGGGACGCCGGGGTGGTTATAGTGCGACGCAAATTCGACGTTGTCGGAAGCCTCGTCGACGCCGTAGCTGTTGGCGACGACCGTCGCTCCGCTCGCCACCGCCGTATCGACGGCCGTAGCGAGATCGGGGATCATATCGCTCGCCGCTTCGACGAGAAGCAGTTTGCAGTGCGAGCACGCGGCCGAGACCGCGTCGAGATCAACCGAACTTTCGACCGACCAGCCGGCATCGGGCTTGGGCAATGGCGAGCCGCTCCCCGCGACCTTTTGGAAGCATCCGTTCGCCGTGGTACAGGCCGGGAGGCCGAAAGCGGAACGGTAAATCGCAAGATCGCTCTCGGCCTGCGGATTGTCGAAGGCGACGATGACGGCGACCGTCTGTCCCTCACCGCCTTGGCCGGGCAAGTTGTAAATGTAGTTCAGCAAGCCGGGCTGCACGCCGCCAATCGCGCTCGGGGGCGCTTGGGGATCGGGATTGACCGCGATGGCCGAATTGAAGAGCGCCCGGCATCTCGCGCCGTGGCCGTGCGCGTGTCCGTGCCCGTGCCCGTTGCCATTATCGGTAACGGTACAAGCGCGGGCGGCCGGCGATCCCGCCGTGCCGGGCCAAGCTAGGGCCCGCAGCGGCCAAGCCAGCGCCCGCAGTGGCCACGCGAGGGCGCGCAGCGGGAACGGCGACGTTTGGAGGCTTAGCTTATGCTGCGTCGCAGCCAGAACGCTCGCGGGAACCCGCACGGCGGACGTGGCGGCGGCTTTCGATGCGGCGGCAGCGGGCTGCAGCGGAGTTGGGGTCCCGACGCCCGCACCGCTGCTGCAGGCAGCGAGCGAACACGACAAAACGAGAGCTCCAATAAGGCGCAACTGCATGATGACTCCGACAGAAGAAAAAGTGCCGAAAAAGCGCGACGTCAGTACGATCGTCGTGCCGTTGGCTCTCGTAGTATGACGTACTCCGGCCCGAACGGAAAGCTCGCACGCACCTTTACTAAGCTATTGTGATGACCGGCACTTCGTGCAGCCGCGATCTCACGAGCGGAGGCGCCCTTCGGTGTCGCGCGCGCTCGCACTCGCTTTAGCTGCGACTTTCGTCGCGCTGGCGCTGGCTATCGCGCTCTTTGCGCCACGCGCCAAACCGCAGCCGACCGCGTCCCACGGAACACCGCTCGAGCCGCCGAAAGCCGCTTCGGATTTCGTGTTGCGCGATAGCGACGGTCGGCCGGCGCATATCGTCGATCGCAGGGCTTCCGTGACGATGCTCTTCTTCGGCTACACACACTGTCCCGACGCGTGTCCGCTCACGCTTGCGGCGCTCGGTCGCGCGTATCGTTCGCTCGATGCCGTGCGGCGGACGCACGCGCGCATCGTCTTCGTTACGGTCGATCCCGTACGCGACCGCCCCGCCGTCGTGCGGGCCTACGTTCGCAATTTCGACCCGCATATCGTCGGCCTTACAGCATCCTCGACGGAGCTCGCGCGGGTGTGGGCCGCGTACGGCATTCGCGTCGAGGCAAAAACCCGCGAAGTCAGCCACGGCGATACGATCTACGCAATCGACGCGAGCCGGCGCATCGCCTATATCTATCCGGCCGATACGCCGGCAGCCGATCTCGGGGCGGATATGCGCGCGCTCGCGCGTTAAACCTTCGCCGTGCTCTCGAGAATAGTCGGGAAATAGTGCGCTTCGCGCAGACAGGCGAGAATGGCATCGATATCGGCCGGCGTGCGCGTCTCGAGCGTGATATCGAGTTCGGCGTTCTTAGACGAAACGTCGTGAAAAAGCCGTTGATGCGTGACGTCGAGAATGTTCGCCCCGCATTCGCCGATGAGCCGCGCGATATCCGCGAGTACGCCCGGGCGATCGTTGATCTCGACGCGCATCCGCACGACCCGCCCTTCGCTCAGGCGCACGCGCGCGATGACGTTGGCGAGCAAACCCGTATCGATATTACCGCCGCACACCACGAGCCCGACGCGCCGTCCGGCGAAGCGTTCGGGATCGTCGAGCACCGCCGCGAGCGCGGCCGCTGCAGCACCTTCGGCGAGGAGTTTCTCTTCTTCGAGAAAGACGTGAATGGCACGTTCGATCGCGCGATCCGAAACGACGACGACGTCGTCGACGAGTTCGCGTGCGATCGCCAGCGGCAGCTCGCCGATCGATTTGACCGCGATTCCTTCGGCGACGGTCTGTCCGCCGTGTACGAGCGGCAAGTTATGGACGATCTGATGAAACGACGGATACGCGGTCGTCTGCACGCCGACGATGCGAATCGACGGACGAAGCGCTTTCGCCGCCAGGGCCACCCCCGCAATAAGCCCGCCGCCGCCGACCGGCACGACGATGACGTCGAGATCCGGCACGTCGCGCACGAACTCGAGCCCGGCCGTGCCTTGACCCGCGATGATGCGCTCGTCGTCGTAGGGGTGCACGAGCGTGAGACCTTCGTCGGCGGCGATGGTGTGTGCGCGCGTTGCCGCTTCGGCGAGCACGCTGCCGGCGAGGACGACCCGCGCACCGAAACCTTGCGTTCGTCGAATCTTCGTAAACGGCGTATTCTCCGGCATGACGATCGTCGCGGGAATGCCGAGCCGCGCCGCTTGATACGCGACGGCCTGCGCGTGATTGCCCGCCGACATCGCGATCACGCCGCGAACGCGTTCCCGCGTGGTCAACTGCAACAGGCGGTTTGCAGCGCCGCGGTCTTTAAAGGCGCCGGTGCGCTGCCGGGTTTCCAATTTGAGCCAGATCGCGGCGCCGGTGCGCTCCGAAAGCGCTCCTGCGGGCAGCGCCGGCGTGCGCACGACGTAGTCTGCGATGCGCGCGGCGGCAGTTTCGATATCCGTAAACGAGACCGGCAGCGTCATCGCCGCTCCAGTACGACGCGAACGAGCGCCGCCTCTTTACGAACCAAGAGATTCGCGGTCGCAAGACAAAGCGAACGAACGATGCCCATGGTTCCCGGCTTTCCTATCCGGCTCTTCGAGCCCGGCGATGTCGCCGAGATCGAACGGATCGTTCTCGCGGCGTTCGGGACTTCGATCTCCCCGTCGCTGCGCACGAGGTTGAAGATCGAACCGGGTCTCGTGCTCGTCGCGACGGCCGACGGCTCACCGGTCGGCGTGGTTGCGGCGAGTTCGTACGAAACCGCGGCCTACGTATCGTCGATGGCGGTGGACGCGCGCTTCCGACGGCGCGGCATCGCGCGAGCGCTGCTCGCGCGGCTCGTCGCGACACTCGAGTCGCTCGGCATCGCGACGACGATGCTCGATGCAACCGCGGAGGGTGCGCCGCTCTATCGCTCGTTCGGATATCGCGAGCTCGACCGCACGCTGATCTACCGCCGTATTTTGAGCGCCTCGGACGAGCGAGACCGCGAAGATGCGCAGCGACGCATCGATGACGCTTCGCTCGAGCGAGTGCTTGCAATCGATCGCGAGATCGCCGGCTGCGATCGAAGTAGCCTCCTGCGTGTGCTGCTGCACGAGCCGGGCGTTCGTCTCGTTTTGCGCGACGACGGATTCGCGTTCGCGCGCACAGCCCTGCTGGGACCCTGGCTCGCGCGAAACGGCACGGCCGCCGCGGACCTCTTCGCGCGCGCACTCGCCGGAACGCCGGCGCTCGAGCGCGTCTTCGTACCCGCCGCAAATAGTAGCGCGCAGGCGATCGTCGTCGCGCACGGATTCACGCAGCAACGGACGTTACACCATATGGCGCGCGGCAAATCGCCCATGCGGCGCACCGATATTTACGGTCAGGCGAGTCTCGGCCACGGCTAGCTGCGGCAAAGCCGCTACAGGCGCGCCGTTTCCCAGGCGCGGACCGCGTCGATCTTGCTCGCCAGAAAGGCCATGTACCCCCCGGAGAGCAGGAACTGCTTGCGCAGCGGGTCCAGCGCGAAGGCGACTTCCCCGCCGTCGTCGCGCGTGAGGACCTCGCGCTCGAGATCGATGCTCGTAAAATTCGATGCGAGCAACGCGTCGATCTCGCTCGCAGCGACGATCACGGGCGCGATGCCGTTGTTGTACGCGTTCTCGCTGAAAATGCGCGCGCAGCTCGGCGCGACGACCGCGCGAAAACCACGATCGGCGAGCGACCACGCGGCGTGTTCGCGCGAACTTCCGCAGCCGAAGTTTTCACGCGCGACTAGGATCGCGGCCTCCGGATGGCGCGCGAGCAGTTCCGCGCCGCCCGTCATGCCGCTGAAGAGATGTCGACCCAAGCCCGTCTTCTCGATGCCGGTGAGGTAATGCGCCGGAATGATTTGATCGGTATCGACGTTAGCGCGGTCCAGGGGAAGAATCGTTCCGGCGACGATCATGCCGGCACCATTTCCGGCGCGCGCGCGGCAAGTTCGTCCGGCGAACCGATGCGGCCGAGAACGGCGCTCGCTGCGACGACGGCGGGGGATGCGAGATGCACGCGGCCGCCCGTGCCCATCCGTCCGGGGAAATTGCGATTCGTCGATGAGATGCACCGGCCACCGGGTGCGAGCACGCCCATCGACATGCCCAGGCACGGCCCGCACGACGAGTGGGTCCAGAGCGCGCCCGCATCTTGGAACACGTCGTGCAGGCCTTCGCGCTCGGCGGCACGTTTGACGGCTTGCGAACCCGGCGTGACGATCGTCGGAATCGTGACCGTGCGGCCCCGTAAGACCTCCGCGGCCGCGCGCAGATCCGACAGCCGCGAATTCGTGCACGATCCGATGAACGCCTGATCGAGCGCGAGCGAGCGCAGATCGTCGCCCGGCGCGACGTCCATATATTTCAGCGATGAAGCATCCGCGTCGCCCGGAACCGGCTGCCCGAGCGGAATCGCTTCGCCGGGATTGGTTCCCCACGTGACCATCGGGCCTAGAGCCTCGATATCGAGCACGACCTCACGATCGTACGTCGCGCCGGGATCGGCGCGGAGCGTGCGCCAGCGCGCGACCTTCGCTTCGAACGCGTCGCCCGTCGGTTGATTCTCGCGCCCGCGCAGGTACGAGAACGTCGTCTCGTCCGGGGGGCACATGCCCGTCGTCGCGCCCGCCTCGATCGCCATATTACACAGCGTCATGCGCTCGTCCATGGAGAGCGCGTCGATCGCCTCGCCCGAGTACTCGAGCACGTAGCCCGTGCCGCCTTTGAAACCGAGCGTGGCGATAACGTACAGGGCCAAATCTTTCGCGGTTGCGCCGTGCTGCAGACGGCCGTCGATCCTCACGCGCATCACCTTGGGGCGCCCGAGCACGAGCGTCTGCGCCAGCATCGCGCCGCCCTGCGCCGTCGAACCGACGCCGAGCGCGAACGCGCCGAACGCGCCGAGCGTGCACGTGTGACTGTCGCCGCAGGCGAGCGTCATGCCGGGCTCGACGTAGCCGCGCTCGGGCGCGACGACGTGGCAGATGCCGTTGGTGCCGATGTCGTAGAGCACGATTTTATGGCGCTTCGCCCAATCCCGCAGCACCTTCGCTTGAATGGCCGTCTCCATATCTTTGGCCGGGGAGACGTGGTCGTTGATCGCGACGATCCGCGCGGGATCGAAGAGCTTATCGCCGTACGCGCGCTCGATCTCGAGCGCCCCTTGCGGCGTCGTGATCTCGTGGGCGATCACGCGATCGACGAAGACGAGCGCATTTTCGCCCGGCAGTTCCTCGACGACGTGCGCGTTCCAGACTTTCTCAAACAGCGACTGGGGCATTGTTTCCCTCGTGTGACGTGCCGCCGCGCAGACCGCTGCAGCGGAGATGTTCGATGCGAACCGCGCGATTGACGCCGGAGACGATGGCGCGCAGCGACGCCGTCACGATACTGGGATCGCGTCCGACGCCGTAGTGCGTGTGCCCGGCCGTCGCGACCGCGACGTAGGCGACTGCGGCCGCGTTCGCGCCCGAACCCACGGCGTGCTCGTGATAGTCACCGACGGCGATCTCGACACCGATGTCGCGGGCGAGCGCCTCGACGAACGCGTCGATCGGACCGTTTCCCGTACCCCACAGCGTGCGCACCCCGGCGCCGTCGGCGACGGTGGCTTCCAGCGTCGCACGTCCGTTGCCGTCGTCGGCTACGTGGTAGTCGACCAGCCGCAGCGGCACCGTCGCCGCAAGATACTCATTCGTGAATGCGGCCAGAATCGCAGCCGGCGCGATCTCGCTGCCGGATTGCTCCGACGTCGCCTGCACGGCTTTCCCGAACTCGATTTGAATCGCACGCGGAAGATCGTAGCCGTAATCGTGTAACAGGACGTACGCGACCCCGCCCTTTCCGGATTGGCTATTGATGCGGATGACGGCTTCGTAGGTGCGTCCGACATCGGCGGGATCGATCGGCAGATACGGCACTTCCCAAACGACGTCACCGCGGGCCTCGCGCGCCGCGAGACCCTTCTTGATCGCGTCTTGGTGCGAACCCGAAAAGGCCGTGAAGACCAGTTCTCCGCCATAGGGGTGGCGCGCGTGAACCGGCAGGCGATTGCAATATTCGACGGTCTGCACGATTTCCGAGATGTCCGAAAGTTCGAGTTCAGGATCGACGCCCTGCGAAAACAGGTTGAGCGCCAACGTGACGACATCGACGTTCCCGGTGCGCTCGCCGTTACCGAAAAGCGTGCCTTCGACGCGATCGGCACCCGCCATCAGAGCGAGTTCGGCCGCCGCGACCGCGGTGCCGCGATCGTTGTGCGGATGCACCGAAAGCACGATGGCGTCGCGGCGAGCGATCGTGCGGTCGAACCACTCGATCTGATCGGCGAACATGTTGGGCGTCGCCATCTCGACGGTCGCCGGCAGGTTGATGACGATCTTCCGCTCGGGGGTCGGCTCCCACACGTCAATAACGGCTTCACAAATCTCGCGCGCGAAATCGAGTTCGGTGCCGGTAAAACTTTCGGGAGAATACTCGAGCCGGATGTCGCTCTGGGGCATCCGCGCCGCGAGCGTCTTGATCTGCGCGACGGCGTCGACGGCAATCGCGACGATCCCCGGACGGTCCAGATTGAAGACGACGCGCCGCTGTAAGGCCGACGTGGAATTATAGACGTGCACGATCGCGCGCGGGACGCCGGCGAGCGCGGCAAACGTTCGTTCGATCAGATCGCAGCGGGCCTGCGTGAGCACCTGAATCGTCACGTCGTGAGGAATCAGATTATGATCGATGAGCTGCCGTATGAAATCGAAATCCGGCTGCGAGGCCGCCGGAAAGCCGACTTCGATCTCTTTGAAGCCTAAGCGCACCAAAAGCTCGAACATGCGCCGTTTACGCTGCGGTCCCATGGGTTCTGCGAGAGCTTGATTACCGTCGCGCAAATCGACGCTGCACCAGCGGGGCGCGCGCGTGATCGTGCGCGAAGGCCAGCGGCGATCGGGAAGATCGATCGGAGCGAATGGTCGATATTTGCTGACGGGCATCGTGGCCAAGAGTACACCACCTGATATAAGAAACGGGGGGCCGTCGCTCTTGCGACGGCCCCCCGGTGTTCGGAGCAAACGGCGCTAGCGACTACGCTCGGGGCGTACCGCTAAGGAGGAGGTCGGACGAAATCCGGCTGCCGTTCATCCCGGCGAAGGTACCACGAGGCCGCCGGCGGCGTCAAGGACGCTTTTTCGCGATGCGCGATAAACGTTGTCCCGCAGGCGCGTTCGGTTGACTTCGATGAGCGGGCCGGGTTACAACAGGCGCACATGTTTCGTCTCGCCGTCGTCGTCGTTAGCCTTCTTATTCGCGAACCCCACGGTTCGGCGTAAGAGCTTTCGCGCACCGACGAATAGTCGAAGCGAAGCCCCCGCCGGACCGGCGGGGGCTTTTTTCTTGCGATACCGATTCGCTTGAGGGAGTTCACCGTGTCAATGCCCGCCGATTCCAACGGCGCACAGCTCGTGCTCGACATCCTCGCCGACGAGGGCGTCGAGGTGGTTTTCGGGTATCCCGGCGGCGCCATCATGCCGCTCTACGATGCGATGTACTCGCATCCGATCGAACATATCCTCACGCGCCACGAAGCGGCTGCCGCCTTCGCAGCGGGCGGTTATGCGCGTTCGAGCGGGCGCGTCGGCGTTTGTTTGGCGACTTCGGGCCCCGGCGCGACGAATCTGGTCACGGGCATCCTCGACTCACAGATGGATTCGGTGCCGATCGTCGCGATCACGGGCCAAGTGCGCAGCGAATTGATGGGCACCGACGGTTTTCAAGAAGCCGACGTGACGTCGATCATGGGGCCGGTTACGAAACGGAGCATCTGCGTGCGCGACGTCAAGGACCTCGAACGCACCCTGCGCGCGGCATTCCGCGTCGCGCGCGGCCCGCGTCCGGGGCCGGTGCTCGTGGACATCCCCTCCGACATCCTTAAAGCGAAATGCCCGAAGATGGATCTCTTCGCCGCGCGGCCGCTGCCGCTCCCAAACGAGCGTCCCGACACCGCCGCCATCGACCAAGCGCTCGAGCTGCTACGCAATGCGAAACGTCCGGTCGCGATCGTCGGCGGCGGCGCGCGCAGCGCCAACGCGATTCACATCTTTCGCGAATTCGTCGCCATGTTCGGCCTGCCGCATACGGCGACGATCAACGGCCTGGGGTGCGCCGCGCCGAACGATCCCAACTTCTTGGGCATGCTCGGCATGCACGGATGGAAAGCGGCAAATCTCGCCGTCAACGACGCCGACGTCGTGTTCGCCTTGGGTATGCGCTTCGACGATCGTGTCACCGGCAAGCCGGACAAATTCGCGCGCCGCGCCCAGATCGTGCACGCCGATATCGACGCGTCGGAATTCGGTAAGATCGTGCCGGTCCGGGTCGCGCTACGGGGGGACCTTCGCGCGACGCTGTGCGCCCTCGTGCGGCGCGCGGCAGAAGCGCCCGTACCGCACTTCAACGCGTGGGCCGGCGAAGCGCGCGCGCTCGGCGGCCCGCTGCCCGCGGATCGCGCCCCGGGCGGCGCGCTTTCAGCAACCGACGTGCTCGACGCGTTCTTCGCGTTCGCTCCGGCCGAGACCATCGTGACGACCGACGTCGGCCAGCATCAGATGTGGGCCGCGCAACGTCAACGCGCGACCCACCCGCGCAACTTCATCACCTCGGCGGGCCTCGGCTCGATGGGATTCGGATTGCCCGCGGCAATCGGCGCGCAAATGGCAAACGCCGATCGTACGGTCGTGGCGATCGTCGGCGACGGCGGTTTCCAGATGTCGCTGACGGAACTCGCAACGCTGCGCCGCTACGATCTGCCGGTAAAAATTCTGCTCATCGACAATCAGCGGCTCGGCATGGTGCGCCAGTGGCAAGAGCTCTTCTACGATAAGCGCTACTCGCACACCGACCTTTCCGATAATCCCGATTTTGCGGCCATCGCGGCGGGGTATCGGATCTACGCCGAGCGCATCGAAGACGCGGCCGATCTGCGCGAGGCGTTCGAGCGCTTTCTCGCGCACGACGGGCCCGCGCTCTTGCACTGCGCGTGTTACGCGGGTGAGAACGTCTGGCCGCTTATTCCGCCCGGCGCCACCGTTAACGATGCGATGAACGGCGCGGCGGTCGAGCCCGAACCGGAACCGGCGATCGCCTGATGCAACTCTCCCTCGTGATGCACGACTGGCGCCTTTTGGAGCGCATCGTCGGCCTCACCAATCGGCTCGGATGCGCGTACACGAGCCTCAGCGTCCGCCCGAGCGATGCGTACTATCACGCCACGATCGATTTCGTCGGCCCGCCGGACGCGCTGCGACGCCTCGACGCACAACTTAACCGCCTGCTCAATGACGAAAAGGAGATGTCCCGATGAATGCGCTGTACGACCGCGATGCGAATCCCGAGAAACTCACCGGCAAGACGATCGCGATCGTCGGCTACGGGAGCCAAGGCCGCGCCCACGCGCGCAATCTACGCGATAGCGGACATCACGTGATCGCGGCGCTGCGCGACGGTTCGCCGTCGCGCGGGGCCGCTGCCGAAGACGGCGTCCCGTACGACAGCATCGAACATGCCGTGGCGCGCGCCGATATCGTCATGCTGCTCGCACCCGACGAAGAACAGCCGGCGATCTTCATGCGTTCGATCGCGCCGCATCTCAAAGACGGCGCATATCTCGCCTTCGCACACGGTTTCGCGATCCACTTCGGCACGATCGTGCCGCCAGCCAACGTGAACGTACTCATGGTCGCGCCCAAAGGTCCGGGGCGTCTCGTGCGCAGCGAATACGAAGCGGGCCGCGGCGTGCCGTGTCTCATCTGCGTTCACGCGGACCCCGCTTTGGACACGCGCGACGTCGCGCTCGCCTATGCGTCGGCGATCGGCGGCGGACGCGCCGGCATTCTCGAAACGACGTTTAAGGAAGAGTGCGAAACCGATCTCTTCGGCGAGCAAGCCGTGCTCTGCGGCGGACTCTCCGCCATGGTGCAGGCCGGCTTCGAAACGCTGACCGAAGCCGGTTACGCCCCGGAGATGGCGTACTTCGAAGTGCTTCACGAAGTTAAACTGATCGTCGATCTCATGTACGAGCGCGGCATCGAAGGCATGCGCGACGCGATCAGCAACACGGCGAAATACGGCGATTATACGCGCGGTTCGCGCGTCATCACGGCCGATACCAAGGTCGCGATGAAGCAGATTCTGACCGAGATTCAGGACGGCACGTTCGCGCAAGAATGGGTTGCCGAACACGCCGCCGGCAAGCCGCGCTTTGCGGAGTTCCGTAAGAAGAACGCCGCGCATCCGGTCGAGGCCGTCGGCCGCAAACTGCGCGGACTCATGCCGTGGCTGCGGGTCAATGCCACGAAGCCCGAACCCGTCGAAGCGGCCGGTACGGCCGACCACGGCTTCCGGATGATGTAGGGAGCGCGGTGCGCGTCGATTCACGTCGCCGGGGTACGACGTTGCTATGAACGATGCAACGGACGCAACATCCGCCATCCCGACGCTCGGACTCGCCGACGTGCGCGCGCACGTCGAGGCCAACGACATCTTTCTGCTCGACGTGCGCCGCGCGGCGCACGGCGGGCAGATTTACGGGGCGATCCGCTACGATCCCAAAAAGCTCCGCGAGGCGGAACGGCTCGTCTTACCGCTCCCGAAGACCGACGGTCTCGTCGTTTTATACGACGAGGACGGTACGTCGGAGGCGCTGATGGAACTCGCCCTTAAAGTTCGCGATAACGGCTACGGCACGGTCTGCGTTCTCGAAGGCGGCTACCATGCGTGGAAAGCGGCCGACGGCAAGACGGAAGAACCGACGATCGAGCAGCCGGTGCCGCTGGTCTCCGGCCACCAGATCAGCCGCTAGCGCGTAGGCGTTCGGCGAGTTCCTCGTCCGCTGCGGCGACGAGGCGATACGCCTGGGACGGATCCGGAACGATCAAAGGCTCGGCGCCCGTCTGATCGCGAACGCAGGCGCCCGCGGCATGAAGGATGGCGAGCGGTCCGGCGAGATCGTGGGCGTGCACGACGGGCCGCGCCAGCGCGACGAAGGCAGAGAGCGACCCGTCGGCGACACGGCAGAGGTCGAGCGCGCAGCTTCCCGAGATGCGGGCGCGATGCCGCACGTTACGCGGCCGGACGAGATCGTGATCGCTCGGCGGGCTCGGCATCCCGATTAATTCGCCGCGCCGGGACCTTACGATACGGCCGTCGGCATAAGCCAGCCCATCGTCGCCCGCCCACCAGCGCCGCCCGCTCGAAAGATCGCACACGAAGCCCGCGAGCGCGACGCCCGCGCGCACCAGGCCGATCGCGATGCCGTACGGCGGCAAGCCCGCCCGGAAATTCCGGCTCCCGTCGAGCGGGTCGAGCGAAATCCACATGTCGTTCCCACGCGGGTCGTCGCCGATAACGCCCGCTTCTTCGCTGACGATCGGCAACGACAAGTCGCGCAGCACGGCCACGGCGGCCGTCTCGGCGGCGAGATCGACCGCCTCGGTCGCCGCGCCGTCCGCACCCATGCCGACCGACGTCGCGCCGCTCAAACCGACGATCGCGCCGTCGACGGACGACGCCGCCCGCGCCGCGAGTGCCAGAAACCGCGCCACGATCGTGGCGTCACGCTCCGGAAGCGAAACGGGTCGCGAAAAACGAGCCGCGGGCGATTCTTCGATATAGCCGTGGCTGCGGTAGAACGCGTGGGCTCGAACGCGGCGCTCGGACGACTGCAGCGCGATTCGTGCGCAGCCGAGGGTACGGGCCGCTTCTTCGGCGGCTCGGAGCAACAAAGCCCCGACGCCGCTGCCACGCAGCGCCTCGTCGACGGACACGCCTCCGAGCCAGGCGATTCGCTCGTCGCCCGTTATCGAGGAGCGCGCTTGTACGAAGGCGACTCCTACGATACGCTCGGCCACGCTCGCGACCAGCGCGCGTGAGTTCGAGTTGCGCAGCAGCGCACCGAGTTCGCGCATCGGATCGGCATGACTCAGGATATCTTCGTGGCCACCCATCGTCGCGATCAACGCGAGAATAGCGCCGCGATCGTCCCACGTGGCTGCCCGGACGCTCGCGCTCATCGACGTTCTGTCACGTTCGTTGCCTTCCCGCAAGCGATTTCGTTACGAGCGGCGGCGATCATTCGGCGCACTTCGGCTGGGACGGGTTCGGAGAGCTCGGGCGCCTGCCCCTCCGATACCCGAACCGACAGACCTACAGCTGCGCGGCCGCCGTAACGTATACTTCCGCGCCGAGCTCCTTGAACTCCGCCGACTTTTCGGCCATCCCGCGCTCGGCGTACTCGCGCACTTCTTGCGTGATCTTCATCGAACAGAAATGCGGGCCGCACATCGAGCAGAAGTGCGCGACCTTCGCACCGTCGGCGGGCAGCAATTCGTCGTGCAGCGCGCGCGCGGTTTCCGGATCGAGGGAGAGATCGAATTGATCTTGCCAACGGAACTCGAAGCGTGCTTTGGAGAGCACGTCGTCCCAGTGACGCGCGTGCGGATGACCCTTCGCGACGTCCGCGGCATGCGCGGCGATCTTGTACGCGATCACACCGTCTTTTACGTCCTGCTTGTCGGGCAAACCGAGATGTTCTTTCGGGGTTACGTAACAGAGCATCGCGGTGCCGTACCAGCCGATCATCGCCGCGCCGATCGCGCTCGTGATGTGATCGTAACCCGGCGCGATATCGGTCGTCAGCGGCCCGAGCGTGTAAAACGGCGCTTCGTGACAGACTTCGAGTTGACGATCCATGTTCTCTTTGATGAGATGCATCGGGACGTGCCCCGGGCCTTCGATCATCGTCTGCACGTCGTGCTTCCACGCGATCGTCGTCAACTCGCCGAGCGTATCGAGTTCGCCGAATTGGGCTTCGTCGTTCGCATCGGCCAAACACCCCGGGCGCAAGCCGTCACCGAGCGAGAACGTGATGTCGTACGCCTTCATGATCTCGCAAATATCTTCGAAGTGCGTGTAGAGAAAGTTCTCTTCGTGATGGGCGAGACACCACTTCGCGAGAATCGAGCCGCCGCGCGATACGATGCCCGTGATGCGCTTCGCGGTTAGCGGCACGTAGCGTAAGAGAACGCCCGCGTGAATCGTGAAATAGTCGACGCCTTGTTCCGCCTGTTCGATGAGCGTGTCGCGGTAGAGTTCCCAGGTGAGCTCTTCGGCTTTTCCGTTCACTTTTTCCAGCGCTTGATAGATCGGTACCGTACCGATCGGTACGGCGGAATTGCGTAAGATCCACTCGCGCGTTTCGTGAATATTCTTACCGGTCGAAAGGTCCATGACGGTATCGGCGCCCCAGCGCGTCGCCCACGTCATCTTTTCGACTTCTTCTTCGATCGTCGAAGCCACGGCGCTGTTACCGATGTTGGCGTTGATCTTTACGAGAAACTGGCGGCCGATAATTTGCGGCTCGAGTTCGGGATGGTTGACGTTCGCGGTGAGCACGGCGCGCCCGCGCGCGATTTCCGACCGCACGAGTTCGGGAGCGACGCCTTCGCGGATCGCGACGTACTCCATCTCGGGCGTGACGATGCCTTTACGCGCGTAGTGCATCTGCGTGACGTTCGCACCGGGCTTCGCGCGGCGCGGCTTGCGCGTTGCGGAAAAACGGATGCCGTCGAGTTCGCTCATCGCTTCGCGACCGAGGCGGTACACCGATGACGCCCGCTCGAGTTCGACGGTATCGTTGCGCGCCGCGATCCACGACGCGCGGACCGGTTCGAGACCGCGACGCACGTCGGTCGTCGTCGCGGGATCGGTGTAGGGGCCGCTCGTATCGTAGACGACGTGCGTCTCGCCGTTGGTCAAGGCGATTTCGCGCATCGGAACGCGGATCGACGGATCGCTGCCCTCGACATAGATCTTGCGGGCGTTTCCCTGCGGCGCGCGCGCTGCGGTCGGTTCGATGGTCGCGGACATATCGTTGAACTCCAAGCATTCCATCGCGACCGTCTCTCCCTACGCCGGCATGATCCGGATCAGGTTGGGCGGTCGGCGATAATATCGCCCTCTCAGCTCGTCGTTTCGAGCTCCCGCGAGGATAGGACCTAGCCTACGGCGCAGGACGCGGCCTGTCAACTTTTTTCACCCGCGACTTCACCCTCGAGCCGTGGCAAGCGGATGCGGTCCGGGCCTGGAGCGCGGCCGGCACCGGCACGCTCGAGATTTTTACCGGCGGCGGCAAGACGCTCATCGCACTCGCCGCGATCGCGGCGGCGGCCGCCCGCGAACCGGAACTGCGGATCGCAGTCGCCGTCCCGACGGTCGCGCTCGCCGAACAGTGGCGCATCGCCTGCGAGCGCCACACCTCGCTCGAACCGCACGAAATCGGCATCTTGGGCGGCGGCAAGCGGGCGTCGCTTTCGACGCACCGCGTGACGATCGCCGTGCTCAACAGCGCGGCGAAAGCGTTTCCGGAGCAGAGCCGCGGCGCCGGGCCCGTCATGCTCGTCGTCGACGAATGCCACCGCGCGGGAGCGCCGAGTTTCTCGCGGATCTTCGCGCTGCGCACGGTCTTTCGGCTGGGCCTCTCTGCGACGCCGTACCGCGACGAATACGGCCCCGACGGCGAACCGCTCGCCTGGAACGAGCAGACGCTCGGGCGGGAACTCGGCGCGGTCGTCTACGCATTCACCTTGCGCGACGCGCGCGCGATCGGCTGGCTCCCCGAGTACGCGATCCATCATCACGGCATCGCCCTCGCCGCAGACGAACGCACCGCCTACGTCGCGCAGAGTTCCGTCGTCGACGGTAACGAAGCGGCGCTCGTCAAACTGGGCGGCGATGCGGCGCGCGCGTGGGCCCTGCAGCGCCGCCGCGATCCGCTCGGCGTGGCTTCCGCGCGCTACGTCGCGTCGGTCGCCAAACGCAAGGACATCGTTTACGGGGCGCGCGAGCGCAATCGCATCGCACTGCGTTTGATCGCCGACGGCTTCGCACGAGCGTCGGATTCGCGCGTCCTGGTCTTCAACGAACGCGTCGATGCCGCGACGGCGCTCTACGACGGCCTGCGTGCGGCGGAGCCCGGTCTGCGCGTCGCGCTCGAACACTCCGGCTTGGCGACGGCACGCCGGCTCGATGCGATCGAACGTTTCCGGCGCGGCGACGCGGACGTGCTCGTCTCGGTGCGCGCGCTCGCGGAGGGAATCGACGTGCCGGGCGCGGACGTCGGCATTTCGGTCGCGTCGTCGTCGAGCGTCCGTGCGCGCATCCAGCTCCTGGGCCGCGTGCTGCGCCGCACGTTCGACGGCAGCGAAAAAAGCGCGGTGACGCATCTGATGTACGCGGCGGATACCGTGGACGAACTCATTTACGCGCGCGAAGATTGGTCCGACTTAACCGGGCCCGCGCGTAACGTCTATTATCGCTGGGCGCTCGAGGGCAAGCAGCCCGACGTCGTGCCGAACGCACCGGCGAAGCCGGCTCCGACGGAAGAGCAAGAAGCGGCGCGCATCGGCGACGTGCGCGCGGGAGATCCCCCGCAGCGCTGGCTCGGCCTGGCGCGCGGCAACGCCTATTCGATGAATTCCGCCGGCGTGGTGACCAACGCCATGGGCCGTGCGATCGTCGATCCGCAGGATGTCGGCCGGGCGCTCGAACGCGTGCGCGGCCGCGCCGACGGGACGTTTCGCATCACGCCGCGCCGGCGCTACGTGCTCGTGTTCGATACGGCCGCCGGCGGTTTCGTCGCGGCGGGCAGACTGGCCGAGCCGTTCGTAACCGAAAGCGACGGCGTCGCTGCCGGCGACGTCGATCTCGCGCGGCTCGCCCCGGGCGATCCGTATCGCGGTCCGCGAACGCACGAAGGCGGCACCTATCGCATCACGTCGGCCGGCCGGATCAAACGAAAGCGGCGCGGCGGCGGCGCGGATTTCGCGCACCCGGACGACGCGCGCGCGCTCGTGGCGGCGTGGCGCTCGCTGCGCCTCGGGTCGATCGCCTTCGAGGTCAACGCCGCGCAGCACGCGTGGTGGCGCGATGCCACGGGCGCCCGCTACCTCGGGCTCTTTCCCGAGGCGCTGCGATTTGCCGCGGATGACGCCTGATGCCGGTGCTCCGGCTCTGTGCGGCGCAACTCGCGATCGGCGCCGCCGCGATCTTCGCGCGGTACGCGCTCCAGGGCGCGGGACCGTTTACCGTGTCGGCGTTGCGACTCGGCATCGCAGCGCTTTTATTTTTGCTTGCCGCAGGACGCATTCGCCGGCTTTCGCCGGCGCGTGAGTGGGCGTTCGCACTCGCGGGCGTCGCGCTCGCGGTCCATTTCGCAGCCTGGATCGCGTCGTTGCAATTTACGTCGGTCGCCGTCTCCACGCTGCTCGTCACGACGACGCCGCTCTGGACGGAGGCGTACGATATCGCGCGCGAGCGCCGCGGGCCGACGCGAGTCTTCACGTTCACACTCATCTGTGCGCTCGCCGGCGTCGCGCTCATCGCGTCGGGGCGTGCGGCCTCGGCTCCACCGGTCCCGGGGCACGCCCCGCTCGGCGCCGGACTCGCGTTGCTCGGCAGTTTCGCGATCGGCGCGTATTTAGTCGTCGTCCGTGACGCCGGTGCGACTGCCGATTCGGCGCGCATCGGCACCCGGCAGATCGTTGCGCGGACGTACGGCTGGTCCGCGCTCGCGCTCGTCATCACCGCAGCATCCTTGCACGATCGCATTCCCGCCGCCGGCAATGCGACCGCGTGGGGAGGCGTGCTCGCGATGGCGCTCGTCTCGCAATCGCTCGGCCATACCGCGCTCAACGCGGCCTTACGCGATTTTTCACCGAGTACGATCGCGTTTTCCACGCTGCTCGAACCCGTCATCGCCGCGCTGCTGGCAGCCATTCTTTTTCGCGAAGCGCTCACGCCGACGACCCTGCTCGGCGGAGCGCTCGTTCTCCTGGCCGTCGCAGCGACGTTACGTGCGGCCGCGACGCGCGCTAGCGTGCCGGCATAACGAACCTACGTCGAGCGGCGCGGTGCGGAGCGGGCGTTATGCGTGCGAACCGAGCAGTGTTGCTTCATCGGTAATGTGTTCGCTCAACAGCGCGCGAACGTCTTGTACGGCGGCCGCCGTCGGGAACGTCACGCTCGGGCGCTGCAGAAGATAACCTTGCGCGCCGCAAATGCCCCGACCGGCAGGGGCGACCGCGCGACCGGTACCGTCGATGAAATCGAGCATCTCGATATCTTCGATGCCCTCGGCGATCACATAGGCGCCCGTGACTCGCGCGAAGGCGACGATCGCCGCGACCACGCCGCTCGCGCTTCGATCGCTCATCGCTTTCACGATGATCGCGCGATCGATCTTCACGTAGTCGAACTGCAGCCGGCTCATGATCTCGAGGCCCGCATGTCCCGCCCCGGTGTCGTCGAGTGCGATGCGAAACCCGGCGCTCCGCAGCAAGCGTCCTACGACGATGACGTTATCGAGATGCGCGACCGACCGTTCCGTGATTTCGATGACCACGCGTTCGGGGCGCAAGCCGAAGGCCTCGACCGACGCGACGAACTCCCGGATATCGAAATCTCGATCGAGCGTTTGCGGCGAAATGTTGAGGAACAGCAGCGCGTCCGGCGGCATATCCGCCGCGCGGCGCAGCGCGGCCATCCGGCTCGAGCGATCGAGTTCGTGCGCGCAACCGATGCGCTCCGCCAAATCGAAGGCGTCTTGCGGTCCTTCGAATCCGAACGATAGCGGCGGACGCGAGAGCGCTTCGAACGCCAGAATCTCGCCGCGCTCGAGATCCCAAATCGGCTGGAATGCGACTTCGAGCGAGCCGCTCGCAAGGAGTGCCCGCAGGCTCTGCACGCGCTCCGTCGAGAGCAACGACGTGCCTTTATCGGAGGCGTCGAAGCGCGCTACGCCGTTACGGCCGCCGCGTTTGACGAGGTACAGCGCGGCATCGGCCTGATTCTGCAGCGCTTCGGCGGTGATGTCGAATTCGCCGAGCGTCGAGTAGCCGATACTGACGGTGCCGCCGTTTAGCGAATTGGAGACGGCCACACGAACGCGTTCGAGCACCGGTCGCGCCGCCAGCGCCGACGTGCCCGGCAAGATGAGCGCGAATTCGTCTCCGCCGAGGCGGTACGCGCGATCTTCCTTGCGGCTCGAGCTCAAGATTTCCGCGAGCTCCACGAGCACGCCGTCGCCGTACACGTGACCGTTCTGATCGTTGATGATCTTGAATTCGTCGACGTCGACCATCGCGAGCGTCAGCTCCAACTTGTGCCGCAAGGCGAAGGCCATCTCGCGCTGCATATCGTCCTTGAACGCGCGGTGATTGCCGATTTTCGTGAGCGAGTCCACGAGCGCGGCTTCGGCGATGCGTTGCACTTCCGACTCGTGACTGGCGATCAAGCGATTGCGGTACGCCGAGATTACGAACAAGAATCCGAAGAGGCATAAGAGGCCCAGAACGCTCAGGGCCATCGCGATGTTGATGACTTGCCGTTGCGTGCTCGCGAATGCCCGGAACGTTGCGGCGGCCACGCGGCCTTGATCGATCACTCGCGCGAAAACGCGGTCGTGGATGGCGGAAAACGTCGGGTCGACCGATCCCTGCTCGATCGCAAGCGCCCGCGCAGGTTTGCCGGCATCGACCGCCGCGAACATCCGATGTACCGCGACGAGATAGCGCCCGTGCAACTGCAGCAGACGACGCGCTTCCGCCGCCTTCGCGGCCGGCTGGTGCCACACGATCGTGTTCAAAATGGTATCGAAGTCCCGTGCGGCGGCCGCATGCGCTCGCCCGGCGTCGGCGCCGCCGTCGCGGCGGTATTTTTCTTCGAGCGACTCTTCGGTAATGACCGCCAGCCGCGCGTCCGAATAGAGCGCGCTCGATTTTCGGGCCTGCTCCGCTCGCGTGGCGGCGACCGTCGTGGCGCTCGAAGCGAAGAGCGTGAAGCCGGTCGAGGCCAGCAGCACGAGGCCGAGGCCGACGCTCGCGGCCACCGTGATGAAACCCCGCTCGCGAGCGCGCCTCAAATCCGCCCACCCCAAGGAAGCTGGAGGGGCTGCGGCAGGGGCAACGCCCCCAGCAAGCGCGATTGCAAGTCCATACTCATGGCTAGTATCGGGCAGATTCGGCACAAACTGCGTGAAACGCCGATCGGAAGGCTCCGCCGGCTATATCGGCGCACGCGCCGCGTCTACGATCCGGACACGAGTCCGGCGCTTATCCGCTCCGGATCGTCGGCGTCGCGATGACGTATCTCGCAACCGGCCGCGACGTTCGATCACGATTGCGAACGTTCTAGCGAGCTCCGTCGGCGAGAATCTCCATGGCCCGACGCCGACGACGTCGCGCAACGGGATCGCGTATATCGCCACGCGACCGAAGAGGCTTTCGCATTCGGTTCCGTTGCCGACCTTTTTGCGAGGCACGATGGATGACGACTCCAAACCGGTCCCTGCGCCCGAGACGGCGTACTCGGCGTACTGTACGAAAGCATGGTCGCATGGAAACCAATCCGGAGCGCGAGCGTATCGACGCGGAAACGCGGCGCACCGCCCACTGGACGCACTGGGGCCCGTATGTGAGCGAGCGCCAATGGGGCACGGTCCGGGAAGACTACAGCGCCGATGGCGATGCGTGGTCCTCGTTTTCGTTCGAGCACGCCCGCTTGCGGGCGTACCGTTGGGGCGAAGACGGTATTTTCGGGATCAGCGACGACCATCAGCGACTCTGCTTCGCGCCGGCCTTTTGGAACGGCCGCGATGCGATTCTCAAGGAACGCTTCTTCGGACTCGACGGCCATCAGGGCAATCACGGCGAGGACGTCAAAGAATGCTACTATTACCTCGACAACGTGCCGTCGCACGCATATATGAAGGCGCTGTACAAGTATCCGCACGGCCCTTTTCCATACGCCGACCTCATCGCGACGAACGCACGTCGCAGCCGCGACGATCCCGAATACGAACTCGTCGATACGGGCGTCTTCGATAACGACGAGTATTTCGACATCGTCGTCGAGTATGCCAAACGTTCGCCGAACGACACGCTGACGCGCGTCACCGTGACGAACTGTGCGACGGTTGCCGCACCGTTCCACTTCGTGCCGCACCTCTGGTTTCGCAACGAGTGGTCGTGGTCGGCCGATGGACCGCACGGGCGCATCGCAGCCGACGAGCGCTACCCCGATACGTTCGTCGCCACGCATCCGACGCTCGGCACGTACCGGCTCGCCGCAGAGCCCGGCGGGAACCCGCTCTTCGTCGAAAACGAAACCAACCGCGCAGCGTTGTACGGCGTCGTCAACGCGCAACCGTACGTCAAAGACGGCATCGGCCGCGCGGTCGTCGGCGCAGAAGAAGCCGCGACAGATCCCGCCCGCACCGGCTCGAAATTCGGGCTTCACTATGCGACGACGCTCGGTCCCGGCGAAACGCGCACGTTCCGCTTACGCTTGAGCGACGAACCCCTGCGTTCGTGCGGCATCGATCCGTCCTTCGACGCGACGTTCGCCGAGCGTGCGGCCGAGGCCGATTGCTTCTACGATGGCCTAAATCCGTTTCCGTCGGGGCTCGAAGCGCACGCGCTGCAGCGTCAGGCGCTCGCGGGAATGCTTTGGTCGAAGCAGTTTTATTTTTACGTGGTGCGCGATTGGCTGCGCGGCGATCCCTTGCAACCTGCGCCGCCGCCCGAGCGCATGCGCGGCCGCAACGCAACGTGGCTGCACCTCTACAACGACGACATCATTTCGATGCCCGATACGTGGGAGTATCCGTGGTACGCGGCCTGGGATCTCGCCTTCCAGGCGGTGACGCTTGCCCTCGTCGATCCGGCTTCGCCAAACGTCAGCTCGTCACGCTGACGCGCGAATGGTACATGCATCCCAACGGCCAGATCCCTGCGTACGAATGGAGTTTGGGCGATGTCAATCCGCCCGTACACGCTTGGGCGGCCTACCGCATTTTCCAAATCGAACACAAGATGTACGGCGTCGCCGATTACCTGTTTCTGGAACGCGTCTTTCAGAAGCTCCTGCTCAACTTCACCTGGTGGGTCAACCGCGAAGACCCGCTCGGCGAGAACGTCTTTCTCGGCGGTTTCCTCGGACTCGATAACGTCGGCGTTTTCGATCGCAGTGCGCCGCTGCCGACCGGCGGTCATCTCGTGCAATCCGATGCGACGAGTTGGATGGCCGTGTATGCGCTCGATATGATGGCGATCGCCCTGGAGCTCGCCCAACACGACGACTCCTACGAAGATATCGCCTCGAAATTCTTCGAGCATTTTCTCTACATCGCGACCGCGATGAACGACCCGAGCGAAGGCCAGAACGGGCTTTGGGACAAGACCGACGGCTTCTATTACGATCGGCTCGTGCTGCCGGGCGAAAGCCGTCCGCTACGGGTGCGTTCGCTCGTGGGCCTGTTGCCGCTAATGGCCGTCGAGACGCTGCAGCCGCAGCTTCTGGAGCGCGTGCCGAACTTCAAGCGACGGATGGAGTGGTTTATCGAAAACCGTCCGGAGCTCAGCAAGAACGTCGCGAGCATGGAGCACGGCGGCGTCGACGCGCGCCGATTGCTAGCCGTACTCGATCGCGAGCGCTTGGCGAGCGTCCTCGCCGTCATGCTCGACGAGTCGGAATTTTTGAGCCCGTATGGGATTCGCTCGCTCTCGAAGTACCATCGAGCACACCCCTTCGTCACGCGCGTCGACGGCCGCGAATTCCGCGTCGATTACGATCCGGCGGAATCGCGGAGCGCGCTTTTCGGGGGAAATTCGAATTGGCGCGGCCCGGTCTGGTTTCCGTTGAATTTCCTGCTCGTCGAGGCGCTGCAAAACTTTCATTACTTTTACGGCGACGACTTCCGCATCGAATATCCGACGGGTTCGGGCGTCTCGCACACGTTGTGGGAGATCGCGACGAATCTCTCCGAACGCCTGATCGCGATCTTCCTTCCCGGCGCAGATGGACGCCGACCCTTCAATGGCAAAGCAGAAAAATTTCAAAACGATCCGCGTTTCAAAGGGCTGCTACTGTTCAATGAATACTTCGACGGAGACGACGGAGCCGGGCTCGGCGCGTCGCACCAGACCGGTTGGACGGGGCTCGTCGCGAAGTTGATCCAACAGATCGGCGAATACGAACTCGCCGGAAAGTCCCCGCTGCAATGGCAGTACGACGCGAAGCCCGGCCCATCGGCAAACACGCACTAGCATCGATATCGATGGCTCGATCGCTATCGATACGGAGGACTTATGATCGGCGTACGCGGCCCCGTGATCGACGGCGGATCGGCCTATCCGCTGGGGGCGACCTGGGACGGCAAAGGCGTAAACTTCGCGCTTTTCTCCGATAACGCCGAACGCGTCGAACTGTGTCTGTTCGATCAACGCGGGCGGCGCGAACTGCACCGCCTCGTTCTCCCGTCGTACACCGACGGCGTCTGGCACGGCTACGTACCCGATGCGCGCCCCGGACTCAAATACGGGTATCGCGTTTGGGGCCCCTACGACCCATCGCGCGGGCACCGCTTCAACGCAAACAAACTGCTACTGGACCCGTATGCGAAGCAGCTATCGGGGGCGATACGCTGGAGCGACGCTCACTTCGGCTACCGCATCGGAACGCCGCGCGGCGACCTCACCTTCGACCGCCGCGACAACGCGTCGGGCATGCCCAAATGCGTCGTCGTGGATACCGCGTTCACGTGGGGCGACGATCGCCCGCCACGCCGGCCGTGGCACGACACGGTCGTTTACGAGGCGCACGTGCGCGGCTTCACGATGCAATTCCCGGGCGTCCCGCCGCCCATGCGCGGAACCTTTCTCGCCCTTTCTTCGCCGCCCGTTATCGAGTATCTCCAACACCTCGGCATCACCGCAGTCGAACTCCTCCCCGTACACGCCTTCGTCGACGATCGCATGCTCGTCGAGAAGCGGCTACGCAACTATTGGGGCTACAGCAGTATCGGCTTCTTCGCGCCGCACCAGCTCTATATCAGCGGCGAAACGGTGCACGAATTCAAAACGATGGTCAAGCAATTTCACGATGCCGGCATCGAAGTGCTGCTCGACGTCGTGTACAATCACACCGCCGAAGGCAACCATGCCGGACCGACGCTATCGTTCAGAGGCATCGATAACGCGTCGTACTATCGGCTCACCGAAGATCCGCGCTATTACGACGACGTAACGGGCTGCGGCAACTCGCTAAACTTCGAGCACCCGCGCGTGCAGCAGCTCGTCATGGATTCGCTGCGCTATTGGGTCGAAGAAATGCACGTCGACGGATTCCGCTTCGACCTCGCGCCGACGCTTGGCCGTACGCCGAAAGGATTCGATCCGCACGCCGGATTTCTGACGGCCGTCCGGCAAGACCCAACGCTCGCACCCGTCAAGTTGATCGCCGAGCCGTGGGACGTCGGCCTCGGCGGCTATCAAGTCGGCAACTTCCCGGCGGGCTGGTCGGAATGGAACGACAAGTATCGCGACGTCGTGCGCCGCTTTTGGCAAGGTATGGATGGCACGGTTCCGGAGCTCGCGTCGCGCCTCACGGGCTCGGGCGAATTGTTCAACCATTCCGGGCGGCACGTCCGCGCATCGATCAATTTCGTCACGGCGCACGACGGGTTTACCTTACGCGATCTGGTCAGCTACAACGGCAAACACAACGAAGCGAACGGCGAAGACAATCGCGACGGTAACGACAGCAACAACAGCTGGAATTGCGGTGCCGAGGGCGAGACCGACGACCCGCAGATCGAAATGCTGCGTGCGCGCCAACAACGGAATTTGGTCGCGACGGCGCTCATCTCACAGGGCGTTCCGATGTTGCTCGCGGGCGATGAGGTCGGCAAGTCGCAGGGCGGCAACAATAATGCGTACTGCCAAGATTCTCGGCTCTCGTGGCTCGACTGGTCTTCGCCGCGCGATCCCGCACTCCACGATTTCGTTGCGGCGCTGGTGCATTTTCGGCGCACGTGCTCGGCCTTCAAGCGCGACCGTTTCTTCACCGGCACCACGATCGGATTCGGTGCGCGCAAAGATCTCACGTGGTTGCGACCCGATGGCACCGAAATGAACGAGGGCGATTGGTTCGACGCCGGCCGCCGCGCGATCGGCTTCATGTTCGGCGACGAAAAGCCCGGCGCAGACGATCCGCTCGTGCTCGCCTACCTCAACGCGCACGAGAGCGCAGTCGAACTCGCACTGCCCGCCCATCCGCGCGGCTGGGATCTCTACATCGATACCGCAGGCGATCCGCGCAGCAACGTGTTCGCGCCGCTGCCCGCCGGGGCGTCGCACGCGCTCGCACCGCGCTCGCTCGTCGTCTTTCGAACGCGCCCTGCCGAACAGCGATGACGACGCCGCGCGCCTACGTGCCCCCGCACCTCACGCCGGGCCGCGCGTGGGGCTTCGCCCTGAATCTCTACGCGTTGCGCTCGGGGCGCAACTGGGGGATCGGCGACTTCACGGATTTGCGGAACTTCGTGCGCTTCGCCGCTTCCGTGCGCGCCGATCTCGTCGGCGTCAATCCGCTGCACGCGCTGCACTACGTCGAGCCCGAAGCGGCGAGCCCGTATTCTCCGACGAGCCGTTACTTTCTCAATCCCCTCTATCTCGATATCGAAGCCATCGCGGAGTTCGCAAGCGACCACGAGCGCGCCGCGCAGTTGCGTGCGCGGGTACGCTCCGGCGCCTTCTCCGCGATGCTCGAAACCTTACGAGCGGCGCCCCACGTCGCCTACACCCGGGTGGCACGCGCGAAGTACTCGGCGCTCGAGGAGTGCTACGCGATCTTTCGCGAGCTGCGCGGCGAACGTACGCTCGCGTTTCGAGCGTACGTCGAAGGCGGCGGGGCGCGCCTGGAACGCTTCGCGTTGTACGAAGCGTTGACCGAACGCTTCGTGCGCGGCGACGGAACCGAACGCGGCTGGCTCTTCTGGCCCACGGAATACCGCGACCCCAGCGGCGCCGCGGTGCGTTCCTTCGCGCTCAAAGAGCGCCGGCGCATCGAGTACTTCAAGTACGTTCAGTGGTTGACCGAACTGCAGCTCGCCGCGGCGGCCGATGAAGCGCGCGCCATGGCGATCGGCCTCTATCTCGACGTTGCGGTGGGCGTCGATCGCAATAGTGCCGACGTCTGGTTCGATACGAGCGCGTACGTGCTCGACGAAACCGTCGGTGCGCCGCCCGATCCGCTCGGCCCACGCGGACAAAATTGGGGCCTCGCCCCGCTCGAACCCGCCGCGATGCTGCGCGACGGCGGAGCGGCGTTCGCCGAACTTCTCGCGACGAACATGCATCATGCGGGCGCCCTACGGCTCGATCACGTGATGGCGTTGCTGCGGCTCTTTCGTATTCCCTTCGGTCGGACGGCGGCGCAAGGCCGCTACGTCGACTACCCGTTCGAAGAGCTGCTCGCGATCGCGCGCGCGACGAGTGCCGAGGCGCGCTGTCTCATCGTTGGCGAAGATCTCGGCAACGTACCGCCCGGCTTTCGCGAGCGCATGGAGCGTGAAGCGATTTTTTCGTACCGGCTGCTGCTCTTCGAACGTGAAGACGATGGCGTTTTCAAAGCGCCCGAGCGCTATCCGGAACTGGCGTTAGCGACGGCGACGACGCACGACGTTCCGACGCTGATCGGTTGGGCGATCGGCCACGATATCGACATGCACGCCAATATCGGGCTGACGTCGTCGGAACGTACGGAAATCGCGCATAATGCGCGCCGGGTCGAGGTCTCGGGCCTCTTGGACGCGTTGCGGCGAGCGGGCGAACTCGACGAGGACGCGTTCGCACGGCTGCATCGCCGCGTCGACGAACGGCGCACGGAGCCGGGCGCTTTCGAGGATTTGGTTCGCGCCGCGTATCGCTTCTTGGCTCGCTCGCCCGCCCGTCTCGTGCTCGTTCAACTCGACGACGCGCTCGGCGAACTCGACCAGGTCAATCTGCCGGGAACCGACACCGAGTACCCGAATTGGCGCCGCAAGAGTGCCATCGACATCGATCGTCTCGCGAGCGATCCGCGTCTTAAGACGCTCGTTGCCGACGTATGCCGAGTCATTAGCGAAAGGACGTTTCGATGAAAGCGGTCGTGATGGCAGGGGGCGAAGGGTCGCGGCTGCGGCCGCTGACATCGCGCCGGCCGAAGCCCCTGGCGCCGGTGGCAAACAAGCCCGTCATGGAGCACATCGTCGATCTCTTGCGCCGTCACGGCATCACCGAGATCGTCGCGACGCTGCACTACCTTGCCGACGAAATCGAAAGCTATTTCGGCGACGGGTCGGCGTTCGGCGTCTCGCTGCAGTACGTCGTCGAAGACACGCCGTTGGGTACCGCGGGCGCCGTGAAGCTCGCCGCGGACCTGCTCGGCGACGAGCCGTTCCTGATCATCTCCGGAGACGCGCTCACCGATCTCGATCTCTCGGCACTCGTCGCCGATCATCGCGCTTCCGGTGCGTCGGCGACAATCACGTTGCAACGCGTCACCAACCCCCTGGAATTCGGCGTCGTCATCACCGACGACCAACGCCGGATCACGCGCTTTCTGGAGAAGCCCTCGTGGGGAGAAATCTTCTCCGATACGATCAACACCGGCATCTACGTGCTCGACCCGATCGTGCTCACGTACATGGAGGCCGGGAAATCTTACGATTTCTCGCGGGATATCTTTCCGCGACTGCTGCACGAAGAAAAGCTGATCTCGGGCTACATCGCGACCGAATACTGGACCGACATCGGGAACCTCCAACAGTACCAGCAAGCGAATTACGACGCGCTTTCCGGAAAGGTCCAGATCGAAATTCCCGGCACGCAAGTGTCGCCGGGCGTGTGGATGGGCGAAGGCTGCCGGATCGACCCGCAAGCCCGTATCAACGGCCCTGCCGTTCTGGGCCGCAACGTCGTCGTCGAAGCGGGTGCCGTCGTCGGATCCGATACGGTGCTCGGCAATTCCACGATCGTCGCGCGCAATGCGCGCGTGCAACGCACCGTCTCGTGGGCCGACTCCTATTTCGGAGAGGCGGCGACCGTCTCGGGCTGCACGATCGCCGACCGTAACATCATCAAAGACCACGTGACGATCGGCGAAGGCGCCGTCATAGGCAGCGGCTGTACGCTCGGCAGCGGCGCGATCGTACGGCCAAACCTCAAGCTTTGGCCCGATAAATCCGTCAGCTCGGGTGCCGTCGTCTCGATGTCCCTCATCTACGGAATCAAGTGGCCGGGTTCGCTGTTCGGCGCCGTCGGCGTCAGCGGCATCGCGAACGTCGAACTCACGCCGGAGTTCGCGCTCAAGCTCGGGCAGGCTCTCGGTTCCGCCCTCAAACCGGGCCATACCGTCATGACGAGCCGCGACGCCCATCCCGCGGCCCGTGTGATGAATCGCTGCGTGATCTCGGGCTTGCTTTCCGTCGGCGTTCACGTCGAAGATTTGCGTGCGCTGCCGTTGCCGCTGGCGCGTTACGCGACGCGCATCAGCGGCGATGGCGGCGTTCACACCCGCGTCGACCCGAGCGACCCGAGCGCCGTGCTCATCGAGATATTCGATGCCAGCGGTGTCAACGTCGACACGACGACGGAACGCAAGATCGAAAATCTCTTCTTCCGCGAAGATTTTCGACGCACCGGCATGGACGAAGTGGGTCTGCTCTCGTTCCCGGCGCGCACCCTGGAACTCTATACGAGCGAAATGCTGGACGCGCTCAAGCCGACCGCGCTGCCCTCGGCCAAATTTAAAGTCGTAGTCGACTACGGATACGGTAACGCCTCGATCGTCTTGCCGCGCGTCCTTGCGAATCTCGGCGTCGATATCGTCGCGCTCGATGCATATTATGATGAGAAGAAAGCGCGCACGTTTCGCGAGGACCGGGAGCGTTATCTCGAACAGCTTCGGACCGTTACCTTGACGCTCGGCGCCGATCTCGGCGTCCTGGTCGATCACGACGGCGAATCGTTCGCCCTCGTGGACGACCTCGGGCGCATCATCGCAGGGAACCGGCTGCTCGCCCTCGTGGCGCTGATGGTCTGTCGCGCGCAGCCCGGCGCTCGCATCGCGATGCCGATCACGACGCCGAGTGAGATCGGGCGACTCGTCGAATCCGCCGGCGGAATCGTGACGCGCACCAAGAGCGACCGGCGTTCGATGATGGCGCTCGCCGCACGCGAGCGCGAAACGCTCGCCTACGGCAGCGGCTTCAAACAAGAGCCCATTTTCCCCGCATTCCAACCCGCCTTCGATGCGCTCTACGCGATCGTCAAGGTGATGGAACTCTTGGCGCTCGACGGGCGCCGGTTACACGAACTCAACGACATGCTTCCGAATTGGTTTTTCCGCCATCGTGCGGTGCGCTGCCCCTGGGAACGCAAGGGCGAAGTGATGCGCACCTTCGCCGACGAGCACGCGCACGACGATATCGAACTCTTCGACGGCGTGCGCGTGACGACGGAGCGCGGCTGGTTCTTGGTGCTCCCCGACGCCTCCGATCCATCGGTCAACGTCTACGCGGAAGGCAACAGTAGCGAGGCGGCGGACGAACTGATCGGCACGATCCTGCAGCGCATCGAAGCGCTCGTCGAAGCGTAGCGCCCGGTCGCGATGACGCAGGCCAAACGCTCGTTCGCGCGCTCAACGTTCTTACCAAATCGCCGCAGTTCTCGAATTCGAAAGCGCGGGCTGCGGCGCGCAAAGACGGGAACGTCGATTGGGCGCGCACGAAAGCGCGCAACGAAGGCTTCAATCCCAACGTGGACGGCTGCGAAACCTTCGTCATGACCGACGGCAGCGTCTGCGCTTGGCAACCGGCGCCGTTCGCGTACGCGGCACGGGCGACGTAGCGCCGCGCGATCTAGGATCGCGCGACGTAGGCGATTTTGTACGCGAGCGTTTCCAGCACGTTCTGCCATAGGTAGCGATTTGCGGTCGCATAACCGGCTTGGCGCATTCGATCGGCGCGACGCTCGTCACCGTACGAGCTTGCGACGTACTCGGCGAGCTCGCGTCCGTCGTCCGTATCGCAAACGATCGCGTTGACGAACGGCTCCGCGTACTCTTCGCCCGTGGCACCGCAGATCGGGATTCCTCCGACCGCCATGACCTCGAGTCCGACGAGTCCGAACGGTTCTTTGCCGCTATTGGCCAGGACGGCATCCGCCGCGACGTAGAGCGCATAGAGCGTCTCGTCGGGCAGGAACGCCCGTAGCACCACGACGTCCGCGTCGCTGCGTTCCAACGCTTCGGCGACGGCTTCGCTATCGTCGCCATCGGCCTCGACCCGATCGACGCGCAAGCCCAGCTGCGCCGCGCGCGCGAAGACGACCTCACCGTAGGCTTCGCGTCCGCCGCGCACGACGAGCTGCGGCGTGTGTCCCATCCCCCGTAACTCCGCGACGGCTTCGATCGCTTGGAGCCAATTCTTATCGGGATCGAAGCGCCCGACTTTCACGAGCGCCGGTTTACCGCGTAACGCACGACGAAAACGAGCGATGAGTTCGCTCGGCGGTCCCTCGAGCAGCGATTCGTGAATCCCGTTGGGCACCACGAGGGCCGGCACGCCGAGTTGCGCCAGCTCGAATTTCATATACTTGCTGACGGTAACGATCGCGGCCGCACGCTGGAGCGCGCCCCAATCGATGCGTTCGAATCCGTACGTGTTATTCGCATTCCACAGGATCGTCACGTGCTCGCGCAGGCCGCGCGCGCGCAGTAGCGCATCGAGCGCGATCGTCGCGGGCGCCGTCTGCCACTCTTCGGCGATGACGAGTATGCGTTCGCCGGCCCGTACGGCCGGTGCGATCGCATCGACGACGAACGGCGGGACGCTATCGGTATAGTCGCGTACTTTTCCCGCTTCGCCATCATAGACGTCGCGCAGATGATGCGCGGAAATCCATTGACACCAGCGCCGTAACGTAACGCCCGGCGCGAAGGCTTCGACGGCCGGCAGATTCGGATCGCCGACGAAGAACAGCGTCGTTTCGACGTCGGCTTCTCCGAGGGCGCGGGCGAACGACGTCTCACGGGTTCCCAGACCCCCGACCGACGCGTAGCGATCGGGGCCTTCGAACGACAACAAGACGGCGATGCGATGTCCGGCGATCATATGACGGCTCGCTTCCGATCCGTACTACGCACTCGCTCGGAGTTGCCGCAGGACGTACTGGAGGATGCCGCCGTGTCGATAGTATTCCGCTTCGTCCGGCGTATCGATCCGTACGACGGCTTCGAACTCCGTTACCTTGCCGTTCGTATCCGTCGCGCGCACCAGGAGACCACTGCGCGGCACGATGCGCTCGGTGAGCCCCAGAATATCGTAGGTTTCCTCGCCCGTGAGGCCGAGTGCTTGACGAGCGTCCCCGGCGCCGTATTCGAGCGGCAAAACACCCATACCGATGAGATTACTGCGATGGATACGTTCGAACGATTCGGCGATCACGGCCCGCACGCCCAAAAGCATCGGACCCTTGGCCGCCCAGTCGCGCGACGATCCCGAACCGTACTCTCTGCCGGCGAGCACGATCGTCGGCGTGCCGTCGGCTTTATAGCGCGTCGACGCGTCGAAGATCGACATCTGCGTTCCGTCGGGCAAGTAGCGCGTCACGCCGCCTTCGACGCCGGGCACGAGACCGTTGCGCAGACGGACGTTTGCGAACGTCCCGCGCGCCATCACTTCGTGATTCCCGCGGCGGGCGCCGTAGGAATTGAAGTCCGCCGGCTCGACACCGCGTTCGATGAGGTATTTCGCGGCGGGGCTTCCCTTCGCGATCGATCCGGCCGGCGAGATGTGATCGGTCGTCACGCTATCCCCGAGGACCGCGAGCACGCGCGCGCCGCGAATATCGCCGGGCGCCTTCGGCTCGGCGGGCATGCCTTCGAAGTACGGCGGCTTCTTGACGTATTCGCTGCCGGCGTCCCACGCATAGCGTTCGCTCGCGGGCACTTCGAGGGCGCGCCAGTTGTCATCACCCGCGAACACGTCGGCGTACCGAGCCCGGAAGGCGGCTTCCGACACGGACCCGGCAATCGCGGCATCGACCTCTGCATTCGAGGGCCAAAGCTCGCGCAGGTACACGGGCTTACCGGCGCTATCGGTCCCGAGCGGCTCGGTCGTCAGATCGATATCCATGCGTCCGGCGAGGGCGTACGCGACCACCAGCGGCGGCGAGGCGAGATAGTTCGCGCGCACTTGCGGATGGATCCGCCCTTCGAAGTTGCGATTTCCCGAAAGGACGGCGGCGACGATCATGTCCCCTTCCGCGACGTCGTGAGCGACGTCTTCAGGCAGCGGTCCGCTATTGCCGATGCACGTCGTGCAGCCGTAGCCGACGAGATTGAAGCCGACCTGGTCGAGATACGGCGCGAGGCCCGATTTTTGCAGATAGTCGGTAACGACTTTCGAGCCCGGCGCGAGACTCGTCTTGACCCACGGCTTGCGCGTGAGGCCCCGTTCGACGGCTTTCTTCGCGACGAGTCCGGCCCCGAGCATGACGGCCGGATTGGACGTATTGGTGCACGACGTAATCGCCGCGATCACGACCGCGCCGTCCGAAAGCCGCACCTGCGTGCGCGCCGCGACCGCCGTCCCGCCGCCGCCTTCGCTCTCGAGCCGGGCGACGGCAGCATCGCCTTTGCCGCTCGCGCCGCGCGCGCTTTGCCAACCGGCGAGCGCCTTGTTGAATTCCTTTTTCACGTCGCTGAGCGCGACGCGATCTTGCGGACGGCGCGGTCCCGCGAGATTGGGGACGACGCTGCCGAGATCGAGTTCGAGCGTATCGCTGAAGAACGGATCGGGCGATTCGTCGGAACGGTACATGCCTTGCGCGCGCGCGTAGGCTTCCACGAGGGCGACTTGCTCCGGCGTGCGGCCCGTTAGGCGTAGATACGCGAGCGTGTGCGCGTCGATTGGAAAGATCGCGCAGGTGGAGCCGTATTCGGGCGACATGTTGCCGATCGTCACGCGATCCGCGACGCCGAGATTGGAGAGCCCGGCACCGTAAAACTCGACGAACTTGCCGACGACGCCCTTCGCGCGCAACTGCTCCGTTACCGCGAGCACGAGATCGGTCGACGTGACGCCTTCGTTCAACGCTCCGGTCAGTTTCATACCGATGACGTCGGGCACGAGCATCGTGACGGGCTGGCCGAGCATCGCCGCTTCCGCTTCGATGCCGCCGACCCCCCAGGCGAGGATGCCGAGGCCGTTGGCCATCGTGGTGTGTGAATCGGTCCCCACGACGGTATCGGGATACGCCGCGCCGCTCGAATCGGTATTGACCCCCGCACCGCCTGCACCGAAAACGACGCGGCCGAGAAATTCGATGTTGACCTGATGGACGATCCCGGTATCGGGCGGCACCGCACGGAAATTAGCGAGCGCGCTCTGACCCCATTTCAAAAACGCGTACCGCTCGCGGTTGCGCTCGAATTCGAGGGTGGCATTTTCTGCAAAGGCGGCGGAGGTTCCGAAGCGATCGACCTGCACCGAATGATCGATAACGAGTTCGACGGGCTGTAACGGGTTGATGCGTTTGGGATCCCCGCCCATCGCGGCCATCGCATCGCGCATGGCGGCGAGATCCACGACGCACGGCACGCCGGTAAAGTCCTGAAGTAAAACCCGCGCGGGGCGGTAGGCGATTTCGTTATGGTCGCCGCCCGTGGGATTCCAATTCGCGAGGGCCGCGATATCGTCTTTGGTAACGCTGCGACCGTCCTCGAACCGAAGCAGATTTTCGAGCAAGATCTTCAAGCTGAACGGTAGGCGCGAAATGCCGGTAAAACCCGCCTTCGCAAGCGCATCGAGACGGAAGATCGCGTACGCCGTGCCCGCGACGTCGAGCGTGCTCTTCGCGTGAAAGCTATCGGGATGGACGTTCTGCATAGCGGAACTTTCCTTCGCTACGATGCGTCGTCGACCTCGGTCGCCGCTCGCGCGGTGACGTTCGCGAACGCGACGCGCGGCGTTCCGCGCGCGGCATCGACGACGGTGAGCGCGACGGAGCCCGAAAGCAGCCGATGCAGCGGTTCTGCGAGTAAACTCGCACGCCACGACGTAACCCCGAGCGCGGCTGCGACGTCGGGCACCTGGGCCGGCAACTCACGGGCGACGCGCTCCAAGGCCGAGCGCGTGAGCAGTAGGCCCGGCGGCAATTCGTTCTCCGTCGCGATCGCATTCGCCAAGACGGCGAGACATGAAACGATTGCCTCGCGGTCGCCGGCCGCCGGGCGCGCGGGCTTCTTCGGAAGCTCGGCCTCGTCCAGCGCGGCGCCGGCGGCCACCGCGGCTACGATGCGATCGCCGAACGCCTTGCGCGCGCCGGCATCGAGCCGGCGCAATTGCGCGAGATCCTCGCGGGTCGCCGGCCGCAGCGCGACGATGCCCGCCATGACGTCGTCGGGAACGATGTATTTGAGCGGCACGTCGCGCTCGCGTGCCAGCGCGTCCCGCAACTGCGCGACTTCGCGCAAAATGCCGAGTTCTCGACGGTTCATGCGCATCGCCCCGGGTACGCGCAGATAGAGGCGCTCGCGATCGGGCCGGTATTTCGTAACGTCGACGAGCGGCCGCGCGTCCTCTTCGTACCACGCGAGCCGCCCCGTTCCGGCCAAGCGCTCGAGCAACGCGTCTTGCAGAGCGAAAAGATGCTTGACGTCGTCGACGAGATAGTCGATCTGGTGCGCCGAAAGAGGACGCGTGCTCCAATCGCTGACGGTCTGCGATTTGCGTAAGCGAATGCCGACGATATCGCTTACGAGATCGGCGAGCGAGATCGACATGCCGTAGCCGCAGAACGCCGCCGCGAGTTGCGTATCGAATGCCGCCGCGGGCAAGCGATCGAAGCGATCGGCGAAGATTTTCAAATCGCTTTGCAACGCGTGCCCGACGATCGTCTTGCTCGCGAGAGCCTCGGCCAGCGGTTCGAGGTCGCGCACTTTGAGCGGATCGACGATCGCGACGCGGTCGCCCGCGACGAGTTGCACGACCATCAGCCGCGCCGCGTACGATTTTTCGTTATGGAATTCGGTATCGAGCGCGATGCGCTCGACCGTCGCGACGTGCGCGCAAAAGGCCGAGAGAGCCGCGGCATCTTCGATGACTTCGACGTTCACGTGGGCTCCGGTCGCGGCATGCCCGGTCGCGTCTCGCGCGCCGGACGGTGAAAGAGATGATTGATGCTTTGCGGCATGTGCGGCCGGTGCGCTTGGTAGTAGGCGTGTACGCCCGCCGAGACGCGATCTCCGAAAATAGCGAGCAGCGTGCAGATCGGGATCGCGATCGCACACATCGTCCAGACGTGTACGAACATCGGCACCTTATACGCGGCTGCGATTTGCGTCGCGAGCGTCCCGCCGAGCCCGGGAATGACGCGCAGAGTCAGGAGAAACGCGGGGGATCCGATGCGAAAACGCTTCACCCAATTCGGTAATCGATCGATATTATTATGGAGGTCGAGCAGATGCGACGTGCGCCGTGCGATGGCGTAGCCGGCCATCGCCGCGAACACGAGCCCGACCGCGTTGACGACCGAACCCCACAGCGGCCCGAAGATCACGCCGTTCATTACGGCGAGCGCGTCGGTCACCGAAAACGGCGCGGACGCGACGATCGTGAAGATCCCGATGGCGAGCGGGTAGGATACGAGCGGCCCGATCGTCGACAACATCGATTCGACGTTCGTCTTATAGCGTATGACGAACGCGGCGAGCAGAAACGACGTGAGAAAGACCAAAGCCGCCTCGATGCGGCGGACGGCGGTCACCAGGCGATGATCGTACAGGGCACGATCATCTTGCTTTGCGGCGTGGGCCTGTATGCCTCTGCCTTCATGCTGCGTAAGGCGGCGCGCGCCGCGCGCGGCCGGCTTACGGAACCCAGCGTCGTCCATAGCGCGCGCGCTCGAAGCTTCGGCGGAACGCCGAATGCCGCGATCGGTCTCGCGTACTACGCGGCATTGGCGATGGCGACGCTGATGCTCGGCATACCGCTGGTTTGGGGCATCGCCTTCGCGGCCGCTCTCGGCGCAGCCGCGTTTTCCGCGTACCTCGCCTACAGTTTGCTGTTCGTAACGCGGATGCCGTGCGCGTACTGTTGGACGAGCCACGTCGTAAACTGGGCGCTCGTCGTCCTCGTAGTCGTGGCCCGCCCGCACGGATAGAAAAAACGACGATCCGCCGGAGCGGGCTCGGTCCTAAAGAACGTGATAGTCGGCGTCGCCTTGGCGCCGTATTTCGCGTCGATATCTTTCATACTCGAACGTGGACGGGATGCGTGACGAGATGGTCGAGCATGGCACCGCGGGAAGTTTCACGGCCGCTTCGGTAACGATCGCAAAGCGCATCGCCGACCACGAAGTCGAACGTCTTGACGTAAATGCGCGAAGCCGGCCGCGCGACCGCGGCGAGTGCCGCCAGCGAACAGTGACCGAGCGAGCCCCTACTGGTGAATGACGATCTTGTTGGCGTTAATGGAGCCGTCGGAGTTCGTCACGCCGTTCACGTCGACGCGCTGCCCTACCTGAATCGATTGTCCGATCGGATCGATCTCCGTGCCTTGATGGAGGTGGATCGAGCGATATTGATCGCGGCCCGTGTTTAGCTGCATCTCGAAACGCTTGAAGTACGACACTTGCCCCGAGGCCGAATTCTGATAGTTCGTGATCTGCTGCTTCACGACGCCCGTGAGGATGTCGATCGCGGCTTTCGTGTAGGGGTCGACTCCGCTCGGCGGCGGCAGCGACGGCAGGCTGACGGGCGTCGGCGTCGGGGCGGGAGCGGGACCGGCCGAGGCGGAGCCGCCGGCGCCGATGCCGATGCACAGGACGGCCGCGCCGAGCGCGACGAAACGCGTATTCATACTTGCTAAACGCAGCCGGAACCCCGCCCGTTCCTCGCCTCGCCGCGACCGTCATGCTCGTGCGTCCCGAAGGCGCCGGCATCGCCGTTTATTTGACGCGTCGCAACGCCCGTAGCCGCTTCATGCCGGGAGCCTTCGTCTTTCCGGGCGGAGCGGTCGATGAAGCCGATCGCGACTACGCCCACGCGGCGAAGATCGCACCGCCGGCGGCCGGAGCGGCGCCGGAACTGGCGGTCGCGGCGTTGCGCGAACTGTTCGAAGAAGCCGGCATCCTGCTCGCTCGCGACGCACGCGGCGCGCCGATCGCCCTCCATCCGAGCGACCTCACGGCTCTGCGCGTCGAGCTGGCGCGCGGCGGCGCGTTCGCGTCGCTCCTGGAACGTCACGCCTTCGCCCTCGACGTCGCCGCGCTCGCGTATTATTCCAACTGGATCACGCCGGTGACCGAATCGATCCGCTTCGACGCGCACTTCTTCATCGCGCGCGCGCCGGAAGGCCAAACCGCAGCGGCCGACGCGAACGAAGTCCACGACGGCACCTGGCTCAAAGCCGCGGCCGCGCTGGCCGCTGCCGAACGCGGCGACCTGCTCGTGCGTTTCCCCACGCGCAAACATCTCGAGCGGCTCGCACGCTACGACGATATCGAAGCGCTCTTCGAACACGCGCGGGCGCGCACCGTCGCTGCGGTGGCACCGGTCGAACGCGCCGACGGCTCCTTCGCGTTCGACGAGGACGACTGGTGAGCGGCGCGTCGCGTGTCGTGCGGGTGCTCGCACCCAACCCGTCGCCGATGACGCTGACCGGCACGAACACGTACCTCGTCTTCGGCGGTACGAGCGCGATCACGATCGACCCCGGTCCCGTCGACGACGCCCATCTCGATGCGATCGTCTCAGTAGCCGCACGGCGCGGCGCGACGATCGCGGCGATCGCGGTCACCCACGGCCATCCCGATCACGCCCCCGGAGCGGCGCCGCTGCAAGCTTGGACGCAAGCGCCCGTGTACGGCCATCGCGATGCGACCTTCCCGATCGACGTCGCCGTCGGCGAAGGCGATCGTATCGTGGCGGACGGCGCGACGCTCGACGTGCTCGACGCACCGGGACACGCTCGTGATCATCTCGTCTTCGTACTGCGCGACGAGGCGGCGCTGTTCACCGGCGACGTCGTCGTCGGTCAAGGCACCGTCGTCATCGCGCCGCCGGGTGGCGATATGCGCGCGTATCAAGCGACGCTCGCGCGGTTGCGGCACGACTTCGCGGACGCCCGCACGATCTACGGCGGTCACGGCGATGCGATCCGCGAGCCACGCGCGAGACTCGATGCGTACATCGCGCATCGCGCCTTACGCGAACGTGAGATTCTGGCGGCGCTTGCGCTCGGCGAGTGCACGATACCCGAACTCGTACGCACGATCTATGCGGCCGTCTCCCCCGTCGTTTGGCCAGCAGCCGCGCGCCAAATCCTCGCGTATCTACTCGCGCTGGGGCGCGAAGGGCGCGTGCGCGCGCGCGATCTCGGCCGCGCCCCGAGCGCCGCCGAGGCGGCGATCCTCAACCCCGATCTCGGGCGGCTCGTCGACGCGGCGTCCGCGGCCGTCGCCGCAGCCGAACTCGGATACGACCGCGAGCTCGCCCGCATCGACGCCTACGCGCTGGCGTAGAGCGCTCACTCGATCGCGAGCACGACCTTACCGAACTGCTCGCCCACGAGTAGGTGCTGCGCGGCTGCCGCCGCCTCGTTCATCGGGAAGATGCGATCGATCGCCGGCTTGAGGCCGCCTTCGAAGAGCGCGAGCATGCTCGTAAAATCTTCGGGGCTGCCCATCGACGTGCCGAGCACGTCGAGGTGTTTCCAGAAGATCGAGAACGGCCGGATCTTCGTATCGCCCTGCGTCCCGCCGTAGGTCACGACGCGGCCGCCGGGGCGCGCAATATCCAAGCACTTCGCGAACGTTTCGCCCCCGGTCGAATCGACCGTCAGACTGGGTCCGCCGCCGGTCGCCTTGCGAGCCGTTTTATGCCAGTCGGAATCGCTTTTATAATTAATGATTTCGTCTGCGCCGAGTTCTTTGGCGCGCGCCAACTTCGCGTCGCTGCCCGACGTGACGACGGTGCGCGCGCCGACGTGATGCGCGTAGAGCAACACGAAGGTCTGCACGCCGCTGCCGACGCCGGGAATGAACACGACGTCGTCCTTGGTAAGCCGCCCGCGCGTGAACGTCGCGCGATAGGCGGTGAGCCCAGCGAGCGGAATCGCGGCGGCTTCATCGTAGCTTAGCGGCGCCGGTTTGGCATACACGTTCTGCGCCGGGACGACGACGTATTGGGCAAAGGTTCCGTCGCTCGGCATGCCGAGAATCGCGGGCGTGGCGTTGAACGCTTGGCCCGGCTTCCAGCTTAGTTCGGGATTGATGACGACCGGCGTACCGACCGCGTGACCGCTTACGCCCTCGCCGAGTTCGGCAACCGTTCCGGCTCCGTCGGAACCGAGCGTGCGCGGCAATTCGATACCCGGATACAGATTCTGCGTGATGAAGACGTCGCGCCGATTGAAGGCGGCGCGTTCGATCCGCACGCAAATCTGCCCGGGACCGGGCTTGGGTTGCGGGATATCCTCGACGTGCATTTTTTCGGGACCACCGAGTTCGTTGAGTCGTACGGCTTGCATGCCGACGGCATACGCCGAGCTTCGCATACGGCCCCGCCGCGCCGCGCTCGCGGCGCTACTGCACCGCGCCGCTGGGGATCGGCGCGGGCGTCGCAACGGATTCGCTCGGCTGCGTTTGCGGCGCGACGCCGGCCGGCGGCGCTATCGGGCGAACGCCGAACTTCCGCGTCGCCTGCGCGAGCAGGCCCGGAGCGAAATCCATCGTCTCGGCGCTCACGCCGAGCGCCGAGACGACCCCGCCGCCGAACATGATCTGCGCGTAGCCGATCGCGCCGAGCGCGAGCAATCCCAGTAGCGCTGCGAAGCCGCCGATGCGACTGCGCGCCACGACCGTACCGGCGAGAAAATCGCCGACGCGCTGATGGCGCGGCGTCACGAGCGCGAGCAGCGGCCCGATCACGAGCAGATCGATCGGTCGCAGCAGATAACGCACGAAGACGCGCAACGCGCCCGCGTGGCGTCCGTTACCGCGCCGAACGTGCAGGGCGAAGAGCAGCTTTCCGAGCGTCGTACCGAAGATCGATTCGCACAGAAACGCGAAGAGCAGAGCGACGCCGAGCGAAACGCCTGCGAGTGTCGCAAAACCGCTCGCATCGTGACCGGCAAACGTGAACAACCCCACGTCGGGCACTTGATAGCCGAACGTCGCGAGCACGAAGCCGATGCCAAAGATGTCGACGGCGAACGCCGCAAAGCGGGCGAAGAGATAAAACGGTATGCCACCAAAGCGATGGAGGTAGGCGGTCCCGGCGGCCGGCCGTACCACGTTCGCCGGCACCGCGGGAGCAGCGGGCACGGGCGCGGGTTCCGCGTACGCCGGCCCGGCCGGACGCGGCGGCGGGGGTACCGAAACTACCGGAATCGGCTGCGTCATGGCGCTCGGGTCCCACGGTTCGGATGGTCGATCCATACAGGCGCCTTACCCCAAGTAACGGTCGGGCGTTACACGTACCCGCTGGCCGCGCTCGCGCCTTTCTTCTGCAGTTCCGCCTGGCGTAACTCGACGCGCCGGATCTTTCCCGAGCGCGTCTTCGGGAGCTCGGCGACGAATTCGATTTCGCGCGGATATTTGTACGGTGCCGTCACGCGTTTGCAATGCTCTTGCAGCTCGCGCACGAGCGCGTCGCTCGCGACGTGCCCCGTACGCAGCACCACGAACGCTTTGACGATGTTGCCGCGATCGGCATCGGGGCTGCCGACGACCGCCGATTCGAGCACCGCGGGATGCTCGAGGAGCGCACTTTCGACTTCGAACGGGCCGATGCGATAGGCACCCGAGGAGATCACGTCGTCGGAGCGGCCGACGAACCAGAAGTAGCCGTCCTCGTCTTTGCGCGCACGATCGCCCGTGAGGTACCACTGACCGCGCCGCGACGCGCGCGTTTCCGCCTCGTTCTTGTAGTAGCCGCGAAAGAGCGTCGGCGGATCGCCGCGCAAGCCGATATCGCCGACTTCACCCGGCGGGCACGGGTTGCCCTCGGCGTCGACGACTTCGATATCGTGCCCGCGGGTCGGCTTGCCCATCGAGCCGGGCCGCACGTCCACGCCGGGCACGTTCGCGACGATCAACGAGTTTTCGGTCTGACCGTAGCCGTCGAGGATCGTCAGGCCGAACGCCTCTTTCCAGCGCGCGAGCACTTCGGGGTTGAGCGGTTCGCCGGCCGACACGCAGTGCCGCAAGTTCGGCAGCGACCAACGCTCGCCAAGCCCGTCGAGCTTCGCTTCCAGGCGGTATTCCGTCGGCGCCTGACAGAGCACCGTCACGCCGAGAGCGGCAATGAGATCCATCCGTTTGGCGGGATCGAAGCCGCCTTCGTCCAGCACGATCGCGCTGCCGCACGACCACGGTCCGAGCAACACGTTCCAGAGCGACTTCGCCCAACCGGTTCCCGCTGTGCTCCACACGAGGTCGCTTGGCTTCGCCTCGAGCCAGACTTCGGCTTGACTGCGTTTCGCGAACGTGTAGGCGTGATCGTGAACGACGCCTTTGGGATCCTTCGTCGTTCCGCTCGTGTAAACGATGTACGCGAGATCGTCGCTGCGCGTCGCATTGCCTGCGAAGGGCTCGGCCGTCGCGACCCGCTCGTCGAGCGGCGTCCAGCCCGCGGTACTCCCGCCCACGACGAGGTAGCGTGCCACCCCCGGGGCGTCCGGACGCAGCAGATCGACTTCCGCAGCGTTGGAAACGTGTCCGACGATCGTGGTCGCTTCGCTATGCTCGACGCGATAGGCCAGATCTTTCGCGCGCAACTGTTCCGAGCACGGAATGACGACCGCCCCAAGGCGATCGAGCGCGACCATCGCGTAGAGCCACGCGGGAATCTTCGGCAGCAGAACGACGACGCGATCGCCTTTGGCGACGCCGAGATCGCGAAACGCTCCCGCCCAGCGCTGCGTGTGCTGCGCGATCTGCGGGAACGATACGTCGTGACGGGTACCGTCCGCGGCGACGAAGAGCAGTCCGCGGCGCTCGCTGCGGCCGAGGACGTCGATGACGTCGCGCCCGAAATTAAACGCCTCGGGCACGTTCCAAGCGAATGCAGCAATGCTCATGGGTCGTGGTACGGCTCGACGGCGCGCCGTTCCTCAAGGGCAGTTTCCATCGAGTTGGAATGCGAGCGCCCAGCATGGCTACACGCTCGTACCTCGATATTCTCGACGTCCGTCCGCTCGCGAAAACGAGCCGCCTGCGCTATGGCCCGCTCGAAACCCGGGGCGTTCCCGCGATCCTCTTCGGCGTCGCGGCGATCGTGCTGGCTGCGGGGGCGAGCGCGACCCTTCGGAAAGGCGCGACGATGCTGCCCGAGACGCTGCGCGAAGCGCGCCTCTTTTGGACGACGATTCGCCCCCGCCCGACCGGAATTGCGGGACGATTTCTCGAACGGCGCCGGGCGATGATCGACAACCGCTCAATGACCGCGCTGATCCGGGCGGCGATGCCCGACGCCCACGTAGAAATCCTCGACTTGACCGGCACCATGGACCACTTTAACGTGTTGGTACGGTCTGGGACGTTTCGCGGCGTCCCTTTGATGGATCGGCATCGGATGGTCGAAGCGGCGCTCGCCGGCGCTCGAGCCGACGGCCGCATCCACGCGATGTCCATCCGCACCGAAATACTGGAGTAGAACATGTCAGCTGACGCGCTTCGTCAAGAAATCGACGGCGAGATCGCCGCACATACGATTCTCGTTTACGGCAAAGGCACCAAGGATATGCCGCGTTGCGGCTTCACGGCCGAAACGATTCAATTTTTCGGTCAGGTCGGTTATCCGTTCGAAGTCGTCGACGTCCTCGAAAATATGCCCAAGCGCGAGATCCTCTCGCAGATGACGAATTGGCCGACGTTGCCGAAAATCTTTATCGGCGGCAAGTTTTACGGCGACACCGATATTCTTGCCCCGATGGCCGAAAACGGCGAACTAAAAACGGTCCTCGCCGAAGCATTTCCCGGTCGCCCGGAGCCGAAGCCCGTTATCAGCCTGCACTAAGCGTTGCTGACGCTCTACGAAGCGGGAAACGAGGCGACGTGGCTCGCCTCGTTTTCATTTCACGTCGACGTGCGCCCGCGCTACTGCGAATGCGACGGACAGGGCCATCTTTCCAACGTCGTCTATCCCGCGTATCTCGAGCTTTCGCGACTGCAGTATTTCAAAGCGGTGCACGATCCCGAACCGCATGCGAGCTTCGCCTTCCAGCACGTGACGGCCGAATTGCAACTGCGCTATCTCGCCGCATGCTACTACGACGAGCCGCTGCGCGTCGCATCGAAGCTCGCGACACTGGGGCGCACGAGTGCGACGATGGAGCAGGCCGTGCTCGGTCCCGACGACTCGATTCGCGCGTTCGCCCGCATCGCGATCGTGCGCGCAGGCGCGGACGGGAACGCCACGCAGCCGTGGTCGAACCTCCAGCGCGTCGCACTGGAAACGTTTGCAGATCGCACGTTTTCCGTCATCGCGCGCTAAGCGGACGCGGCAGCCGCCTTAGATCCCCGAGACCGCCGGCTCAATCGACCGCGCTCTATACGCAAGCGCGCATCCGGCGGGGATGTTAGCGTGGTGGACGCTGGTGGAGTGCGGTGCTAGACGGAGACGCGTTTGCGCGGTGGCGGCGCACCGTGCGGATCGGCGAACGCGCCGGCCGGGGACGCGAGCAAACGGTCCAGCTCCTGGGCCGTAAGCTCCTGCGAAACATCGCGTGCCGCCGAAACCATGCAAAAGAAACCGAAATTGGCGTCGCCGCGATTGACGAATTGATGCGGCACGAGCGGCCCGACGTAGACGA
>JAABUX010000099.1_pt1 | contig 145424 bp, 135 predicted proteins | sample 5561851 | NCBI WGS metagenome assembly JAABUX01 (sample SAMN10711883, study PRJNA513361) | rock metagenome | isolation source: Antarctica rocks | place: Antarctica: Victoria Land, Richard Nunatak red sandstone | collected 2016-01-03
CAACCCATGGTCATCGTTGCCGCCTGCATGCGTAAGCTACTGACCATCGCCTACGGCGTTCTCAAGTCTGGCCGAAGCTTCACAAACCTTGCTTCGGCCCTTGACAACGCAAACGGTATCTAAGCGGGAACGTACACCGGCGAGCCGCCTGCGCTCGCGATGGCGTCGGCGACCATCTGGTCGGCGATTTGCGGCGACTGCCAGCGCGCTTGGGCGACCGGTGCGAGCGTATCGATTGGATCGAAGTACACGAAGTGCCGCCCGGGCTTGACGCTCGGTGCGGAATACACGACGATGCCGTTCTCGCGATCGTAGTAATCGAAACTGTGCACGTCGCGTTTGCCGCCGCCGCCCGGCGCATCGCAGACGAAGGTGGGTGTGTTGAACCCGGCGGTCGAGCCGCGCACGAACTTTTCGACGTCGAGCGCCGTTTGCACGGAGGTCCGCAAATCTTCGACGCCTTTGACGAGATCGTGCATGTAGACGTAGTACGGATGCACGTTGAGATAGCCCAGCCGCTTCACGAGCAGCTGCATCACCTGCGGATCGTCGTTGACGCCGCGAATGAGCACGCTCTGATTGCGCACGGTGATGGCGCGCTCGAAGAGCCGGTTCATCGCAAGCTCGGTGATCCAACTGATTTCGTTTGGGTTATTGAAGTGCGTGTGGATCACGACTTCCTTGCCGAGTGCGCGTCCCTTCGCCACGATGTCCGTGATCGCGTCGAGCCAGGCGTGATCGGTCAGGATCTTCATGGGCATCACGGCGGGGCCTTTGGTCGCGAAACGCAGCCGCCGAACGTGCGGGATCGCGAGCAGCGCGTCGCCGATGAGCGCGATCGACTTCGCCGCGAGCTGATAGGTGTCGCCGCCGGAGATGACGATGTCTTCGAGCTCGGGCCGTGACGCGATGTACGCGAAGGCGTCTTGCCACTCTTTGGGCGAGCGCGCGAGCGGCACTTTATCGACGACGTCCGTGTCGCCACCGATCGCATACGAGCGCGTGCAGAACCGGCAGTAGACGGGGCACGTGTTGAGCGGCAGGAAGAGCGCTTTATCGACGTAGCGGTGCGTGAGCCCGGGCACGGGCGAGTCTTCGAGTTCGTGCAGCGAGTCGAGCGTGAGTCGCGGATGGTCGGGCCGCAGCTTCGACGCCAGTGGGATGAACTGCGTGCGGATCGGGTCGGCGTAGGGTTTCGTCCAGTCGATCGACGCAATCATGTACGGCGAAACGCGAACCGCCATCGGTGCGCGGCGAAAACCTTCGCGTACGTCGTCGAAAAAGGCCGGCTCGACCAAATCTTTGACGGTGCCGAGCAGTTCTTCGGGAGATTTGACCGAGCGCTGTCCCTGCCAGATGTGATCCAGAAACGTCGCCTCGTCGACATCGCGGTAGGCCGGGATCGTGCGCCAGAACTCGCCTTGGCGAACCTTACGATGTTCGAGTGCTTCCGGCGGTGCCGGCGGTTTGAGGACGCGTTCGCGTGCGACGGTTTCCATGTTGCCCCTTATACGACCGAAGAGACGGCCGCGGGTTGCGAACCGTAGCGAGCGATGAAATAGTTGCGCAGGCGCGGACGGTCGCGCAGCGTCTGCAGCGCGGTCGCCGCATGGCCCTTGGCGTATCCGTTGCCGACGATCATGGTGACGTCTTTGCCGACGCCTTCGGCGCCGAGCGCCGCCGCCGTGAACGAGGTGCTCATCGAGAAGAAGTAGACCGTGCCCTCGTCTTTCGTGAGCAAAATCGATGCGAGCTCCGTGCCGCCGACGTTGACGCAGTTGACCGTCAGGTCGGCGAGGGTCGGCAAGGCACCCGGAACGGCAGCCAAAATCGCGAACGCGTCGCGCGCGTCGGCTTCGATGAAGGCGTCGACGTAGCCGCACTCGAGGAGCAGCCGGGCGCCGGTCGTCGTCCGATCGGGGCCGATGCCGACGACGCGTCCTGCGCTGCCGACGCGTTCGCGGGCTTGCGCGCACGCAAGCAGGCCGGATTTCCCGTCGGCGCCGAGGACGGCGACCGTCTGTCCCCGACGCGCGAGACGGCGAACTTGCGCAGGCGCCCCCGCAACGTCGAGGACGGCGAGCGCAACGTCGTCGGGAAGGTCCTCCGGCAGTTTTGCGTACAAGCCGCTCGCGAAGAGCACCGCGGTTCCGCGAATCCAAATGCGCCCGCTCGTCATGTCGATGCGGTCGATCGCCTCGATGCGCAGCGGCGTCAACGTTAGGGAGACGAGCGACGCGATGCGGTCGCCGGGCACGAGCTCGCAGACCGGCGCGAGCGCGGCGCCGATCTCGCGGACGCGGCCGATGAACATGCCGCCGCTGCCGGTAACGGCATTGTGATGTTTGCCGCGCTCGGCCACGAGGGCGAGGACATGCGCGGCAACGCGCGTTTCAACGCCGCCACTGGCGTCGACGATTTGGCGGAAGGAGGCCGAATCGATGTTGAGCGCTTCGACGTCGCAGAGGATTTCGTTCGGGTGCACGTTCGGCGCCGCGTCCAACCGCCAGGCCGCCTGCGGCAAGGCGCCGGCCGGTTCCAGGACGCGATGGCTGCCCAGCGCGCAGCTGCGCTCTGCGCCGCTCACGCCGCGCTGCCCGCTTCGAGCGCGATGCCGTCGCGTTCGAACGGCGTCGAGAGCACGATCGTCGTCTTGGTCCGCGCGATGCCCGGGATGGCCTTGAGCCGCGTAAGAAAGTCGTCGAGGTGCGCCGTCGAGCGCGTCGCGACCTTGAGAACGAAGGACTCTTCGCCCGCGACGCTATGGATTTCGCCGACTTCGGGCAGCGCGGCCACGGCCGCCGTGAAGCGCTCGTAGCTGACGTCGGCCGTGGTATAGGCGCTCACGAACGCCGCAAGCCCGAAGCCGAGGCCGCGCGCGTCGAGCCGAGCGGTGTAGCCGCGAATGAAGCCGCGTGCTTCCAAACGCTTCACGCGCTCGTGCACCGCCGGCGGCTTGAGGCCGACGAGCGCACCGAGCTCGGCGAAGGTCGAGCGCGCGCTGCGCTGCAACGCCTCCAAGAGGCGCAGGTCGAGGTCATCGAGTACCGGTTGGTCGGCCTTCTGTTCGCTTAGTATCACAATTTACAGATGATTCGTTCGGAAAAAACAGTGTACTACGGGCGATCTGTTCGAGACAAGTAGACCGAATGCCGCTTCCCGAACGCCTCGTGGCGTGTTCCGCCTCTTGGCCGCCCTGCTCGGCGTTGCGTTCCTTAGCGCGGGCTGCGGGCAGCCGAGCCGAAACGCGAGCGGATCGACGGTCCGCTTCGACGTGTCCGCCGACCCGGCGAGCCTCAACCCGCTCTTCGCGCATTCCGACGCCGGTAACGTGGAGGCCCAGCTCGCGCACCTCGCTTTCGAGCCGTTCTTCGACCTCGACGCGCGCGGCCGCCCCGTTCCGGAATTGCTGGCCGCGATTCCAACGGTGGCGAACGGCGGCCTCTCCCGCGACGGCCGGACGATCACCTACCATTTGCGGCGCGGCGTGCGCTGGAGCGACGGCGTGCCGCTCACTGCGCAGGACGTTCTTTTCACGCTCGCCGCGATTCGCAACCCGCGCAATCCGATCGCCTCGCGCGCAGGTTACGACCTCATCGACCGCGCCGCTGCGCCGGCCCGCGACGTCGTGCGCATCCACCTTTCCCGGCCGTGGGCGCCCGCCGTCGCGACGTTCTTCACGTATGGCACGAGTCCGCAGTACGTGCTGCCCGCGCACGTGCTCGCCGCGCAAGCGCCGCTGGCGCGCGCAGCGTTCAACGCGGCGCCGACCGTCGGCGACGGGCCGTTCACGTTCGTCTCCTGGTCGCGCGGCGACCGCATCGTGTACGCGGCGAACGCGCGCTACTGGCGGGGTGCGCCGCAGGTGCGGCGGCTCATCGTGCGCGTCGTCCCCGACCCGGGCACAAACCTCACGCTCTTGCAGAGCGGCGAACTCGACTTCAATCTCATTGCACCGTCGCAGCAAGCGGCGCTCGCGCGCAGCTCGCGCGCGTTACGCTACACGCAAACGCCGACCGTGCTGATCGCGGGCATCGCGTTGCAAACCGCGCGGCCGCCGCTCGACGATGCGCGCGTGCGTCGCGCGCTCGCGGAGTCGATCGATCGGCACGGAATCTCCGCCAAAATCACGCTCGGGCATTACCCGGTCGCGCAAAGCGATCGTCCGCGTTTTTCATGGGCGTACGATCCCTCGGTCGCGCAGCCGGGGTACGATCCCGCCACGGCCGACCGGGCCTTCGACGCTGCCGGGTGGCGCCGGGGACCGGGCGGAATCCGACGTAAGAACGGCACGCCACTGGCCATAACGTACGTGCAATTTCCCGAGACGACGACCGGTGTGCGTGCGGCCGCAGTCGTGCAGCGAGAACTCTTCGAGCGCGGCGTCGACGTGACGATCAAATCGATCTCGAACGCGCAACTCTTCCTGCCCGCGAAAGACGGTGGCACGCTCGCGAGCGGACACTTCGATCTGGCCTACGTGCCGTGGTCGATGGGCGCGGACCCCGACGACCGTTTTCTGCTCGGTTGCGACGACGCTGCCAAAAATTACATGCGTTACTGCGACCGCAGCGTCGAGCGGCTCGAGAACGCGGCGTCAGCGGAGCCCGACCGGACGAAGCGGAAGGACGCCTACCGCGCGATCGACCGCATCGTCGCGCGCGACGTGCCGATCATCTACCTATTCAACCCGACTTACATTTATGCGTACGGTTCACGGCTGCGAGGCTTCGCGCCCAATGCGTTCGTGCCGACGTGGAACGCCTATGCTTGGAGCGTACAATGATCGCAGAACGGCCGACGCCTTCGCCCGATCTCGACTTCCGTCCAATCTTCGAGGACATGCGTACGCGCTACCGTGCGGCACCGTTCCCCTCGCTCGCGGCGCGGCGCGCGCAGCTCGACGCCCTCGAGCGCGCGATCCGTTCGCGCCGCGATGCGTTGCGAGCGGCGCTCTACGCGGACTTTCGCAAGCCCTCGGATGAAACGGATTTCACCGAGTACGTCGTGACCTTGGCCGAACTCAAGCATGCACGCAAGAAGCTCGGCGCGTGGATGAAACCGCAGACCGCCGACGTGCCGCTCTCGCTCTTCGGCTCGAAAGCGGAGGTGCGCTACGAACCCAAGGGCGTCGTGCTCATTTTGGCACCCTGGAACTATCCGTTCAACCTGACGATGTCGCCGCTCATCGCGGCGCTTGCGGCGGGGAACCGCTGCATCGTCCGGCCCTCGGAGAAAGCACCACGCACGCGCGACGTCATGGCGGCGATCGTCGCCGAAGCCTTTGCGCCGCACGACGTGCTCTGCATCGGCGGCGACGTCGAGGCGGCGGAAGCACTTTTAAAACTGCCCTTCGATCATATCTTCTTCACCGGAAGCCCGCGCGTCGGCAAGCGCGTCATGGCCGCGGCGGCGGAGCATCTTTCGAGCGTGACGCTCGAACTCGGCGGTAAGTCGCCGTGCGTCGTTACGGAGGATGCCGATCTCGACGTGGCCGCGTCGCGCATTGCGTGGGGCAAGTTTCTCAACGGCGGGCAGACCTGCGTCGCACCGGATTACGTGCTCGTGCACGAGTCGGTCGAGCGGCGTTTTATCGATAAGACCGTCGCCGAGGTCGCCAAGATGTATGGTTCGAGCGATGCTGCGCGCGCTGCGTCGGCCGACTTCTGCCGGATGATCGACGACGGCGCGTTCGGACGCGTGAGCGGTCTGCTCGCCGAGACGGTCGCCGCCGGTGCGACGGTCGAAGTCGGCGGCGCGACCGACGCTGCGCAACGCTACGTTGCACCCACAGTCCTCTCGAACATCGGTTTCGATGCGCCAATCATGCGCGAGGAGATCTTCGGGCCCGTGCTGCCCGTCATCCCGTTCGCTTCTCTCGAGGAGGCGCTTACGCAGATCAACGCACGGCCCAAGCCTCTCGCACTCTATGCCTTCAGCACGCGCGACGCGACGGTCGACCGGATCGTGAACGGCACGTCATCCGGCGGAACGCTCGTCAACGATACGGTCCTCCATCTCGCCAACCCCGATCTTCCCTTCGGCGGCGTCGGCGAGAGCGGCACGGGAAACTACCATGGCCCCTTCGGCTTCAAGGCCTTCTCGCACGAACGCGCCGTCATGCGGCAATCGAAACGTTCGCTCGCGCCGCTGCTCGCGCCGCCTTACGGCATGCGCACGCGCGCGATGATCGCCCTGTTGGAGCGGCTTCCCTAAGACGCTTCGCAGCGAAGTTCGGGAATAGCCTGCGTATGCAACGCCGCCCCTTCGGATCGACCGGTTTCGAGGTCCCCGTCATCGGCCAGGGCACGTGGCCGTTGCCGAACCGCGATGCGCTTCGGCGCGGCATCGAACTCGGGATGACGCACATCGATACGGCGGAGATGTACGGTGACGGACGTTCGGAGCAGATGGTCGGTGATGCGATCGCGCCGTACCCGCGCGAGTCGCTGTTCATCGTCTCGAAGGTGCTGCCGTCCAACGCGACACGTACGCGGCTCGCCGGTGCGTGCGAAGGTTCCTTGAAACGGCTGCGTACCGATTATCTCGACTGCTATCTACTGCACTGGCGCGGCGGCGTCGATCTCGCCGAAACGATGGTGGGCCTCGAAGCGCTGCTCGACGCCGGAAAAATTCGCAGCCTCGGTGTGAGCAATCTCGACCCGTGGGATCTACGCGAAGCGCAAGCCGCGCTGCGCGATGCGACGATCGCCTGCGATCAAGTCCTTTACAACCTCGGCGAGCGGACACCTGAAGCGAACGAGCTGCCCTGGGCGCGTGAGCACGATTGCGCGTTCGTCGCGTATACGCCGCTCGGCCGCCCGCGGCGCAAAGACGGCGAACGCGTTCTGGAAGAGATTGCGCGGTGCCACCACGTCACGCCCGAAGTGGTCGCCCTCGCATTCATCGTGCGCGATCCCGTCGCGTTTGCGATTCCGAAGGCGAATACGCTGGCACACGTCGAGGCGAATGCGACAGCCGGTGATTTGGGGCTCGACGACGATGACCTTGCGCGCATCGACGCAGCGTATCCGCTACGTGAACGCAAGGGGGCGCTACCGATGAACTAGGCGCCGCAAGGCGGCTTCGGCAATCGTTCACGCTGGCGACTTCCGTCGCCGGATCCTCTTCTTGGGGGCCGCCGGCGCAGGCTTCTTCGGACGACCACCCTTTGCGCCGTTAGCGCGCGCGGCCGCCGCCTTGCGTTCTGTCGAGCGCGATCCGCCCTCGCGACCGAGAGCGCTCATCCAAGGGCGCGAGCCGAACACGCCGCGCGCAAGGCCGTCGATGGAAAAGGCGACGTCGGGCGTGTCCCACAGCAGAGTTCCGCCGGCACTAAGGATCTCGACCGTTGCGAGCTGCTCGGCCGTCGCGTTTTCCAGTCCTTGCAGCAAGGCGCGCGGGATCGATAGCGTCGCCCCGCTATCGAGTTCGATCACCACCGTGTCCCGCTCGGCGTCGTAGCGCGCCTCGGCCGCTCTTGCCTCCTCTTGTGCGCGACTGCGGCCGGCGGCGCGAGCAGCTGCGATCTCGGCGTCGGTTGGATAAATTGCGCGTACCGGCGCGCTAGTCTTCGCCATGGATTTGCTCTCAGAGCTTCACGAGGTCGTCGAAGTGCTCAACCACTGCGTCGAGCGCCCGTGCAACGTCGCGGTTTGAAATGCGACCCTTGCACGGCGTAACAATAACCCAAGCGTTGGGTTCTGCCTAGAGCGAGTCGTCTGTGGTCGGTTTTACGGCACCGGCGACCCGGTAGATGACCGTGCTGATCGGCGTCCGAGCGTTCGCTTGCAGCGGGAGTTCGAACGTTAACGTGCCGACGACGCTCGCCGCGGGTTCGATATGGAGCCGGCCCAGCGCGCCGAGGTCTTCCGGTGGATCGACGTCGGGGCGCGTACCGGTAACGCCGATCAAACCGTCGTTCTCGTACGACGGCGCGGGCCAGTCGAGCGCGGCAAGCGTCCTGGTTCCGCCGCCATCCGCGTGTAAAGTGCCGACAAAGTCAGATGCGGCAATATCGACGGGACTTCGTGCCGATATGCGCACTCGGACGTGAGCGACTTGCAGATCGCCGGGAAATGTGATCGGCGTGACCCACTGGCCGAGCGTTTGCACGGTGACGGGCCCGTTCGGCGCCGATTCCGCCGCGAAGACGTGCAGCGGAAAGAGCAGCGCCGCGCAACCGGCGCAGAGAGAGGCGACGTTCGCGCGCATCTCAGCGCCGTCCACCCGGCGCCGCGACGGGCGCTTCGCCCGCGCGGCGCCGGGCGACATTGGCGATCGCCGTCCAGTCGCGTTCGCCGTCGCCCGCGGCGACCGCTTCGATGAGCGTGTCGCGCAGCGAACTCGCGAAGGGCAACGGCGTGTGTGCGGACTCGCCGGCTGCGAGCGCGAGCCGAACGTCCTTGAGCCCGAGAACGAGGCGGAAGCCCGGGTCGAAGCGTTCTTCGAGGATCTGCGCCCCGTAGTTTTTGTAGATCGGCGCCGCGAGAATCGTGTTGGCGATGACGTCGAAGAGTTTTCGCGGGTCGACAGCGTGGCCGCGGACGAGCGCGAAGGCTTCGGCCATCGTTTCGATCGCGCTCGCGATCATGAAATTCGCCGCAAGCTTGACGACGTTCGCGTGCGCGGGAGCGTCGCCGATGCGCCACGTCTGTCCCATTGCGTCCAAGAGCGGCGCGACGCGCGCGATTGCCGCATCGTCGCCGGCCGCCAGAATGTTGAGTTTGCCTGCGGCCGCCGCGTCGGGACGCCCCAGGACCGGTGCGGCAACGTAGGCGATGCCGCGCTGCGCAAAGCGCTGCGCCGCTTCTTGCGCGAACATCACCGAAACGGTCGCCATGTTGACGAAGACGGAGCTGCGATCGAGCGCCTCGAAAAGTCCCGAGTCGAAAACGCTTGCCGAAAACGCGTCGTCGTCGGCGAACATGGCGAGGGCGGCCTCGACATGCGCGATGTCGCGCGGTTCGCGCGCGACGTGCGCGCCGAGCTTGGCGAGTGGTTCGGCGCGCGCTGCGGTGCGGTTCCAAACAGAAACGTCGTTGCCCGCCTTCAGTACGTTCGTGGCCATGGCCGAACCCATGGCACCCAGTCCGAGGAACCCGACTTTCATGCACCACTCCTTCGTTTGGCCGCTACCGGCCGCTTCAATGCGATGGCCGCTCCGCGTGCGCTTGCCGGCGCCATCTTTGGCCGCTCGCATAGCGTACCGCGAGCACGCGACAGTGATTGGGCCGCGACCCCAAATACGCGAGGCCGCTGAAATTCCCGAACATGTGCTTGATCGAAACGCCCGGCGAAAACGTTCCGGCGTCGACGATATCTTCCACCTCGCCGCGGTAATCGACCTGAAATTCGACGCGGTTTGCCGCAGCGGGCCCATGATTCGTGTAGTCGATTGCGAGGCCGTCCGTCACCGGGACCTGCGGTCCCAACCGTGGATAGTAGTCGAAGGGCCGCCAATAATACCCGTAATCAGGCCGAACGGGACGCTGCCACTGCAAGACGTTGCAGCTGTTGATCGCGACCGGCGTGGTGGCCGCTTGCGCCGTTGCGGGCGCGGCCGCTAAGGCAGCGCCCAGCAGCGTCGCCGCAACCGCGGCTACCATGCCAAAAGCGACTCGGCCTGTGCTGGTCGTTGCCATGCTCGAACCTCTCGAAAACGGCTGACTGATCGTTCTTACCCCGCGGCCTGCGCGCGGGGTCCGTAGCAACACACTTCGAGCTTGTTGCCGTCGGGATCTTCGAAAAAGACCGCGTAGTAGTCGGGGCCGTACGCATACTCCGGGCCCTCGATGTTGCGCGCGCCGGCTTCGATCGCCGCGGTCGTTGCGTGGTCCACGATCTCGCAGGTTTCCGCGGCAATCGCCACCCGGGTCGAGCTCGGCACGACGCTCGGATCGAGCGTAAAGCCGAACCAGGTCGTCGTCTCCGAGTCGTCGTCGCGTAGCTCGTACGTGATCCATGCCTCGCTTTCGGCCCGCTCGAAGCCCAGCGGCACGAGGATGGCGTCGTAAAAACCGATCGCCCGTGCGCGATCGCTGACCCGCACGTCGACGTGTGAGAGCGCGGTCTTCATCGCTTACATCGTCTTTACGGCTTGGTTGACGGCATCGATCGATTTCTTCGCATCGCCGAAAAGCATCGCCGTCTTCTCATCTTCGTAGAGTGGATTGTCGATGCCGGCAAAGCCCGACTTCATCGAGCGCTTGAGCACGATCACGTTCTGCGCCTTGTCCACGTCCAGGATCGGCATGCCGTAGATCGGCGATCCTTTCTCCGAGCGCGCGGCGGGATTGGTGACGTCGTTCGCGCCGACGACGAGCGCGACGTCGGTGCGCTCGAATTCCGGGTTGATGTCGTCCATATCGTAGAGCGACGTGTACGGTACGTTCGCTTCCGCGAGCAAGACGTTCATATGCCCGGGCATCCGGCCGGCCACCGGATGGATCGCGTACTTGACCTCGACGCCACGCTTCTCGAGCAGATCGGCAAGTTCGCGAATCGAGTGCTGCGCCTGCGCGACTGCCATGCCGTAACCGGGCACGATGACGACTTGGCTTGCGTAGGCGAGCATCGCGCCGACGTCGTCCGGGGAAAGCGACTTCACGTTGGCCGCATTCGCCCCACTCGACGACGCGGTCGACGCCGTAGCGGCACCGAAGGCGCCGAAGAGCACGTTGGCAACACTGCGGTTCATGGCTTTGCCCATCATCAAGGTCAGCAACGTGCCCGAGGCACCCACGAGTGCTCCCGAGATGATCAATACATTATTGCCCAGCACGAAGCCGGTCAGCGCCGCGGCGAGGCCCGTGAACGAGTTGAGCAGCGAGATGATGACCGGCATATCGGCGCCGCCGATCGGTAAGGTGAAGAAAACTCCGAGTACGAGCGCACCGATCAGCGCGACGGCGAGATAGGTGACCGGGTTGTACCCGGCGACGACGAGACCCGCCGAGACGAGGATCACGAGCAGCAGCAGTCCGTTGACGACCTGTTGCCCCGGATAGACGATCGGCCGGCCCGGCATCACTTCTTGTAACTTCAGATACGCGATGATCGAACCCGAGAACGAGATCGCGCCGATGATGGCGGTCAGCGACGCCGTGACGGAGACGTCCGGTCCGATCGGCTCGCCGGAATTGACGTGCTTGAGCAGTTCCCCGAGCGCCACGAGCGCCGCCGCACCGCCGCCCGCGCCGTTGAAGATGGCGACCATCTGCGGCATCGCGGTCATCGGTACGCGCCGCGCCGAGACGATGCCGATCGCCGCGCCGACGACGAGCCCAGCCAGCAAAACGCCCCAGTTCACGATGCCCTGTGTGAACGTCGCGACGAGCGCGAGCGCCATGCCGACGGCCGAGAGCCGATTGCCCAGGCGCGCGGTGCGTGGCGAGCTCAAGTACTTGAGACCGATGATGAACAGAATCCCGGTGATGAGATACGGAATCTCGACCGGGTTCGCGAGCGTCGTCGTCACGCGGCGCGCTGCTGCTCGGGTTCCGCGACGGCGTCGACGGAGATGGCGGCGTCAGCGTCGCTCTTGGTCGGCCGCGGCGCTTTGGGACGGAACATTTGCAGCATCCGCTCGGTCACGGTGTATCCGCCGAACACGTTGAGCGACGCGAGCACGACGAGGAAGAAGCCGGCAATCCTCCCGAGCGGCGCGTCCGCGGTTCCGGCGACGAGCAGCGCGCCGACGAGCACGATGCCGTGGATGGCGTTGGTCGCCGACATGAGCGGCGTGTGCAACGTCGAGGGGACTTTGGAAATGACCTCGATGCCGATGAAGACCGAGAGAATGAAGACGGTCAGTTCGATGAGGAGTTGTTCGCTCACGTGGTACCTCCGGCCGTGGGCTGCAGGGCTGCGAGCGTCGGCTCGTGCGTGATGGTTCCGTCCTTTACGATCGTCGTGCCGCGCACGATCTCGTCATCCATATCGAGCGCGAGCGCGCCGTCTTTGATGATGTATTCCAGTAACGTCAGGACGTTCTTGGAATAGAGCTGGCTTGCGTGCATCGGTACGGTCGAGGGCAGATTCGTCGTGCCCACGATCGTCACGCCGTTGTCGCTAACGATCGTCGCGCCCGCCTGCGTGAGCTCGCAGTTGCCGCCCGTTTCGGCGGCGAGGTCGACGATCACGCTGCCCGGCGCCATCGCAGCGACCGCCTCGCGCGTCACGAGTACGGGTGCCTTCTTGCCGGGCACCGCCGCGGTCGTAATGACGACGTCGGCCGCGCCGATCGCTTTGATCATCGCGGCGCGCTGCTTCGCGATCGCTTCATCCGACAGCTGACGCGCGTAACCGCCCGCACCTTCAGCCGACTCGCCGACGTCGATCTCCAAAAACTTCGCACCGAGCGACTGCACTTGTTCTTTCACGGCGGTGCGCGCGTCGTACCCGGTCACCACGGCCCCGAGCCGCCGCGCCGTGGCGATGGCCTGTAAGCCCGCGACGCCCGCTCCGATGACGAGCACTTGCGCCGGTTTGATCGTCCCGGCCGCCGTCGTGAGCATCGGGAAATATTTGGGCAGCGTGCTGGCCGCGATCAGGACGGCTTTGTATCCGCCGACGTTCGCTTGCGACGAAAGCGCGTCCATCGATTGCGCTTTGGTCGTGCGTGGAATAGCGTCCATCGAGAGCGCGGTGATCTTTTGCGCGGCGTAACGCTCGACCGAGCGTGGATCGCCGAGCGGTGCGAGGAACGCGAGCAGCGTCTGTCCCGGCCGCAACAGCGCGAGCTCGCCATCGGCCGGCGGCGCGACCTTCGCGATGAACTCCGCCTTGCCGTACACCTCCGCCGCGTCGGCCGCGAGGGTCGCGCCCGCTTTCTCATAGGCATCGTCGAGGTGCGCCGCGCCGGCTCCGGCGCCGCGCTGCACGATAACGCTGTTGCCGCCTTTGATCAGACGCGCGACCGTTTCGGGAACGAGGGCGACGCGACGTTCGCCCGGCGCGACTTCCGTCGGGACGCCGATGAGCATATCGTTTCTCCATGTAAAGCGGCACGTTGCGCCGCGGGCTGTCGCTAGCGCCGGAGAATGCCTTGCAGCAGTTCGTACCCGCGAAAGCGATGCCGGTCCTGGTCGGACCGGAATCGCGCGGCAGCGCAATCCGACTAACGGCCGCCCCGCAAGAACGCCCAGATGACGATGAGGCCCGCGGTTCCCGCGCCGTGAATCGGCAGACCCTTGCGATTGGCACCGGATGTCGTCGCGACGAGCGTGAAATCGCCCGCGCCGACGAGCGCGCAGAGCGCGATCGTGATGCCGAGCACCCCACGCGGAACGCGCGCGACGAGAAACGCGCCGACCAGCAAACCCAGGACCAGATCGCGCATGCCGAGCGCCCGCACATATGCAACGCCCGTGGCATCCGAAATCGGCAGTCCGTAATTCTTCGCAAGCGCGTGCGGGGCGACGAACGAGCCGGCACCGAGACCGACGAACGCGAGCGCAACGAGCGTGGAGAGGGTCGAACCGATCACGCCGGTCTTTGACGCCGTCCGGGCAGGCGTCGTCCGAGGCGAGGAGCGTTGCCGGCGCGGGCACAGCGGCTTTTCCAGCGGCGGCGGGGAATTTTTGCCGCGATGTGACGCGTATCGTGATCCTCGGCGGCGACGTACTCGCGCGCCGCGTTTGCGAGGAGCTGATGGAAACCGACGGCCAGGCGGTCACCGTGTTGTGGGAACGCGACGACGACCTCGCTGAGGCCGTCAGACGCTGTGGGGCCGACTTCCTGGCGCGCAGCGGCGACGAGCGCGAGTCGTTGCTCGGCGCCGGCATTCGCGCTGCGGACGTGCTTATTGCGGTCAGCGAGGACGACCATCTCAATCTCCAATTCGCACTGACCGCGCGCGATCTCAACGGCGCGATTCGCGTGGTGTTGCGCCAGTTCAATCGGACGCTCGGGCGCAAGATCGAACAGAACCTGCCGAACTGCTCCGTCATCTCGCTCGCCTCGCATTCCGCTGCGACGTATGCGAGCGCCGCAGCCGACCGAACCTGCTTTTACGGCGTTCAATTTCCGGATATCGATGGACCGCTCGTCGGCTTCTTCGCGCGCGGCGCGGGCGAACTCGGCGTCGGCGGATCGACGGTCGCCCAGACGGAGGCGCATCTCGGCGTTCGAGTTTTGGCCTGCAACGACGATCCCGACGTGGCGCGCGGGCAGCTTCTGCGCGCGGACGACCGGCTCGTCCTCTTCGGTCTGGTCCGCGCGCGGTTGTCGCGTCCCGCAGAGGCGACGACGCATCCGAGCTCGGGGCCGGGGCTACGGGCGCTGCTGCGAGCGCTTTGGAAATTCGATACGGTGGCGCGGCGGACGCTCTTCGTCGCCCTCATCATCTTCGTTTTGGGCGCCACGTACTTCGCGCGAACGCTCGGTCTCGATCCGGGCTCGGCGGCCTACTACGTCTTCGAGACGATGACGACGACCGGCTACGGCGATATCATTCCGCACCACGAGCCGCTATCGGAGGCGGTCGCCGTGCTGCTGATGCTCTCCGGCCTGACGTTCACCGGGATTTTTATCGCGATTCTGACGGCAAGCTACACGCAGGCGCGCTACGTCGCGGTGCAAGGCTTGCGTCAGATCTCGCGCCGCGGTCACGTCGTCGTGTGCGGCGCCGGGAACGTCGGCTCGGCCGTCATCGATTATTTGCTCGGGCTCGGCGCGGCCGTCGTTGTGGTGGAAGCGGCGCCGCGTCCGGAGATCGTCGAGCGTTCACGTGAACGTCACTTCGATCTCCTCACGGGCGATGCCACGCACGAACCGACCCTCGATCTCTGCAACGTCGCCGAGGCCGCCGCCGTGGTGGCGCTCACACAAAGCGATACGATGAACCTCGAAGTTGCGCTCGCGGCGCGCGCTCGCGTAGCGGACATGCCCGTCATCATGCGCGTGCAGCACGCGTCGTTCGAGAAGTCGATGCGACGCCACTTCGGTTTCGAAAGCACCTATGGCACGGCCGCGCTTGCCGCCCCGGTCCTCGCGGGACTCGCCCACGACCGCGGCGTCCGCGGCCGGGTCACGATCGGCGGTCGCGCGTTCGGCATCCTCGAGCAGCAGCACGGCGACGTCGTGTTGCCGCCGCCGCTCGAACGGTGCGTTCCGCTGGCGGTTTGGCGCCGCGGAGCCGTCGTGCCAGTCGCGACGTTCGACGACCTCCGCCCGCACGACCGTTCGCTGCAGCTCTATCCGATTTGGCGCTTTCAACGCGCAAGCGAACCCGCGTGAAGCAGCCGCCCGGGGGATCAGCGCTGCGCCGCCGGCACGCCGAGTGAAAGTGCGTTCGTCAGCGTACCGATCCGCGCGATTTCGACGTCCATCGTCATACCGTCGCGCAAAAACTCGGGCGGCGTGCGCGCGAATCCGACGCCGTCGGGCGTTCCCGTCGCAATTACGTCGCCTGGCTCGAGGGTCATGCCGCGCGAGAGCGACGCAATGATCTGCGCGACACCAAAGATCATCTGGCTCGTATTCGAGGATTGCTTGATCTTGCCATCGATGCGCAGCGCGATGTCGAGCGCCTGCGGGTTCCCAATCTCGTCTGCCGTCACGACCCAGGGCCCGATCGGGCACGTTTCGTCGAGTGATTTACCTTTGAACCACTGCTGGTGATCTTTTTGCAGATCGCGCGCGGTCACGTCGTTGAGACACGTGTAGCCGAAAACCGCTTCGAGCGCTTCGCTCGCTGGGACGTCGCGGACCCGTTCTCCGATCACGACGGCGAGCTCCGCTTCCCAATCGTACTGCTGCGATACACCGGGCGAAAGATGCAGCGTTGCGCCGGGATCCGTAATCGCGGTCGGCGCCTTCGTGAAGAAGGTCGGAACGGATGGCAGATTGAGCGGCGTCCCGCGGGCGCGCGCAACCTCCTCGGCGTGACCCATATAGTTGCGGCCGACGCAAAAGACGTTCTTGTGCGGACGCACCGGTGCGCACAGCGTAACGTCTGCGAGCGGAATCGCGTTTGAGGGTTGCAGCGCCGCACGTTCGCTGCGCCCCAGGGCGAGATAGTCCGTCAACGTCGCGAGTCCGGCGGGGAAGGTCCGGATCGTGTCGCCCTCGACAATGCCGAGCCGGCGGGTTCGGGCGTGCGTGAAGCTTGCAAAGCGCATCGGAGCGGGCTTCGGCGCGAGTTGCCGCGGTCTTTTCGGGTACGAACCACCCGCTAGAAAACGTCATCCCACCGCTTTTTGAAAGGCAATACGATCATGCGTCCTCATCTACTCTTCGCTCTTCCGCTCGCGTTCGCGCTCGGCGCCCCGGTGCTCGCGCAATCCTCGCCGGCGCCTGCGCCTGCGCCTGCCGCGGGTGGTTCCACGACTACGCTGCAGTTGCAACCGGAAAACGGCTCGGGCGAGACGGGAACCGTCACGATGACCCCGGCCGCTGGCGGTATCGCCGTGGACGTGAGCACCGATAAGGCACCCGACAGCCCGCAGCCCGCACATATTCACAAAGGCACGTGTGCCAAGCTCGACCCGGCTCCCGAGTATCCGCTTACGAACGTCACCAAAAGCTCCGATGGCGCCAAAGGGACTTCGATGACGACGGTTTCGGGCGTGACGATGGCGCAGCTCACAAGCACGCCGCACGCGGTCAACCTTCATAAGTCCACGAGCGACATCAAGGACTATGTCGCCTGCGTCGACATCAAGCCCGCCGGAGCGATGAGCAAGTAGCGAGGGCCGGCAGCAAGTAAGGGCAGCGTGCGCGTCGCGATCTTCGGCGGGACGGGGGGCGTCGGTCGCTGGCTTCTGGCGATCGCGCGCGAGAACGGCGATCACGTCAAAGTTCTCGTGCGCGACCGCCGCAAACTGCCGAGCGATCTCGGCGCGGTCGGCGTTCTCGAGGGCGACGTGCGCGATCGTGAAGCGGTCGCCGTGACCGTGAGCGGGTCCGACGTCGTTTTCTCTGCTTTGGGATCCGACGGTCTGGGTCAGACCACGCTGTACTCGCAGGGAACGGCGAACATCATTGCCGCGATGAAGCGCAGCGGCGCGACCCGGCTACTCGTCGTCTCATCCGCCGGCGTCGAGGACGATCCGAACATGAGTTTCCTCGCGCGGCGCGTGTTCTTGCCGCTGTTGCTGCGCAACGTGCTCGCGGACATGCGCGTGATGGAGCGCGAGATCGAAGCGAGCGGGCTCGTGTACACGATCGTGCGTCCCGGCCGGCTCATCGACGGCCCGCGCACCGGCCTGTACCGCGCAAACGATCGCTTCGTTCCCGAACGAGGCCGGGAGATCTCGCGCGCCGACGTCGCCGATTTCATGTACCGCGTCGTCGTCGACGAGCGCACCTTGCGTAAGGCGGCGGCGCTCGCGTATTGACGAGAACCGGTGGCCGGCAGAGGCTTGACAGAGCCACAGCAAGCCGCATAACATGAACGCGAACTCAGGTTCATGGAGAGCAGCGAATGTCGCGAATCGAGTCGTCCATCGAGTTGTCGGCTGGGGCGATGCCGTATACCGAAAGCGGAGCGGGACCGCCGCTGGTTTTCATTCACGGCGTCTTCGTGAACGGGTTGCTTTGGCGCAAGGTCGTGCCGCAGCTCGAGACGCGGTTCCGGTGCATCGTGCCGACGCTGCCGCTCGGCGCGCATACGACGCCGATGAGGGCCGGCGCCGATCTCTCACCCCGCGGGCTCGCGCGGCTTATCGTCGAGTTTCTCGACGTGCTCGACGTGCATGACGTTACGCTCGTCGGCAACGATACGGGTGGGGCCCTCGCCCAACTCGTCGTCGCCTATCAGCCCGAGCGCATCGCACGCGTCGTGTTGACGAACTGCGACGCCTTCGAAAACTTCCCGCCGCCGCTCTTGCGGCCGCTGTACGCGGCGGCGCGTGCGCCCGGATTCTTCTGGAGCGTCGCGCAATTGTTGCGCTGGCCGCTTCTGCAGCGCGCGTTCTTCGCGACCGTCGCTTCCGCACCGCCGGAACGCGCGATGCTCGCGGCGAGCTTCGCGCCACTGCGCGCCAGTGCCGGCGTTCGCCGAGACCTCGCCAAGGTGATGCACGCCGTGTCGCGGCGCGACATGCTGGAAGCGGGGCTCAAGTTCGTCTCCTTCACGGGGCCGGTGCTCATCGCGTGGGGCGACGACGACTTTTTCTTTCCGATGCGCGACGCGCGGCGGTTGAGCAAAGCATTTCCGCACGGATCGCTCGTTACGATCGGCGGTTCGCGAACGTTCGTGCCGGAAGACCGGCCTCTTGCGCTCGCGACGGCCATCGAGGAATTTATTGCCGCGCCGACTGCGGCCTAGCGTCTCCGCTCCGCCACCGCGCACGTATCCAGAGTTACTCGCGGGCGAGTCGCTGCCGCCCGCGCCGCGTCAAGAGCGCAGCCGGCGCAACCGCGAGGCACTGCTCGACGCGACGCTCGCAACGTTTGCCGAACGCGGCTACGACGCATCGACGATCGACGAGATCGGCCGCCGCGCCGGCGTGGCCGTCGGCGGATTCTATCTCCACTTTCGCTCGAAGCGGCAGGCGCTGCTCGTGCTGATGGATCGCCTGCTCGGAGAGCTCGCCAAACTCGAGCCGGCACTCGGAGCCGCGGACGCCAAAGCCGCCGTAACGACACTCGTGCGTGAAGCGCTGCGCGTCGATATCGCCTATCTCGGCGCGTATCGCGCCTGGCATGAAGCGGTCTTGCGCGACGAAGAACTCCTAACGCTGCACGAGTCGATCGACGCGTGGACGACGGCCCGCATCGCGGCGCTGCTCGAAGCCGTGCGCGCTGCACCGAATGCTCGTAGCGACGTCGACCCAGCGGTGCTCGCGCGCATACTCAACGCGCTGTTTTGGCGTCTGACGCAGATGCGAGCCGGCGAAGGGGCGGCGATTCTCAAGAGCGCAACCGCACTCGTCGTGCACGCGGTGTTCGTCGACGATGCCTAAGCATCGCGACTCTCGCCATGGGGATCGAGCGCGTCGCCCGGGGGGTATGACATTTGAGCGATGCTGTCGTCAGCAGTAGGCTCGCAGTTCCGTGACCTTGACGCGATTCTCGATCGGCGCAAGTTTCTTTAGCCAAGCACTGTCATTCGTCAATAGGTGCGAAACTTGACTCACAATACCACTCGCGATGATAAGCGCGTCGGGTACCTTGAATCCGTGAGCTGCCCGCAGACTCGCCGCTTCTTGCGACACATGCAAGTCGACCGACAGCAGTGTCAGATTCGGCCAATGCGTCAGAAAGTCGTGGACGTGTATAGCTCCTCTCGGCGCGACCCGCAAAGGGCGAACCAGTAGCTCCATCGCCGTAACGGCTGAGATGATCGCCGCGTTGCGGGCGCTTCTAACGAAGTCGTCCACGATAATGGCCGCGGCTGCATGCGTTGCGTCGCTTGGTTCGAAGTACGCGATGAGAACCGATGTGTCGAGGAGAACGCGCTCCCCTCGGGCGATCCGTCTCTCGAGTCCTTTTCGGTTCAGGCCCAGTCCCGCGCTCGCCGCGGACGTAAGCGACGTTTTCCTCCAGCGTGCCAAAGACGCCGGCAAGCGTGCCGGCGTAGCTGCGCGGGACGACACGCACGAGGAACTCGTTCTCAATCCCGTTGTCCACGATTACGAGTTTCTGCCCCGGCTCGATCTGGTGCCGTTCTGCGAACGCCTGCGGAATCGTCACTTGGTTTTTTTCACGTACGGTCACCTCAGTTTCCAAAGGTAAAGACACTCGCTCCTACTTTCTTGCTATATTCCTACTATAGCAGATATGTCGGAGCGAAAACAGTCAGTATGATCGAGCGCTGCTTACGGTCTTACGGTTGTTCGGGCCGTTTACGTTTGGCGGCGCGTGAGGTGCCACTGATCGCAGTACGTACAGTGGTACGTGAAGAGAACGCCCGACATCTTATTCATCGCGGCGTGGGAGCGGGCTTCGGCTTCGCTGCGGTAACCGTCTTTACTCGTACAGCTGCGCGCGATATCGCGATCCTGCGCTTCATCGATGCCCTCCCGGCTGCGCAGCCACCACTTGAGGGGATCGAAGTCAGAGCCAGAGGACGGCATCGTCGAGTGGCCGGCGATCTTTGAGCGACGGCTCCAGCGGACGTAGGGGGTTGCCGACGACGAGGCTCGAGAAGATCTTGAAACCCTTGGGCACGCGCAAGAGCGCGAGCATGTCCTTTTGAAACGCGAGGCCGCGCGTCCAGCTCGTGAAGGCGCTTGCGACCCCGAGGGCGGTCGCTTCGAGTTGCATCGCCATGAGCGCGCAGGCACACGCTTCGACAGATTCCGTGAGCGCGTCGTCTTGCAGTGTGACGATGGCGTAGCCGTGCGGCGGCAAGACGTCGACGCCGAGCTGCCGCTCGAGGCCGCGCACGAATAAGGGATGGTTGAGGCGCTTGTTCATCGTAGAAAAAAACTTGCGGCCGCGCACGAACGTGTCGCGCGACTTGTTGCAGGCCGTGCGAAACGTCTCGTACGTTTGGCGGTCGCGAACGACGCGGAAGCGAACGGGCTGCGTGTTGTAGAGCGAGGGCGCGAGTCGCCCGGCTTCGACGATGCGCCGCAGCGCCATCGGCGGCAGTGCCCCCGGTGCGAAGGCGAAGGCGTGCGAGGTTCGCTCCAGCAGCGCGACCGCGTCGTCCTGCGTCGTGAGCAGCACGCTAGTGTCCCGACCGGCAAATGGCGTGACACAAAGCGAGAGCAATTTTTCGGCGCTGCAAGGAGCGAAGAGCGAAGAATGGCAGAGCCATTTGAGCGATAAGCGACGCAGCAGCGGCGGAAAAGCGCCGAGCGACTGTCATGCCATTTGCCGGTTGGGACACTAGTTCCGCGAAAGCACGACGAAGGGCGTACGGCATTGCGCGCACGCGACGACGACTTGATACGTGCGCGCGAGCGTGTCCGTCTCGCGCGTCTCTTCGATATCGAGTCCGCACGCGCTGCAGCGCAGCGACGTCGGCTCAGAATCCCGGTTCACAATTTTCGCTTACCCGTCTGCGCGGGGGATGCCTGCGTGAACCGCCGAAAGGCGGGCCGGTGAAGCGCATTGCGGCTTTCGGCTTCTTGTTTGCGTTGCCGCTCGCCGGCTGCAAGGAACCGGCGAGCCCGAACGCTCCCGTCGCTGGTTTCATCCGCCCGAGCACCGACGTCGCGATCAAGACCGTTCGCATGTCGGCCGCCGGGGACGCGCAAGCGCTGACCGATGACGAATACTACGTCGTCACGTTCACCTTTACGAACGACCTCGGCTATCCGCTCGTCCCGCGCATCGGCCGCTTCGTCGTCGAGGACAGCGACCGGCGCCGGTTCCTGGGCGCCGACTCCGGCAGCCCCGCCCTCGTCGGAATCAATAACCCGAGCGTCCTTCTCAAGCAAGGCGAATCCCACGACTACACGGTTGGTTTCCGCGTCCCGCACAACACGACGGGAACGCTGTATTACGACGCAACGTTTTAGCGGCGTCGCGCTCGTCGCGCTCGTCATGCTGCTCGGCATCGCCGTCCCCGCTTTCGCGGCGCGGCCGCTCTTGGACCGTCACCAGTGGGACGCATACTTCGCGCTCTTTGCGCGGGATGCCAACGTACCGTGGAAGGCGACGACGGTGCGGCTCGACACCTACTCCGGTGCGCCCGTCGACTTCACAGCGTATAACGTCGACCCGGCCGACGTGATCGTTGCGGGCCAAAACCGTTCGCCGCGCGCGGTCGACACGTCGCATCGTAAGCCCGTCGTGCGCTGGCGTTTCTCTCCGCCGCCGGGCTACCGCTTCGAAGCAAACGACGTCTCCGTGCCGCTCGGCGCGCAGGAAGGCTTCTACGTCGTCGAAGCGCGTCGCGGGGATGCGGTCCAGCAAGTTTGGCTCAACCGAACCCACGTCGGGCTCCTCACCCAGGAAAGTCCCGAAGGACTGGTCCTCTGGGGCGTAGACCTGCATAGCGGCCGCGCGATCGCGCACATGAAAGTGTCGTTTCTGGTCGGCGGCCGGCTCGTCGTGAAGCAAACCGATGGCGCTGGGCTCGTCATCTGGCGCGAACGTTTCCGACCGACCTTCGCGCTCGCGGAATCTGGGGCGGGGAGAGCCTTCGTCTCGATCTTGCCTGAGGCACCGCAGCCGAACGCCATCGTCGGCATCCGGCTGGACTCGCCCGGCGTGCGCGCCGACGAGCGCGTTCGCTTCGTCGGCTTCGTTCGCAAGCGCGTCGCGGGCGCGTACCGGCGCGCGACGGGCGACGCGCGCATCACGGTGGCAGGCCGCGGCACGACGCTTGCGACGACCCGGGCGCCGATCGACGCCTCTGGTGCGTTCGCGGGCGAGATCGCGCTACCGGCCGGCGTCGAGGCCGGCGACTATGCCGTGCTCGCGAGCGCCGCGGGAGCCATCGGCGGCACGAGCCTGCACGTGGACGCCGCAAGTGACGTGACGCTTGCGATTCGGTCCGGCTGTCCCTGCGATCCGAGTCGCGACGTTCCGCTCTCCGTCGTCGCGCGGCGTGGCGGGGCCCCGGCGACCGGCGTAGTCGTTCGCGTGCAGATCGTACGCACGCCACACCTCGTGCCGCCGGGCGGTTCGGAAGATGCGGTGCGCTGGGGAACGACCGTCGTGTATGACCGCAGCGTGCGCACCGACGCCGCGGGTCTGGGGCGCGTCGTCTTGTCTTCGCCGAGCGACGGACTCGATTCGACCTACGGCGTGCGCGCCTCGACGCGCGGAGCGAGCGCGACGGCGCGGGTCGTCGTGCCCAGCGCCCGCGTCGCCCTGGCGATCGAGCCCGAGCGCGCAACGGCCGACGTCGGCGAACCGGTTGCCTTCGACGTCCGCGGCTTCGATGCGTCCGATGGTTCGCCGGCTGCGAATCTAGCCGTACGCGTCCGGCTCTCGCACGGTGCGTCCGTGCAGGAACAGAGCGCGACCCTCGATGAGCACGGCCGCGCGCACGTGGTCTTCCGGCAGCCGAGTTTGGGCTCGAATCTCGCGCTCGCGTCGGCAACCGTCGACGGCCATCAAGCACTCGATGCTGCCGACGTTCTCGTCGAATCCAGCGCCCTTTCGGGACGCACCCTCTCTGCGGCGGCTGCGGTCAAAGTCACGCTCGACAAGCTGCGCTATCGCAGTGGCGACCATATCGGCGTTCGCGCGAGCGCACCGGGCGCGAGCGGCGACGCACTGTTCGCGATCACGGGCGCGCGCACGTACGCTCTGCGCCGCGCCCCGGTGGCACATGGCGTGGCTTCCGCACGCTTTCCGCTTGGTGACCCGCAGGGCGCCGTGCGCGTCGATGTGAGTTTCGTGCGCGACGGCGCGATCGCGGTCGGCAGCGCGGACGTCGGCATCGACGGCCCCGGACGCTCGCTCGCCACGACCTTGACACTCGACAAGCCGACGTATGCGGATGGCGACGTGATGCACGCCACGTTGCACGACGGCGGTTCGCACGCGGGCGCGACGTTTGCACTGCGCATCGCAGATGGCCGCGAGAGCGGCGCGGCCGACTTCGACGACGTACCGGACTTGCTCGCCGCAGGCGCGACGAGCGAACAGACACCCGCCTCCGACGATCCGGAGTGGCACGCTTACGTCGCGCCCGCGCGTTCGAAGGCGAGCGACATCTTCGCGGCCGAGCGGCCGCGCAAGGTCGCCCGCGAAGTCGTCGCCCTCGGCGCGGCGGCGACGCGGACGATGTTCTGGGAAATCGACCGCACCAGCGGCGACACGCTCGACGTACCGGTGCCCAAAGAACGCGGCCACTACGTGATCTCGATCTTGCGCATTGCGAGCGACGGCGATGTCGGGGCGGCCTCGGCGAGTTTCAACGTCCAATGACCGCTCCCTTACCCGGCGCGGCGCGGCTCATGCTGCTCGACACGTACGGACTCGTCTACGCGGCGTTCTTCGCGATGAAGGACCGGCCGCTGACGACGACGCGCGGCGTGCGCATCGAAGCGGCCTACGTCTTCACGACGACGCTGACGAAGTTGGTCGTCGACGAGAAACCGACGCACGTCGTTGCCTGCTTCGACCGCGGCCTGCCCCACGCGCGCCTGGCGATCTACGAAGCGTACAAAGCGCAGCGCGAGACGATGCCCGACGACTTGCGTTCGCAGTTCGCTCTCGTGCGCCAGATTCTCGCGGTGTACGATATCCCGACGCTGGACGTCGAAGGCGAAGAGGCCGACGACGTCATCGCAACGCTTGCGTGCCAGGCCGAAGCGCAAGGCGAAGAGACGGTCGTCGTGACGGGTGACAACGATCTCTTACAGATCGTCGACGAACGCACGACCTTGCTCGTGCGCACGCGGATGGGTGGCGTGTACCGTTACGATCCGGCCGCGGTGCGCGCGCGCTTCGATCTCGAACCGCGCCAGCTGCCGGACTATCGGGGTCTCAAAGGCGACCCCTCCGATAATCTGCCCGGCATTCCCGGCGTCGGCGAGAAGACGGCGATCAAGCTCATCCGCGCGGCGGGTTCGCTCGACGCGCTGCTCGCCGACCCGTCGCGCGCCGGTTCGGCCAAACTCGAAGCGCTCGTGCGCGAGCATGGAGAAGTCGCGCGCCGCTGCCGCGACGTCTCGGTCATCAAGCGCGACCTCGCGGTAACGATCCCGTGGCAGGCGGCCGAGTACGCGCCGCCGCCGACCGATAAGCTGTACGTGCTCTATCGTGATTTGGAATTCAAATCGTTGCTCAACAAACTGCCGGTCGCGGAGAACGAACTGCTCACGATCGCAGCGGACGACACGGAGCTCATGCGCGGCGCGTATCGCACGTTCATTCCGTCGACCGATCCGCCCGAATTCGTGTTGCTCGCGCAGACGCTCGCCGCGGCGGCGCAAGCGGAACGCGCGGCCGTCGTCTGGCTGGGCGACGACGAGATCGGTGTCGCAACGGCGCCCGGTAGCGGCTTCGCATTTCGTCCCGCCGCGCTCGAGCGGGACGATATCGCGCGCGCGTTCGGCGCCCTCGTCGGCGGTGGCGTGCAGCTCGTGGCCCACGATTGGAAGGGTCTGTGCGCGCGGCTGCGCGCGCTCGGGCTGCCCCACCCGCCCGATGCCGCGCTCGCCGACGACACGATGATCGCCGCGCACCTCCTCAACCCGTCGCGCAGCTACGCCAATCTCGAGGATGCGGCTGGCGAATACCTCGCTCAACGCTTGCCGATCGACGCTTCCGCGCACGCCGATGCCGTTCTGCGACTGGGTCCCGTCCTGCGCGATCATCTCGCTCACCGCGAGCAGACGGCGCTCTACCGCGACCTCGAGTTGCCGCTCGCGCGCGTGCTCGCGCGGATGGAAGCCGCCGGGGTCGCGGTCGACGCGTCGGCGCTCGCCGGCCTCGCGCACGACGTCGATGCGTCGGTGGTCCGTTTGCAAGAGCGCATCTACGCGCTCGCGGACGAGACGTTCAACATCGGTTCGCCGCAACAACTCGGTGCCGTCCTCTTCGAGCGGCTCGCGCTGCCGAGCGGCGGCCGATCGAAAACCGGCTGGGCGACGGGGATCGAGGTGCTGCAGCCGCTCGCGCGCGAGCACGAGGTCGTGGCGGCCGTGCTCGAATACCGCGAAGTCACCAAACTCAAGAACACGTACATCGACGTGATCCCAAAACTCGTCGGCGGCGACGGCCGGCTGCGCACGATCTTCAATCAGACGTCGACGGCGACGGGACGTCTCTCGTCGACGAATCCGAATTTGCAGAACGTTCCCGTGCGAACGGAACTGGGACGCCAGATCCGGCGTGCATTCGTTGCGCCTGCAGGCCGCCAACTTTTGGCCGCCGATTATTCGCAGATCGAGTTGCGCATCATGGCGGATCTCTCGGGCGACGCCGCGATGCGCGACGCATTCCGGCGCGGCGACGACATTCACGACGTTACCGCGCGCGGCATTTTCGGGGTCCCGCCAGGGGACGCGGTCACGCCCAATCAGCGGCGCATCGCAAAGTCCGTCAACTTCGGGTTGCTGTACGGGATGTCCGACTTCGGGCTCGCGCAACGTTTGGAAATCGAGCGCGGCGTAGCCCGCGCGATGACGGAGGCATACTTCGCGCGCTTTCCCGAGGTGCGCGGCTGGATCGACCGCAACCTCGAATTCGGCCGCGAACACGGCTACGTCCAGACGCTGCTGGGACGCCGGCGCTACATGCCGGACTTACGTTCGCGCAATTACGGATTGCGCGGCGCGGCCGAACGCGAAGCGACCAATGCGCCGATGCAAGGCAGCGCGGCCGATCTCATGAAGCTCGCCATGGTCCGGATCGACACGGCCCTGGCGGCCGCCGGAAGCGATGCCAAGATGCTGCTGCAGATTCACGACGAGTTGATCTTCGAAATTGCCGTAAGCGACGTCGAAAGCGTGGCGTCGCTCGTTAAGACGGAGATGGAGCACGCGGTCGAGCTGAGCGTTCCGCTCGCGGTCACGTTGAAGGTCGGACGGAGCTGGTACGACGTGGAGCCGCTCGATGCTTAGCGCGGTGGCCTTGGCAGCCGCCGTCGCCATTTCAGGCTCCGGCGGCGGCGGAGGCCTCTCACCGAGCGCCAAGCTCGGTGCCCTCAAGTGTGCGAATCCCAAACTGCCCTCGTCGATTCTGGCGGGCGCAAATGCCGCGGTAACCGATGCGCTCAGTGCCGACCCGCTGCCGGTCGTTACGGTCGATGGCGCGAATGCCCCGCTCACTCTCGCGGTCGCGAGCGACCTCGATACGCGCAACCAAGGACTGATGTGCGTGACCGCGCTGCGCCCCGACGCCGGCATGCTCTTCGTTTTCGCGCGGTCGCAAGACTGGGATTTTTGGATGAAGGACACCGTCGTCTCGCTCGACATGATTTGGGTCGAAACCAGTGGCACCGTCACCCACGTCGCGGAAAACGTTCCAGCCGCGACGTTGACGACGCCTGACAACCGCGTCGCGCATCGCATCGGTCGCGGCAAGTACGTCATCGAGCTACGTGCGGGAGCCGCCTCGCGCAACGGCATCGGCGTGGGGACGCACCTTCACATTCCGGTGCTGCCGGCGCAGTAGCGATGCCGAAAATCGCGAGCCTGCTCGAGAGCGCGCTGTACGTCGACGACATGGAGCGTGCCGTCGATTTTTTCGAGCGCGTCCTCGAACTTTCGATCATGCTGCGCGGTGCCCGGCTCACGGCTTTCGATGCCGGAGGATCGGGCGTCTTACTTCTGTTCGCGCGCGGCGGCTCGACCGAGGACATGACGTCGCCCGGTGGCATCGTTCCCGGCCACGATGGAAGCGGTCCGCTGCACATGGCATTCGCGATCGCGGCCGACTCGTACGACGCGTGGCGCGCGCACCTCGAACAGCACGGCGTTACCATCTACAGCGAAGTACGCTGGCCGCGCGGCGGACGCAGCCTCTATTTTCACGACCCCGACAAACACCTGCTCGAACTCGCAACGCCCGGTTTATGGGCGAACTATTAGCGACTCTGCGCAATCACAGCGCGCCCTATCGGCGCCGTCAGCTTACGTGCAAAACCGTGGTGCTCTTTCATGTCCCAGGAAGTTCTCAAGCTGCATGCCGCTGTAAGCCTATTCCTCGAAGGTCGATAAAGCTCGTGCGGCGGCCGGTGCGATTGCGAGAATCAGTCGGTCATCGGTGATGAGATCGATCGCTTCGGCCTCCGCGAGTGCAACGTACGACGCGTCGTACGCCGTCAGGCCGCGGGCGGTCCATTCGGCAATGTTGTCGAGTGCCGGCTCGCGCCATTCGAAGTTCAAAGCGTCGAGCGCACCTGCGAGTTCCACGAGTGCGGCTCGCCGCCAATGCCAGCGCCGGCCGGCGACGTTAACGATTTCAAGCTGAAGCAAACGCGGGGCAAAAACCGCGAGTATTCCCACTTGGAAATTTCCACGAAGCGATCGGGCAGCTGCGACGTTCTGTTCGCCCTCGGTGCGAAACCATTTTAGGACAACGGAGGCATCCAGGACCGCTTCCGTCACCGAGCGTCACGCTCGGCGCGGACCTCCACCGTAGAGTCGGCGGAAGGAGCCTGTGCGAATAACCGATCTAGGCGCTGCAACGCGCCTCTGCCCGACGCTGCAGCTCGTCCCAAGGCCAAAGCCGCGTCCCGCTCGGCCAAACCTGCAAGGTAGGCGCTTCGCGAAAGACCGCTGGCTTTGGCCATGCGGTCGATCCGCCGCAGGAGTTTGTCCTCCACCGATATGAGCACTTTTGCCATAGGCAAAGTATATCCAGTATATCCCTGCTTTGTCAAAATTTGGGATAGGGCGACGAGTCGCCCTCGACCTACGTGCGATCGATGCGAGCAGCGTAGCAGCCACGTTTGGCGTAGTGCACGTGCAGATACGCGACGGTTGGATCTGCGAAGAAGCGCGCGATGAGCCCCTGGGCCTCGCGGCCTTCCACGAGGTCGGCGTCGACCATCATGTGCTGGGGATCGAAGGCGCGCACGGAGAGCGGACGCCCTCGTAGGACTTCGGGGATCTGATCCGCACCTGCATATGCCTCGGTCGCCGCTTCGCGCACGAAGATTGCGTGCGAAGCACGATAGGGCGTGTCGGCGGGTTGATGCGTGTAGTTGAGGAGCAGGACGCCTTCGCCGGGTTCGGCGTCGCGCAGGCTGATGCGGCACGGAAAGCCCGGCTTGACGTCGGCGACGTAGCGCGTGACGCCGCGCGCAGCGAGATCGGCGTCGGGGAGTCCGAAAAGCGGCTTGAAGGGCTCGGGCGCGAGCCCGGTAATGCGGTACATGTCGTCAGTATCGCAGCAGGCCCTACTCGCGGCGACCCGGTTCTTGCGATCGAATTTCCGGGTGCGACGCCCGAGTTCGGGCGCAAGATCCGGAGTGCAACGACGCACTCGCCATGACACTCTTAGGGAATGCAGATGTCCATAATTTCGGCCGAAAAACACGCGGCTGCGCCACGCATCGACGCGACGCCGAGCGACCAAAGCCGCTGGGCGGCCGTGCTGGCGCGTGACGTGCGCACGGACGGCTCCTTCGTGTATTGCGTGACGACGACCGGCGTTTATTGCCGTCCTAGTTGCGCTGCGCGCCGGCCGCAACCCCAGAACGTGACCTTTCAGCAAACGGCGCAAGCCGCCGAAGACGCCGGCTTTCGCGCATGTAAGCGCTGCCGGCCCGACGCCGGAGCGCAGCGTCCGACGCATGCGCTTGCCGTCGAACGGGCTTGCCGTCGCATCGACGATGCTGAGGAAGTTCCGTCGCTCGAGCAGCTCGCGGCCGATGCCGGGATGAGTCGCTTCCACTTCCACCGGGTCTTTCGCGCGCTCACGGGCGTAACGCCGCGTGGCTACGCCGCCGCGCGGCGCCGCGAGCGTTTGCAGAGCGGGCTGCACGAATCGCAAACCGTGACGGAAGCCGCGTATGGGGCCGGCTACAATTCGAACAGCCGGCTCTATGCTGCGGCTGCGCCGGAGCTCGGGATGGCGCCCTCACACTATCGCCGGCACGGCGAGGGAAGCACCATTCGCTTCGCCGTCGGCGAAAGTTCGCTCGGCGCGATCCTCGTGGCCGCGACGCTGCGCGGCATCTGCGCGATCGAACTCGGCGACGATCCGCAGCGTCTGGTCGAGCGTTTCCAAGAGCGGTTCGCCAAGGCCGAAATCGTCGGCGCAGATGCGGCCTTCGAGCGGCTCGTCGCGACGGTCGTAGGTTTGATCGAAAGGCCGGATACGAATGTTGCCCGCGACCTTCCGCTCGACGTTGTGGGAACGGCGTTTCAGCAACGGGTTTGGAGCGCGCTTCGCGCCATCCCGCTGGGACGTACGGCAAGTTACGGCGAGATCGCGAACACGATCGGCACGGGTGGCGCGCGCGCCGTAGCGGCGGCTTGCGCTTCGAATCCCGTCGCTGTCGCGATTCCCTGTCACCGGGTCGTGCGCTCAACGGGCGAAACGAGCGGCTATCGCTGGGGCGTCGAGCGCAAGCGCGAGCTCCTCAAGCGCGAACGCGCAACGTAGAGCCAACGCGAACGATGCAACCTTTCGCAGCCCGTTTGCGTTTTGACGGACTGACGTGCCTGAACTCCCGGAAGTCGAGACGATCGCTCGCGGTTTAGCGAATGCGGTCCTCGGCAAGACGGTGGACGCGGCAACGGTGTTTCGCCCCAAAGTCGTCCTGCCCGAGCCCGAACGGTTCGTGCGGGAGATCGCCGGCGAATGCGTTACTGCCGTCGGCAGGCGCGGCAAATTCGTGGTTCTCCAGCTCCACTCGGACAAGCAACTCGTCGTTCATCTCCGGATGACCGGGCGGCTGATCGTCCAGGGAGCCGGGACCGCGAATCCGGAGCCCTATACGAACGTGCTCCTGACCTTCCACGATGGGACGCGGCTGTGCTTTGCGGACGTCCGCCAGTTCGGCAGGATGCGCCTTGCAATGCCGGAAGAAGCGTGGGCTGGCGAGGTCGGCATCGAGCCGCTTTCGAGCGATTTTTCACTCGAACGCTTCTCGAGCCTGTTGGACGGGCGGACCACCCCGATCAAGGTGTTCTTGCTCGACCAGCGCCGCGTCGCGGGAATCGGCAACATCTACGCCTGTGAGGCGCTCTGGGACGCACGGATCCGTCCGTCTCGTCCCGCCGGAGCGCTTTCGAAGCAGGCGCGGCGCCGGCTCCACTCCTCGATCCAAGACGTGCTCCGGCGCGCGATCGAGATGCGCGGGAGCAGCGTCGACGACTACGTCGACGCTGAGGGCCTTCGCGGTGGCTTCCAAAACGTGCTCAGCGTCTACAGTCGCAGTGGTCAAGACTGCTCGCGCTGCAAACGTCCGATCGTGCGAACGGTTCTCGCACAGCGTGGCACCTGGTGGTGCCGCACGTGTCAAAAACGCTAAACTTGCAACGTCGGCATTGCCGACGCATCTTGGCCCGGTTTCGACCGGGAACTGCGCATCACGCGCGGGAGTGCGACCGGACGCTTAGATCCGGCGCACGCGTAAAGGGGATACACATTACCACTACCGACATCGCTCGCGTCCAAGAGACGGAAGAAATCGAAGACCAGCTCGCGCTCGAGCAGCGCATGTACGAAGAGAGCCTCAAGGTCCTCGACGAAGGCCAGGTTCTCACCGGCGTCATCGTTGCCAAGTATCAAGACGAGTTGCTCGTGGACATCGGGGGGAAGTCGGAAGGCTTCTTGAGCTTCCGCGAGCTTTCGCTCGCGATCGACCCCAAAGAACAAAAGGTCGGCGACAAGCTCGAAGTGATGATCCATCGCATCGACGAGGAAGGCACGCTCTTCCTGAGCGAACGGCGCGCCCGCGCGCTCAAGACCTGGGAGAAGGTCATCGCGGCGCACGAGAACGACGAAGTGATCGAAGCGACCGTCACGCAAGTCGTCAAGGGCGGCGTGCTCGTCGACCTCGGCATGCGTGGCTTCGTTCCCGCCTCGCAGATCCGCCGTCAGCCCGTCGGCAACCTCGATGAGCTCGTTGGCAAGCATCTGCGGCTCAAGGTGATCGACCTCGATCACAAACGCCACCGCGTTGTCCTCTCGCAGCGCTTGGTGCTCGAAGAGGAGCTCAATGCCAAGAAGTCCGAGTTGCTCGGCACGCTTGCGGTTGGCCAGATCCGCGAAGGTGTGGTCGTTCGGCTCGCAGAGTTCGGCGCATTCGTCGATCTGGGCGGCATCGACGGCCTCATCCACAACAGCGAACTCTCGTATGCCCGCATCAAGCACCCGTCGGAGGTCGTGAAGATCGGCGACATCGTGCAGGTCGAGGTCATGAAGTTCGACCCCGATGCAAAGAAGGTCTCACTGTCCCTCAAGCACGCGCTGCCCGACCCTTGGGTCGAGCACGCCGACAAGTTGACCGAGAACCAGCGCCTCATCGCGCAAGTGGTGAAGGTAACGCCCAACTACCTGCTCGTCGAAATCATTCCGGGCGTGCTCGCGATGGTGCCCAAGGGTGAGTTCGATCCGAACCTGCAGTATAGCCCGGGCCAAGAGGTCGAGGTCACGCTGCTCACGATCAATCACTCGACGCGCCGGATCACGGGCTCGATCCAGCACGTGGCGGACATCTCTCCCGAAGAGTACGCCGACTACACGGTCGAGGGCGATGTGGGCACCATAGCCGACGCCCTCGAAACTCCGGTTTAGGGAAGCTCGGATTTAGCGCGTGGCGTCGTCGCTACGGGGCTCATGTGCATACGCACACTTCGCCCCTATGCTCCTCGCCACGCGCTAAATGTGAGCTTCCTCCGATTGCAACGAAAAGCGTGAGCGATGTGGGATGCGGTTGCGGGTTGGGCTGACCGGGGGGATTGGGGCTGGTAAGACTGAGGTCGGGAAGATCTTTGCGCAGCTTGGGGCGTTCGTGATCGATGCGGATGCGCTGGCGCGGGAGGCGGTTGCTCCCGGGAGTGCGGGGCTTGCACAGATCGCCCGGCACTTTCCGCAGGTGGTGAGTCCGGAAGGGCGGCTCGACCGTCCGGCGCTCGCCACGATCGTTTTCCGCGATGCGCAGGCGCGCGCGCGGCTCGACGGCATCGTGCACCCCTACGTGCGCGCGCGGGGTGCGGAACGTGAGGCGGAGGCCGCGCCGGACCAGATCGTCGTGCACGACGTCCCGCTGCTCTTCGAAGCGGGCTTCTATCGTGCGTGCGACGCGAACGTCGTCGTCGTCGCGGACGACGAGACGCGTATCGCGCGGATCGTCGCGCGCAGCGGCCTCGAACCCGAAGAGATCCGGCGGCGCATGCGCGCGCAGATCGACCCCTTCCGCGCGCGGGAACTCGCCGACTATACGATCCTCAACGAGAATTCGCTCCCAGTGCTGCAAACCGAAACGCGTGAGGTCTACGACGACCTGTTGACCCGCCGTCCGCGGGCTCTGGCTTGAGCGCGGCGAAACTCTAGCGTCGCAGTTTCGGTACGAGTCGGCGTCATGGGAGGCTTGCGAATTGGATGCTAATGGCTTTGCAACCGCGTATGCCCTCAGTACGAGTATCGGCCTGCGGCCATTCCTGACGCTTGCTTTTGCGTCGCTTGCGATGCACTTGGGGTATCTGCACCCGTCGCCGAGCTTTGCGTATCTCGGCAGCGGCGGCGCCACGTGGCTCCTCGTCGGTCTCGCGGTGGTCGAATTCGCCGGCGATAAAGTGCCCGGCGTCGATCACACGTTGCACGTCATGAACTTCGCCACCAAACCAATCGCTGCAGCGCTTCTCGTCGGCAGTGCCGTGCCCGCCACGGGTGCGCCCGACGCGACGACGTATGCGTTGATGTCGCTCGGGGCGCTCAACGCACTTGGTGTTCACTCGGGCGTCTCCGCGCTGCGAGCGGGTTCGACGGCCGTGACGCTCGGCACGGCGAATCCGTTCCTTAGTGTCGTCGAGGACGTCGTCGCCATCGGCGCGACGCTGCTCGCCGTGATCGCCCCGTTCCTCGGTGCCATCGTTGCGCTGTTTCTGACGGTGCTGGTCCTCGTTGCGGCACGCTATCTGTATCTGCGACTCCGTCGCCGCAACCGTCAACCGGTTCCGGTTCGTTAATCTCGGCGCCGAGCGAAGGGAAACGCTTGCGGCTGCAAGAGGAAAATCGTGCGGTGCGCGACGCGCAGCAGGCCGACGTCGGCCAGGACGCTGAGTTCTTTGGTGAGCGTCTCGCGGCTCGTGCCGATCAAGTCGGCGAGATCCTTGTGCGTTAGATTCAAACCGATCCGCAACGCCCCGTCATCCTCGGGAACGCCGTGTTCCGCCGCGAGCCGTCCGAGGACGTCGACGAGGCGTCCCGGCACGCTTTTTCCAGCGAGCTCGGTGAGTTCGCGTTCGATGGCGGCGAGCCGCTGCGCCGTACCACGCGCGAAGTGCGCGGCGAGCACCGCGCTCTCGCGCAAGCGGCGTTCGAAGCTCGCCGAGTCGATGCGGCACACGTCGCCCGGGTCGAGTGCGACCGCGCTCGTCGTGCGCCGCGCGCCTTCGACCATCCACGTGAGTTCGCCGAAGGTGTCACCGGGATTGCGAATGCCCACGATCGATTCGGAACCGTTCGCGTTCGTACGCACGATCTTGATGCGGCTGCGCTCGACGACGTAGACGCAATCGGCAAGATCGCCCGGCGTGTACACGAGGTCGCCGCGCGCAAGAGTCGTGCGCCGCACATCGGCCAGCAATGCCGCCCGCTGCGCGGCGTCGAGTTCGTTGACGTTCATTTGGAAAGACTTCGCGCGCGGGACCCCATTACGCGCGGCCGCCGCGCAGCACGCGGCCGGGGCGCGCGCCCGTTGGCTCGCTACGGCGAACGACGGCACGGCCGTTGACCCAAACCGAATCGATGCCCTGCGGATACGCGAACGGCTTTTCGTATGTCGCGGTGTCGACGATCGTGGCGGGATCGAAGAGCACGAGATCGGCAAACGCTTCGCGTACGATGCGACCGCGGTTCGCGATGCCGAATGTGTCGGCCGCAAGCGACGTCATGCGGCGAATCGCTTCGCCGAGCTCGAGCGTGCGACGGCCACGCACGAAGCGGCCGAACACGCGCGGAAAACAGCCGAACGTGCGCGGATGTGGCACGCCGTGCGCCGTGGGACCATCGATGGCACGCGCCGACGCGTCGCTGCCGATGGCGACGAAGTCGGCGGAGAGAATGGTTGCAACGTCCTCTTCGTTCATCGCGAAGAAGATCGCTTCGACTGCGAGCTCTTCCTCGAGCAGCAGCCGCAGCGCGGCGCGCGGTGCGGAGAGCCGCCACATCCGCGCGATCTCGTCGAGGCGCATCCCCGCGAGGTCCGCATTGCGCTCGCTGCCGGTCGTCGAGATCACAATGTCGTGCCAATCCGCCTCGTCGCGCTTCAGTCGCAGCGCAAGCGCGAGCGCAGCCGCCCGTTCGGGATCGCGCAGTCGCTCGAGCACGGCGGCGCGGCCGCCGCGCATCACCTCGTCCGGTAAGATCGTATCGAGATCGGTGCACAGCGCGACGTACGGGTACGCGTCGGCATTGACGACCATGCCTTGCGCCCGGGCCCGCGCGATCGCATCGAGCGAACGATGAACTTTACCCCAATTCTTTTTGCCGGCGGCCTTGTGATGGGAGATCTGCACCGCGACCTCCGCCCCGCGGCCGACCGCGAGCGCTTCGTCGACGGCTTCCAGCAAGTCGTCGCCTTCGCTGCGCAAGTGCGTGACGTAGCGCGGCATGCCCGCTTCCGCTGCGGCTCTCGCGCATGCGATGAGTTCGGCGACGTCTGCGTAGCGTGACGGTACGTAGATGAGTCCGCTCGACACGCCCAGCGCGCCCTGCTCGACCGCCGCACGCACCAGATCGCACTGCGCACGCAGCTCCGCCGCTTCCAGAGGGCGGTCGCTTTCGCCTGCGATGGCGCGACGCGTCGTTCCCAGACCGACGAGCGTCGCGACGTTGAGCGCGACGCCGCTGCCTTCGACGGCTCCGAAGAATTCATCGAGGTCGCGCCACGCCGCCGCCGTTCCGATGACGGGCACGGGCGACGTGCCGCAGTTGCCGCCGATCTCGGTCGTCACGCCTTGCCGGATCTTTCCGAGCGCGCGTCCGTCGGCGAGCCACAGGGCGTCCGTATGTGCGTGCACGTCGATGAAACCGGGCGCGAGCACGAGTCCGCGCCCGTCGATACGTTCGTGCGCATCGCGGTCGGAGAGATCGCCGATCAGTGCGATGCGGTCGCCTACGAGCGCAACATCGGTTTCGAATGCGTGCGGTGCGAGGCCGTCGTAAACGCACGCACCTGCGATGACGGTGCTAAGCATGGACGGTGCTAATCATGCGAGTTTGAGCCCGCATGCCCTGGGTACGAGCCACCCGTACGCTGTACCACTCCGTTTTCGCCGGAGCGCGAAAGGGATTTTTTCATGGCAGAGCACCCTCCGAAAGCATCGCCGAAAGAGAAAGTGCCCGGTGGCGAGATGTCCGTTCGGGAAGCTGGGAAGAAGGGCGGCGACACCGTGCGAGAGCGGTACGGCTCTGGCTTTTATGAGACGATCGGTCGCAAAGGCGGCCAGGCCACGCGTGAGCGTCATGGCGCGGAATTCTACGAGACGATCGGCCAAAAAGGAGGCCGCGTCGTCAAGGAAAAGTATGGCTCCGATTTTTACGAAGAGATCGGGCATAAGGGTGGTCAAAAGGTTAAGCGCCTGATCGCCGAGGCGAAGAAGACGCTTTCGGAAAACGGTAAAGGCGGCAAGGCGAGCTGAACTAACGAAGGGATCCAGCGATGGCACGAACGTCGAGATCGCCGGTTCTTACGTTGAATCGAGCACTAGCGAAGCTCAGCGGTGCCTGGCCGTTCGTGCGGATCACGACGCGGTGATCGAGCGTCAAGAGTTGGGCGCTGTCTGTCCATTGCGCGGACGTCGTTTCGAACGAGCGCTCGGGCCGCCGCCCGATCGTCTGCGCCTCCATGAATCCCGAGACGACGAAATCGTGCGAGAGCGTATTGACGGTCATGTGTTGGGCACGTACGCGCAAATATGGTCGCCCCTTCTTATAGATGAGGCCGTGGCGTACGCCGTCGACATTCAGAATCGTTTGATCGCCGTTGCTGACGATGCGGTCGTAATCTGCCGACCATGAACGCGTCGTGATGCGGCGGCCGTACACTTTACCGCCGTGGAAAACGAGCTGCGCGTCTTTCGAGGGCGGCGGGATCTCATCGAAGCCGGCGCGGTAGATTCCGATGCCGATGAACGCGAGCGCGGCGATTGCAGCCGCCCAGATCGCAAATTTCACGGGCGATGCCGGGTTCGAAACGCGAGGGCCAGATAGAGTAGCGCGAAGACGGCGGCGGTCGCAGCGGCACCGATGTGCGGATACGGCGTCGCGACGGGCTCGCCGATTGCACCCGTGACGACCGCCGGCACGCCGAGCGGGGACGCGTGTGTGTAGCGACCATCGGGCGCGACGATGCCGCTGACGCCGGTCGATGCGGCGCGCACGATCCAGCGTCCCGTCTCGAGGGCGCGCATCTGCGCGATCTGCGCGTGCATATACGGGCCGGCCGTCGTTCCGAACCACGCATCGTCCGTCGCGACCAAGAGCGCATCGGCACCGCGAGCGGCGTCGCGCCCGGCGAACTTCGTGAACGCCGACTCCCAACACACGATGGGTCCGAAGCGCATGCCGACTGCGGAGAAGAGCCCATCGCTCGTCCCTTCTTGGAAGTGCGAGATGTTCGACGTCCAGGGAATCCAAGCGAACAGCGGCGCGAAGGGGATGTGTTCCGCGAACGGCACGAGCGCGCGTTTGCGGTAGACGGTCTCGAGCGTGCCGCCCGGACGATAGACGTAAAGAACGTTGTAATCGTGCCCATCCTCGACGTCGAGCGTTCCGATGACCAACTCCGCGTGCGTGCGCCGTGCGAGCGCGGCGAAGCGCCGCTGCAAAGCGGGCGATGCGTTCGTGGCCGCGGGAATGACCGTCTCCGGCCACAGGATGAGGGCCGGGTGCGTCGCCGCCGCCTGCAACGTCAGCGCTTCGTAGCGGGCGACGGTCGGCGCGAGCATGCCCGGCGCGAATTTGAGCGACTGCGCGATATTGCCTTGCACGGCCGCGACCCGCAGCGACGGCGCAGCGACCGTGCGCGCCGGCCAGGCGAGCCACGCAAGTACGACGCACGCCGCGACCGCGCCGAACGCGACGAGCGCATCGACGCTCGCACCGCGAACGTCGTGCAAGCGTAGCGCGTATGCCGCATACGCGCCGAGCACGCACAGCACGAACGTGATGCCGTAGGTTCCGGCGAATGCGGCGACGGGCGCGAGCGGCGTCGCGACCTGCGTGTAGCCCAGGCTCGCAAACGGCAGGCCGAACTCCCCGAGCCCTTCGCTGCGCAGCCATTCCAAGAGTGCGAAAGCGGCTGCGGCGGCGAGCGGCACGCAGGCGCGCACGGCGCGCTCGCGGTGGCGCAGCCCGCGCGCAACGTAGGCGACGAGCATGCCGGTCACGGCAAAGCCGATCAGCCCCTCGATCAGCGCCGGGCCCAGGACCAGAACGAACCCGAACGGCGCGATGAGCGCGCCCGCGGTTTCGCCGAACCACGCGAAGTTGATCGCGAAGTAGACGAGTCCCGCGAGCCATCCAATCCAGAAGGCGCGCTTCGGAGCGACCCCAAACCACGCCCAAAACAATGCCGCCGCTCCGAGCGGTGCCAGTGCCGTCGCGTTCGTTTTCGGAAAGGCGAGCGCCATCGCCAGCGCCCCAAGCATCGCGACGACGACCGGAGTCAAAAAAAGCCGTGAGGATACCATGCTACGCCGCGCCGCGCTCGTAACGTTCGCTTCCGCCGTCGTCCTCGCGGCGGCATGCGGCCACCAAGTCACGCCGTCGCCGTCGGCTGCGAATAACAATCTCACGGGGAGCATGCTCATTCGCTTCCGGACCGCGGGCCCGTTCAAGTTCGACAAGTACGATTACTCAATCGTTATCAACACGTGCGGCGGCGGAACGCCCTACCCGAACGTTTACGCGACGACATTTCTCAACTACACCTTCTCATTCGATATCGGCACGACGCGGTTTGCGGCGGCAACGAACTTCCCGGTCCTCGTCCAGTACCTTTTGCGTCCCGGTACGTCAAACCAGCTCAATCCCACGAACGTTACTATTCAACCGACTGAGTATACGTTCAACCCGAATAGCAACGGTCAGGGTAACGAGTTCACGCTTACCTTTCCGCGCGGGCTCTTGGCCGATCCGCTTGGGACGTCGGCCTTGCCATGTAATAATCCGCTGCTGCCGGGCGGCACGGCGACCACGGCGCCGAGCGTGCTCCCGACGACGCAAGCCCAGTCCCGCTGGGCGTTCAACTTCTTCGTCGTCGATCCGGTTTCGCAGCGCGCCCTCGATTCGCTCGGAGTCGGCGGTCCAACCGACAACACCTACACGGGGGCCGTGGTCGACACGACCACGACGAATGTGAAACTGGCGAACAAACAGCCGACGATATCCGGAGGGCCGTCCGATTCGAGCGCGCAGCTCGCGAGCGGCGAGATCGACAACACGTTATAAGCCAGACTGAGGAGGCTGGAATGTAGCGTCAGAGACAAGGTCGTGAGGTGCGTGCGGTCGGGTTGCGGGGCATCACAGTTTCGAGCGGAGCGCTGGAAGCGCGGGAGCGAGAAATGTGCGAGTAGCGGTTTCCCATGGATGGGAAACCGCGGGCGTCCCCGCGACGCGACCGCACGCACCTCGCGACCGCCGCCACATGCGACCTTCTAGCGTTCCTAGTAACCCCCAAAGCTCTGCGGGATGATGCCCGACGGGCCGCTGCCGCCGATTCCGAAGCCGGCCGTCTGGCCCGGGAAGGCGAGAATCGTGACGTTGAAGTTGAACTGCTTGAGGTCTTCGTTGTACACGAGCTGCAGGTTGTAGCACTGGTCGATCGTCCGCGTCAAGTACACGTTCTTGCTCGTGAGCCGTCCCTTGTTTTTCCAGTCGACGTTCGTCGTGAGTTCGAGCGTCGTGTCCAGCCCAAACGGCGTAATCGCTTGGATATTGGTTTGATAGAAGCCGTTGCCCGGCCCCGGTGAAAAATAGCCGCCGAACGTGAGATACGAGCGCGGTGAGGGCTTGAGCGTCAGTTGATAGTTGACCGGCTGCGCCTGCCGGTTGAAGTTCGTTCCGGTCGCGAGCGACAGCGAATAGTTGTCGCGATTGAAGAAGCGCAGCACCTCATGCGCGGAATGCGATCCCGGCGAGAGCCGGTCGAAAAGCTGAAAGGGAACGTCGGGCGGCCCGATCGGGTGGCTCTCGTTATACGTGAGTGCGTTGACGAAGTGGTTGCTGATCGGCGTCGTCAGCGATGCGTTCTGCTGATCGTATGCCTTCTCGTCACCCGTGCCGTAGTAGTCTTGCGTCAGATTGTAGTTCGCCTGAAAATCGCTCGCGCCCAAGACTTTGGCATAGATCGCCTCGTTGATGATGCCTTGAACGCGCGTCGTGTTGAAATGGTTCTGTGGCTCGGTGTAATCGCCGACCGCGAACTGCAACTGTGGTCCGTATTTGAAGCCGTGGTAGTCGAGCCGCGGTAAAACCTGCAATTCCGGCAGCCGGTCGTAGCCGTTGGGGTTGACGGAGTAGTTCGTCTTATCGTACGTCAGGTTGTAGTCGGCGAAGCGCGAGGCGAGGTGCGTGATCGTGTTGATGTGCACGGTATTGGAGTTCGAAAACAAGCTGCTGAAGCTCGAATAGGAGAGATTGATCTGCTGCTGCAGCGCTTGCGAGAGCGTGATCGCGTCGACGAAGCCGAGGTTGAGGTTGTTCGCGATATCGCCCTGGCGCTGTTTCTGGAACGTGAAGTTCTCCGTACTGATGGCGCCTTGGTGAACGACCGAACCCGTCACGTTCAAGCTCGCGGGGAGGCTGATTGCCGCGCCGTAATCGCCCTGGTAGTTCACGCCGAATTGGCCGCGCAAAGTCCGCGAGAAGTTTTCGGTTTCCTGAAGGTTGACGTTGGTCTCGCGGGTGTTCTGAATATGATCGCCGATCGTGTTCGCATCGACGCTGAGCGTGCGTCGTCCGTCTTTCGCCGAAGCGACGGCCGTGTAGCCGAGCTTGAGGCCACGCTTGGTGTAATACTCTATCGTGTAGTAGCCGAAATACGTGTTCGAGGGTGCGAACCCGAGCCGCGCTTTGATGAAGGCGCCTTCGATCTGCGAGTAGCCGAGCACGGGCACGAAGGTCGTCTGTTGGCGCCGCGGATCTTCGACGCTGCGCAGTGGAATGACCAAGAGCGGGAGATAGAAGATCGCGAGCGGGCCGAGAAAGACGACGGCCTTGCGCAGGATAATCCGTTCTCCCGGCGTCACGTCGATCGTGCGCGCCTCGACGTGGTAGCCCGCGTGCGGCCGCTCGCACGTCGTGAACGTCGCGCGCTCGCCGTGCGAGACGCCGGCCGTCGTCGTCGTCAACTGCTGCGCGGTGTAGTGGAGTTTGCCTTGCTCGACGCCTTCGATCGACTCGCCGGCGCCGTTGAGCAGCGTCGCCTTGCGCGAATCGATGTCGAAACTGATCGAATCGGCATACAGGATCGAATCGGAGTTGCGGTTGACGAGGTACGTGTGGCCGCTCACGAGCAGCGTGTGATTGCCGTCATAGTGCGCGCGGTCGCCGACGATTTGCCCATCGACGTAGAAGATGTGCACGTTGCCCGTCAAGTCCGACGGCTGCCGTTCGTCGGTCGACCCGCTGAAGTGGTCGGCCTGCGTGATGACCTCATTGGGTCCCAGGGTCGGAATCGGCGTTGCGCCGGCGGCCGTCGCGCTCGGGGTCGGGCTCGGAGCGGGCGATGCGCTGCCGGTCGGTAGCGGAGTCGCACCCTTGTCCAGGAGCGGCGACGGCGTGCCGCTCGGGCGGACGATAAGGATCGGTCCGCTCGGAATCGCGGTCGGTGACGTCGAGGGCAGCGGGACGGGCGACGGGGAGGGCGTGCCGCTGGGCCGGGGGCTCGGAGCGACGAGCGAACCCTGACCGTTCGGGGGAATCCCCGGAATGGGCAAGAGCGACGGACTCGCACTCGGCGCGGGTGAGAGAAGTCCGCTCGCCGCCGGGAAGGGCGTTTGGGCGCTCGTCGTCGGCGCCGTAGACGGGGATGAAGACGGCGCCTGTGCGGCTTGGAATGCAACGAGCACGGGCCGCGGCCGCGTGTTGGCGTGCGCGCCGATCTGCTTCGCCACGGCATACGTCTGGGCCGTTCCGGCATCGGGGGCGTGCGGTTTATCGCCGCACCACTGCTTGAGCCGCAAGACCTCCACCAGCTGTGGGTCGACGTTTGGGGCCGCGTTTTCGGGCGCGGGGAATGCGAAACCGCCGGCGTTTATAAACGCGGTCGCGAGACCCAGGCACGCGACCGCTCGTCGCGCGCGAGAAAGCAGCTTTAATGGCGTGTCGGGCTTTGCCCGACTTCCGCCTCGTGCAAGATTCGGCGCAGCCGAATCTTGCACGGATTCAGCGCAGCTGAATCCTCTTAGTGTTCGACGCGCCAGAACAATACCGCCCCCGCAGATCCCATGATCAAATTGGGAATCCACGCGGCCAGATACGGGTTGACGGCTTCGTTACGCCCGAGCGCGAGAAAGGCCGACATCAAGATGTAATACGCGAAGAGCAACAAGATCGAGAGCGCGACGCCCAGTCCTTTGCCCAGGCTCCGCCCCTTTTTCCCGACCGTCGATGCCAGCGGCAGCGCGATGACGACGCTGATGAAGGCCGCAAAGGGCAGCGAGAGTTTCTGTGCGAGGTTGAGTTTGAGCGTATTGAGTGCCTGACCGCCTTGGCCGGACGCTTGCATCGCGGTGATTTGACCTTTGAGTTGCTTCGAGTTCGATGCGTACGGATCGCTCGTCGTGGTGTTGAAGAACTGATCGACGGTCTCGCCGATCGGCAGCCCGATCGTCACCTCGCCGCGTTTGGCATTGTACGCGTCGCCGCCTTCGACTTCACCCGTCGGCTTGAACGTCGTGAAGCGTGCATCGACGAGGTGCAGACTCTGGCCCTCGACGTACGCTTTCTGCGCGGTGAGCACGGAGCGGAACGGCGAGCGCGTCGCGTTCTGGAAGATCATGACGTCGTCCATCGTGCGCTTGTCGCTCTCGACGTTGCCGACGTAGAAGACGTTGCCCGTCGTATCGTCCTTACGGAAGAACTGCGGTACGATCGGCAATTGCGCCGTGTGATAAACGATCTGGTAGAACGTGCGCGTCGAGTATTCGATGCTCTTGGGTGCGAGCGTCTCGTTGATGTAGTAGGAGACGCCGAACATCGCGAGGCCCAGCAACAACGGCGTGCGGCAGATGCGCAGAAAGGTGACGCCCGACGTCCGCAGCGCATTGATCTCGTTGTCCTGCGCGAGCCGCCCGAACGCGAGCAGCGAGGCGAAGAGGCACGCGAACGGAAACGCGAGCGGCGTCGACTGCGGGATGCGAAAGAAGAGAAAGCGCAGCACGAGGAACACCGGGGCGTGCGCGTTGATGATGTAGTCCGCCGCGAGAAAAAAGATGTTCACGAACCAGAACATCAGGTACGCGCCGAACGCAAAGGCAAACGGCGCGACAAGCTCGCGAAAGATGTACGCATCCAAGAGCGGTAGACGCGGACCCCGGGGCAGCGGGGCGTACGGCGTCGCGCGCACGCGCATCGTCGCCATCGTACTTAATTCGTTGCGGAGTGCAGCGCGGCGGTGATGCGCGCGACGTAGGCGCGCGTCTCGACGTAGGCCGGGATGCCGTTGGCTGCGTCGACGGCCCCAGGACCCGCGTTGTACGCGGCCAGCGCCCGCGCCACGTCGTGATGGTAGCGCCGTAGCAGTTCCCGCATGTACCGGCACCCGCCCGCGACGTTCTGGCGTGGATCGAATGCGTTGCTCACACCGTAGGTCGCCGCCGTGTCCGGCATGAGCTGCATGAGCCCTTCCGCGCCCGAGCGGCTGATTGCGCTCGGGTCGCCGTGCGACTCGACGTTGATCATCGCGGCGATCAGCTGCGGCGACAGCTTGCTTTGACGCGCGCCGTCGGCCACGAGTGCTTGCAGCGCCGCCGAGTCCATTGCGTGCGGGCCATTAGGAATGAAGCCCCCAGCCCCGCAGCCGTAGAGCGCCCCGAGCAACAGCAACGCTGCGACGAGTCTCACGTTGGCCCTGCCTTCGCCTCCGGTCACGAGCCGCCTTGCGCCCTGTGCAGCAAGGCGCGGAGAAGCCGCGGACCCATTGCGTCACAGCACCGGCGCCGGTATAGTGGTATGAAGTGGTGAGCAGTGGGCTTAAGTGGAGGCTCTTCCCTGACTCGCGATGTTCCGCGTTTCACTGGCCGCGCCGATCACGCTCTTGACGATAAGGGCCGGCTCGTCGTGCCCGCCCGCTTTCGCGAGCGCCTCGGAGCCGGCTTTATCGTGACCATCGCCCAGCCCGATGCCTGTCTCGCCCTGTATCCGCAAACGACCTGGGAGGCGTTCTGCGAGCGACTCGATGCCGCGCCGCTCAAAGACGAACGCTATCGCCGCTTCGTACGGCACCTCTTCGCGCACACCGAAGAAGTCACGTGCGACGCGCAGGGGCGCCTACTCATTCCAGCGTCGCTGCGGGCGTATGCCGGCATCGAGCGCGAGGCCGTCTCGATCGGGTCGCTGACGCGCATCGAAATTTGGGCGAAGGAGCGTCTGGGCGCGATGACGCCCTCCGCCGACGAAGCCGCCGCCTTCACCACGGAGCTCGGGCTCTATTAGCAATGGCGACGTTGAAGCGAGCGCAGGGCCGGTCGCGCACGTTCCGGTGCTCCGCGAAGAGTCCGTGGCGGCCCTCGGCGTTCGCGCCGGCGGCCTCTACGTCGACGCGACGTTCGGTGCGGGCGGCCATTCGCGCGAGCTCGTGGTGCGCGGCGCCCGCGTCGTCGCCTTCGATCGCGACCCCGCCGCGCACGTCGCGGCGGACCTCGCGCCTGCCGTCACGCTCGTGCGCCGCAACTTTTCCGAACTCGAAACTGCCCTGGACGCGCTCGCCATCGACGCGGTCGACGGCGTTCTCTTCGACCTCGGCGTTTCGTCGCTGCAGTTCGAGCGGTCCGAGCGCGGCTTCTCATTCGCGCTCGACGGGCCACTCGATATGCGCATGAACGGCTCCGACGGTCCGACGGCCTACGATCTGCTCGCGCGCTCGAGCGAGAGCGAACTCGCGGACATCATCTTCGGATATGGTGAAGAACGTGCGTCGCGTCGCATCGCGCGCGCGATCGTGGCTGCGCGCGATGCCGGCCACTTGCCCGAACGCACGCTCGATCTCGCCCGACTCGTCGCGGGCGTCGTACACGTGCGCGGGAAGCGCGAACGCCTTCATCCCGCGACGCGGACGTTTCAGGCGCTGCGCATCGCGGTCAATGACGAGCTCGGCTCGCTCGAACGCGGCCTCGCCGCCGCGATCGCACGCACGCGCGGCGGCGGCCGCATCGCCGCGATCAGTTTCCACTCCCTCGAAGACCGCATCGTCAAGCGACGTTTTCGCAGCGACGAGCGCGTCCGTGCCCTGAACAAGAAGCCACTCCTTGCCGGCGACGACGAGCTCGCGCGCAACCCGCGGTCGCGCAGCGCGAAACTCCGTGTCGCGGAGCGCCTCCCGTGATCGCACGCGAACTGCCCCTCGAAGAACTTCGTCCGCGCGTCGGTACGCGCGCGGGACGCTCCGCCGTCTCGCGCCGGCGCGCGCGAACGTGGCGAGCGCGCCACGCCGGCTTTACACGCCTCTTCGCGACGGTCGCCGCACTGACGATCGCGATCGTTTTCTACCTCGCGCTCATGGCGAACGTCACGCGGCTGAACTACGAGCTCGCCCACAGCCTGCAGCAGCGGTCGCAGCTCATCGATTCCACCGCACGTCTGGACGATCAGATCGCCCGCCTCGAATCGCGCGACCGGCTCGCGGCGGTCGCGGCGCGCTTGGGTCTGCGCGAGCCGCAAACCTTCGCACAGATCGTGCTGCCGCCGCCGCGGCGCGTGCTCGCCGCGCACGGAATCGCATTTCTGCGCTGGCTGAAGTGATGCGGCCGGCGCGCCGGCCCGCGGAGGCCGCGGCGCGAATGAGCGCCACGCGCGCCAAAATCATCTTCTACGTCTTCATCGCCTTCGCGTGCTACATAGGCGTGCGGTTCTTCGTCGTGCAAATCAAAGAAGGACCGCTGCTCGCGGCGCAAGCTTACGAGCAGCACCTCGAGACGATCGATTTTCCGGCGCACCGTGGGACGATCTACGATCGCGACGGCACGCCGCTCGTGCGTTCGCTGCCCTCGCAGAGCGTCTACGCGTCGACGGGCGACATTGCGGGTGTCGCCGAGACCGCGCGTGCACTCGCGCCGATCTTGCGCGACACGAGCGTTGCTGCGCTCGAGCGCACGCTGCGCGTAAAGTCGGCCTACGTGCAGCTCGATCACAAAGTGACGCGCGACCGGGCCGACGCGATCGCGCGGCTCGCGCTGCCGGGCATCAGCATCATCGCGGAGCCGACCGGCATTCGTTTCGTGCCCTCGGGGCGGCTCGCGTCGACCGTGCTCGGCTTCACCGGTTTCGACGAAAACGGCCTCGACGGCGTCGAGTACGGCTTCGACTCGCTGCTGCGCGGCAAGCCGGGACGCATGGTGCTCGAAGCCGACCAGTTCGGCCGCGCGATTCCCTTCGCGCAACCACGCGTGGTCGTTGCGGCGAGCGCCGGCCACTCGCTCGTGCTCACGCTGGACTCGTACCTGCAATACAACGTCGAAAAGATCTTGCGCGAAACGGTCGGGCAGTGGCACGCCGAAAGCGGCAGCGCGATCGTGCTCGATCCGCAGACGGGTGCGATCCTCGCGCTCGCCAATGCGCCGGATTTTGACGTGCGCGACTACCAGCGCTTCTCGCCGGACGCGCGGCGCGACTGTGCCGTGATGGATGCGTACGAGCCGGGCTCGACGTTCAAGCTCATCACCGCTGCAGCCGCGCTCGAGAGCGGCAAGGTGACGCCCGAGAGCCGTTTTCCGGTGAGCGATGCGCTCGAGGTCGGCGGCAGCACCATCCACAATGCGGAGGACGGCTTCCTCGCCGGCACGGGTGGCTCGGAGACGCTCGCAGACATCATCGCCTACTCGCACAACGTCGGCGCCGCCGAAGTCGGCTTGCGGATCGGCAAGCGGACGATGTACGCGGGCATTCGCCGCTTCGGCTTCGGCACGTCGACCCAGACGGGGCTGCCGGGCGAGAATCCCGGCATCGTGCCCGCCTTGGCGGACTGGAGTGCGACATCGCTGCCGACGATCGCATTCGGGCAAGGCATCGCCACGACACCGATTGCGATGATACGCGCCTACGCGGCGATCGCCAACGGCGGTTTGTTGCTTCGGCCGCGTATTCTCGGGTCGATCGAAGACGCCGATGGTACCGTCGTGTACCGCTACCATCGCGAGATCGAACGGCGCGCCATGTCCGCGCGCACGGCCGCAATCCTGCGCGGTTATCTGCGCGCCGTCGTGGTCCGCGGCACGGGGAAAGGCTCCGCGGAAGTGCCCGGTTACACGACGGCCGGAAAGACGGGGACCGCCCAAGTCGCCGAGAACGGCGTCTACTTGGGAGGCGCGTACGTCGCATCGTTCATCGGCATGATCCCGGCCCAGTTCCCGCGCTACGTCATCCTCGTGAAGGTCGCGCGGCCGCAGGGATCGATCTACGGCAGCGTCGTGGCCGCGCCCGCCTTCGCCAAGATCGCGCGCATCGCAATGATGCATGCCGGCGTGATGCCGCAGCTCCCGCCCCGGTCGGTTCGCCGCACCCTGACGTCGAAACGCAAGGTATGACCGCTTCCCCGTCCCGCCCGCACGGCCTGAGCGCGCTGGTTGCCGCTGTGGACGCCGCGCAGGTGACGGGTGATCTCGAGCGCACCGTCCTTGGCATCGCGCACGATTCGCGGGCCGTCCGCGCCGGCATGCTGTTCGTCGCGCTGCGCGGCGAACGCGCCGACGGCCACGCGTACCTCGGCGCGGCGGTGGCGGCGGGAGCCTGCGCGGTCGTCGTCGACCAGACCTATGCGGCGGCGCAAGCTCCGGTCCCCGGCACGGCAACGATCGTCGTCGCGGACACGCGGCGCGCGCTCTCGCGTTTGAGCGCGGCGTTCTTCGACGCTCCCGCCGCAGCGCTGCGCGCGGTCGGCGTGACCGGAACCAATGGCAAGACGACGACGACGCATCTGGTCGCAGCGCTGCTCGAAGCCGGCGGCATCGCGGCCGGTCGCATCGGCACGCTCGGCGCACGCTTCGCGGGCGCGCACTGGTCGCTCGACAACACGACGCCGCTCGCGCTCGAGCTGCACGGCCTGCTCGCCAGGATGCGCGACCGCGGCGCGCAGGCGGTCGCGCTGGAAGTGAGCTCGCACGCGCTCGCACTCGAGCGCGTCGCCGACGTCGATTTCGCGCTCGCCGTGCTCACGAACGTCACGCGCGATCATCTCGACTTCCACCCGACCTTCGAAGCTTACGCCGCTGCGAAGCGTTCGCTCTTCGAGCGCGCGCACGCCGCGTTGCTTAACCTCGATGACGCGCACGGCCGGCGCTGGACGGCGGAGCTTCGCGCTGCGGGCCGGCCCGCACGCACCTACGGCTTTGGCGCGGATGCGGACGTTCGCGCGGAGCGCGTCGACTTGCATGCCGCCGGCGCGGCGTTCTGGGTCGGCAGCCAGCGCTTCGCGCTGCAGTTGCCGGGTCGCTTCAACGTTGCCAACGCCCTCGCGGCGCTCGGCGTCGCGCGCCACTTCGGCGTCTCCGATGCGACGAGCGCCGCGGCACTCGCGGCCTTCGCACGCGTCCCGGGCCGCATGGAACACCTCGCCGGCGGCGGCGTCGACGTCCTCGTGGACTACGCGCATACGCCGGACGCGCTCGACCTCGTGCTGCGTGCGGCGCGCGAGACGGCGCACGGCGCGCTCGCCGTCGTCTTTGGGTGCGGCGGCGACCGCGACCGCGGCAAGCGTCCCGAGATGGGTCGCATCGCGAGCGCCCTCGCCGACCGCGTCGTAGTAACGAGCGATAATCCGCGGCATGAAGCGCCGCAAGCGATCGTCGACGACATTCTGGCGGGTATCGTCGACGCGGCCCACGTTCGTGCCGAGGTCGACCGGCGCTCCGCGATTCGCAGCGCGATTGCCGAGTCGAAGCCGGGCGACGTCGTCGTCGTCGCTGGCAAAGGTCACGAAACGTATCAAGTCATCGGCGAGGCGACGCAGCACTTCGACGACCGCGATGAAGTTCGCGCGGCGCTGGCCGCGCGTGCCGGGTCACACGCGTGAAAATTCGCGCCCGCGAAGCGAGCGCCGTAACCGGTGCGCGCGTGCTCGCCGCGCACGCGCTGCCGGAGGAGTTCGGGGTGTCGACCGATACCCGCACGCTCGTGGCGGGCGAGGCCTACCTCGCACTGCGCGGCGAACGTTTCGACGGACACGACTTCATCGAGCGCGCGCTCGCACACGGCGCATCCGCACTCATCGTTGCGGACGAACGCGTCGTCCCGGCGGGCGTGCCCGCGCTCGTCGTCGCCCAGACGACGCACGCCTACCTGCAACTGGGCGCGCTCGCGCGCCGGCAGAGCGCCGCCGCCGTCGTCGCGATCACGGGCAGCGCCGGAAAGACAACCACCAAAGCATTTCTCGCGCAGCTGCTCGAAACGATCGCGCCGCGGCGCGTCGTGGCGACGCTCGCCAACGAGAATAACGAGATCGGCGTCGCGAAGCTGTTGCTCGCGATTCCCGCAGATGCGGCGTTCGTCGTAACCGAGTTCGGCGCGCGGCACCCGGGTGAGATCGCGCCACTCGCGCGGGCCGCCGCGCCCGGTGTCGCAGTGCTCACCAACGTCGGCGACGCGCATCTGGAGCTGATGGGCTCGGCCGGGGCGCTCGCCGATACGAAGTGGGGCATCTTCTCGACGGGTGCGCGTCCGGTGTTGTGGGCCGCCGATGCGGTCTCGCGCGCTCGTGCGAAGACGCTGGGGGCCGGGGTCTGCTGGTTCGGCGTCGCGGGCGACGGCGGCTGCGACGGTCTCCCGATGCGGCGCCACGACGGCGCGGTCTTTCTGTGGCACGCGGGCGGTCGCGGAACGCTCGGCGTGGTGCGCGGTCCGGGGCGCATGGAACGCTATCCGGTCGTACTCGCCATCCCCGGGGAACACAACTTGCGCAACGTCGTGGCGGCCGCCGCGGCCGCTATCGCACTCGACGTGGCGGCGGCCGACGTCGCGCGTGCCTTCGAAACGCTCGCCCTTCCGCCGGGCCGCTACGAGCGCATCGATCTCGGCGATCTCGCGCTCATCTACGATGCCTACAATGCGTCGATGAACGGCACGCTCGCAACGCTCGGCTCGTTTGCCGGGGAGAACGCGGCCCGACGCATCGCGGTTCTCGCGAGCATGGCGGAACTGGGAGACGATGCGCCCGCGATGCATCGCCGCGTCGGTGCCGCGGCGGCGGCAGCCGGTCTGCATGCTCTCCTGGTCGGCGGCGACTACGCGAACGATTTAGCCCTCGGCGCGCGCGGCGCGGGCCTCGGTGCGAGTCGCATCGTCAATTTCGGGCGCAACGCGGACGCGGTAACGTGGCTGCGCGGCAATACGGCGAAGGGCGATCTCGTGCTGCTCAAGGGGTCGCGGCGTTACAAGCTCGAGGAAGTGGTCGCGGGTTTGAAGGGAGCGGCCGATGCCTAATCCCGGCGTGCCCGTCGTGATCGGGCGCTCGGCGCCGCTGGCCAAACGGGCGCCGTTCGGTTACGCGCTCGCCGCGATTCCCGTGCGGACGCGTCTCGTGCGCCCGAGCGACGACCTCCCGGCGCTCGTCGCCGCCGCGGTGCGCGGCATCGCGCGGCCGGACGACGTCGTGGCGGTCTCGGAGACCGCGGTCGCGATCGCGCAGAACCGCATGATCGCCGCCGAGACGATTCGGCCGAGCCGCCTCGCCTATGCACTCTCGCGTCGCGCGGGAGCGCTCGCGACCGTCAATCAGCCGGAATCGCTGCAGCTCGTCATCGACGACGTCGGCGCGTGGCGCGTCGCGTTCGCCGCCGCCGCGCACGTCGTGGGTCGCGCGCTGCGCCTGCGCGGTCTCTTCTATCGCGTGCTGGGCGAAGCGATCTCCGCGATCGACGGGTATACGGGGACGCTGCCCCCCTTCGAACGCACGATCGTGCTCGGCCCCGAGAAGCCCGACTGCGCCGCCGCCGCGCTGGCGGCGCGCACCGGGACGCACGCCGTGGTCGTCGATGCGAACGATCTCGGCGTCGCCCGCGTGCTCGGCGCATCGCCCGGCGTCGAACGCGAGCGCGTTGCGCAGGCGCTGCTTGCGAATCCGCATGGCAACGGCGACGAGCAGACGCCGATCGTGGTGCTGGCGTGGCGTGGCGCGGGCCCGTCGCCGCTCGCCCGGGCGGTCGCGTGAACGGCGCAATCGTGGCGACCGTCCTCTTCGTCGCGGTGTTCGCGGCGACGGTCGCGCTGGGCCGGCCGCTCATTGCCTTCCTGGGTCGCTCGTCGTTTCGGCAACGCGCCTACGAGGATGCCCCCAAGACGCACGCCGCCAAGACGGGGACGCCGACGATGGGCGGCGTGCTCTTCGCAATCGGCTTGCTCGCGGGCGCCGGCGTAACGGTTCTCTACGGCTACGTCAGCGTCGCGGCGGCTGCGCTCGCGGGCCTGGGCCTCGGGTGCGGCGCCATCGGCGCGGTCGACGACGTGGCCTCGATTCGCGCGGGCCGCAACCGCGGCTTGCGGGCGCGCGATAAGTTCTTGCTCACCGCGATCGTCGGCGTCGCGTTCTTGCTGATCGTCGAGGGGTGGCTGCCGCCCAGTGTGCGCGACGTGATCTTTCACTTCGGGTCCGCAACGCTGCGTGTGCCGCACGTGCTTTGGTATGCGCTCGCACTGTTGGCGTTGCTCGGGACGACGCACGCCGTCAACCTCACGGACGGCCTCGACGGGCTCGCGGGCGGAACGATCCTGCCGCCGCTGCTGACCTTCGCGTGGCTGGCGTGGCAGATGCAGGCGCTCGGCGTCGTCTTCGTCGACCTCGCGCTCGCCGCGGCCGTCGTCGGATTCCTAGCCTTCAACCGCCACCCCGCGCGCGTCTTCATGGGGGATACGGGCGCTCTCGCACTGGGCGGTGTGCTCGCGGGGAGTGCCGTCTTGACGGGTAACCTCTTACTTCTCCCCTTGGTCGGTGGCGTGTTCGCGGCCGAAGCCCTCTCGGTGATACTGCAAGTTGCATATTTCAAGACGACCCGGAAACGGATCTTTCGTATGAGCCCCCTCCACCACCACTTCGAACTCGGCGGCTGGCCCGAAACGAAAGTGACCGCCCGCTTCTGGACGGCGTCGGCGCTCCTGTCGCTCGCCGGCGCGGCGCTCGCTCGATGACCGATCTCAGCGGCGTCTTCGACGGACGCGAACGCGTCCTCGTCATTGGGCTGGGACGCAGCGGCATTGCGAGTTGCGCGGTGTTGCGGGCGCGCGGCGCTGCCGTCTTCGCAACGGACGAAAAATCGCCCGAAGAACTCGCGGAGGTGATCGTCGAACTCGAGCGCACCGGCATCCGCTTCGTCCCGCCGAGCGACATCGAAGCGGTCGCCGCGAAGCTCACGTCGTGCGTGCTCTCGCCCGGCGTCGCGCTCAATAACGAACTCGTGCGCCGCGTGCAGGCGGCGCGCGTGCCGGTGTATTCGGAAGTCGAAGTTGCGTACCGTATTTCCAAAGCGCCGCTCGTCGCGGTTACGGGAACCAAAGGCAAAACGACGACGACGGCGCTGATCGGCGCGCTCTTCGAACGCGCGGGTAAAACGACGCACGTCGGCGGGAACATCGGCAACGCGCTCATCAACGAAACCTTCACCGCGCAACCGGGCGACTGGGTGATCGCCGAAGTCTCGTCATTTCAGCTCGAGTCGATCCGGTCGTTCAAGCCGAAAATCTCGACGATTCTCAACCTCTCACCGGACCATCTGGACCGCTATCACTCGATGGACGAGTATGGCGAAGCGAAGTTCCGCATCTTTGCGAATCAAGGGCCGGGCGATACGTTCGTCGGGAACCTCGACGATCCGATTGTCGGCGAACTCGCCGAGGGCGATTCTGCCAAACGTTTGCCGTGCCGCGCGCTGTGGTTCGGACTCGTGCCGCGGCGCATGACGGCGCTCTACGTCCGTCACGAGCGCATCACCTATGCCCCGCCGACGGGCGATCCGCGGCCCGTGGAGATCATGCCGGTCGACGAAATTCCGCTGCTCGGGCGGCACAACGTCAGCAACGTCCTGGCGGCGCTCCTGGTGGGCCTCGCGGCGAACCTCGAACCCGAGACGATGCGGGAGGCCGTCCGCGACTTTGCTGCGCTGCCGCACCGGTTGGAACGCGTCGCCGTGCAAGATGGCGTGACCTACGTCGACGATTCGAAGTCGACCAATCCCGGTTCCGTCATCGCGGCGCTCGACTCGTTTGCCCAGCCGATCGTGCTCATCGCCGGGGGCAAGTCCAAGCGCACGGATTTCCGTGCGATGGGCGAGGCGATCGCGAAGCGCACCAAAGCCGTCATCCTCATCGGCGAAGCAGCGGGGGACATTGCGGCCGTGGTCGATGCGAAGAAAACCGCGCGCGCGGCGTCGATGGACGAGGCCGTGGCGATCGCGCGCGGACTCGCGGTTTCGGGTGACGTCGTGCTGCTCTCGCCGGGCTGCGCGTCCTTCGACATGTTTGCCTCGGCGGACGCGCGAGGCGACGCTTTCTCGCGCGCGGCGACGGCACTGGCGGGTGCGCGTGGTTAGCGGCCGCGAGCGGCGTCCCCCCGATACGATCCTCGTCGCGACGGTCGTGACGCTCGTCGCAATCGGCCTCGTGATGATCTTCAGCGCGTCCAGTGCCTACGCGGTCGCTCTGCACCACGACGCGGCGTACTTTCTCAAGCGTCAGCTCGCGTGGCTCGTCGTCGGCGCCATCGCCGCCTTCGCCGCGTACCGCGTCGACTATCGGGCGCTGCGCGCCGCGGCGCCGGTCACGCTCTTCGTAACCTTGGCGGCGCTCGCGCTCGTGCTCGTGCCGCACGTCGGCAAGGTCGCAGGCGGTGCGAGCCGTTGGGTCGGTTACGGGGCCGCCCAATTCGAACCCTCGGAGTTTGCGAAGCTCGCGCTCGTGCTCTACCTCGCGTCGGCCCTCGCGACCAAAGGCGAGAAGATTCGGTCCTTAACAAACGGGCTCGTCCCGCTGTGTCTGGTGACGGCACTCATGGCGATTCTCGTCGTCAAGCAGCCGGATATGGGGACGGCGAGCCTGCTTGCGTTCACGGCCGCGACGATGCTCTTCGTCGCGGGCGCCCGCCTCGAGCATCTGGCGATGATCGGCGCCGTGATCGCGCCGCCCGTGCTGCTGCTCGTGCGGCACGATCCGTATAAGTGGGCGCGCATCACGGCGTTCATCAATCCTTGGAAAGATCCACAAGACAAAGGTTTCCACATCGTGCAGTCGCTGCTGGCGCTGGGCAGCGGGGGCTGGCACGGCGTGGGTCTGGGCTTCTCGCGTCAGAAGTTTTTTTGGCTGCCGGAAGCCCATACGGATTTCATCGGCGCGATCATCGGCGAGGAACTCGGGTACATCGGCATCGCGGCGATCGTCGCGCTCTTCGTCGTCTTCGCGTATCGCTCGGTGCGGATCGCGCTTGCCGCGCAGGATCGTTTCGGCTTTTTTCTCGCGATCGGTTGCACGGCGACGATCGTCATTCAGGCATTCGTGAATCTGGGCGTCGTCTCGTCGTCGTGGCCCGTGACGGGCGTGCCGCTGCCGTTCATCTCGTTCGGCGGGTCGTCGCTCGTGACGTCGCTCATCGCGGTCGCGCTCGTGATCAACGTCGGCCGGGCGCGTGAGGCGCGGTTTGCGGTTGCGCCGTCCGCGTCACGCTTATCAACGCTCGCGTACTGATGGTTTTTCGCGTGGCCCGCACGCGCCCGCGACTGCCGTGTGACGTCGTTCGTGCAACGCTTCCCCGATTTGAAACGCCTTCGCAGCTACGTGCGGGGTCGTGATGCGCCTCGTTCTCACGGGTGGTGGCACGGGCGGACATATCTATCCGGCAATCGCGATTGCGGAGGCGTTTGCGGCGGAGCGGGCGTTTGCACCGCTCGACGTCCTCTTTATCGGTACACGGGACGGTCTGGAAGCGGAGATCGTTCCGAAAGCGGCGTTGGCAATCGCTTACGTGCACGCGGCGCCACTTGTCCGGAAGCTGTCAGCGCGTCTCGTTCGAACCTTCTTTGCAAATGGCGCCGGCGTGTTTCAAGCGCTCGGCATTTTGCACCGGGCGCAGCCCGACGTGTTGATCGCAACGGGTGGGTACGTCGCCTTTCCCGTCGTTGCGGCGCTGCGGCTCGTGCGCTTGATGGGGCGGAGTCAGGCGAACATCGCGCTGCTTGAACCCAACGCGGCGACGGGATTGACGAATCGGCTGTTGGGGCCGCTCGTCGATGAGGTGTGGTATGCGACGGCGCCTCAAGGGCGGCCGCTTGGGGCGCGCGAGTTTGTTGTGGGGACGCCGGTGCGGGCGACGATGCGGCGGCACGTCGATGCGGGGATGGCGCGGAAGGCGCTCGGCATCGAGCAGAAGCTGATGACGGTCGTCGTCATGGGTGGAAGTCAAGGCGCGCGCTCGATCAATGAGGCTGTTGCGGGTCTCATCGAAAGCGGCGTGCCTGCGGGCTGGCAGTTCGTTATCGTTGCGGGGACGCGCGACTACGAAGCGCTTGCGGAGCGTCTTGCAGGGCGCGAGCGGGTGCGCGTGCTCGCGTATCTGGACGATCCGCGCGCGGCGTATGCGGCGGCGGATCTCGTCGTTGCGCGCGCGGGGGCGTCGACGCTCGGCGAACTCGCGGCGACGGCAACGCCGGCGTTGCTCGTACCGTATCCGCATGCAACGGACGATCATCAAACGCAGAACGCGCGTGCCTTTGCCTCCAGCGGTGCGGCGCGCGTCGTACCCGACGCCGGCCTCGACGCGCAGCGTTTGCGCGACGAACTCTCTAAATCGCTCGAACCGCCGGCGTTACACTCGTTGCGGGCCGCGGCGCGACGCCTCGCGGTCGCCGATCCGCCGGCGGCGATTTTGGCACGGGTGAAGCGCTGGTCATCTACGAATGGTAAACGACCGTGAGACCTTCGGCTGCGGTGCATTTCGTCGGAATCAGCGGCATTGGCATGTCGGCACTCGCCCGGATTCTGTTGCAGCGCGGGGCGCGCGTCACAGGTTCGTCGGACCGCTGCACGGCGCTCACCGAACAGTTGGCGCGCGAAGGTGCGCGCGTATACGTGGGACACGATGCGGCGCATCTCGGCGACGCCCTGACGGTCGTGCTCAGCACGGCAATCCCGCCGGAGAATGTGGAACTCGTCGCCGCGCGGCAACGCGGCTTGCGCGTCGTGCATCGGGGAACCTTGCTCGCGGAACTCATGGCAGAACGGCGCGGCATCGCGGTTGCCGGGACGCATGGCAAGACGACGACTACGGCAATGATCGCGAGCGTGCTCGAAGCGGGCGGACTCGATCCGGCCGTCGTCATCGGCGGCGAGCGGACCGATACCGGCACGAACGCCCGCGATGGTGCGGGCCCGTGGTTCGTAAGCGAAGCGGACGAATCGGATCTTTCATTTCTCGATTTGCGCCCGGAGATTGCGGTCGTGACGAACATCGAGAACGACCACATCGCGAGCGACACGGAACTGCCGCGTCTGCTCGCCGCATTCGACGCGTTCAGCGACGCGTTGCCGGCACGCGGTCTGCTGCTCGCCGGCATCGACGAACCGCGCGCGGCGGCGCTCGCCGCCCGTCCGCGGGACGCGCGCACGCGCACCTTCGGCTTCGCGGCGCGAGCGCACGTGCGGGCCGTGGGCGTCCGATACGCGGGTTTCGGTTCTCGGTTCACGCTCGCGGTCGACGGTGGAGCGCGCGGCGAGATTGCACTCGCGGTGCCGGGTGCGATGAACGTGCTCGACGCGCTTCCGGCGATCGCCGTCGGCCTCGAGCTCGGCCTGCCCTTTGCAACGGTCGCCGCCGCACTCGCGGCGTTCCGCGGCGTGCGGCGCCGCTTCGACGTGGTCGCAACGACGCCGCGGCTCGTCGTCGTCGACGATTACGCGCACCATCCAACGGCCGTCGCCGCGACGATCGGCGCGGCGCGCGCCGGCGGCTTCGCGGGACCGATCGTCGTCGCGTTCGAGCCGCACCGTTATTCGCGTACGCACTACCTTGCGGCGGAATTCGCACGAGCGCTGCGCGCGGCCGATCGCGTCGTGCTTACCGATATCTACCCGGCTTCCGAAGCTCCGCTGCCCGGGGTCGATGCACGCGCGATCGGCAGGCCACTCGCTGCACTGGGCGGCGACGTTGCGTACGTCGGTTCGGTCGACGATCTGCCGGACTACCTGCTCGCCCACGCGCCGCCCGGTGCACTCGTGTTGATGCTCGGTGCCGGTTCGATCACGGGCGCGGCCCAGGCGCTCGCGCGACGGCTCGCGCAGGTCGCCGCGGTATGACGGCGCCCGCGCCGGAGGCGCTGCGGCCGGTGTTGCGCGAAGACGATCGCGCGACGCTGCGCGAGCTGCTCGGTGAACGCGCACGGTTCGATGAGCCGCTCGGCCCGTATACGTGGTGGAAGATCGGCGGACCGGCCGACGTTTTCGCCGAGCTGCAGAGCGAGGACGAACTCGCCGCGGTCATGCATCTCGTCTTCCGGCGCAAGCTGCCGTGGTTCGTGCTCGGGAGCGGTTCGAATCTGCTCATCGGCGACGGTGGGATTCGCGGCGTCGTCGTGCGCCTCGCCGGCGAATTCACGAAGTTCGAGGTGAAGCGCGAGGGCGAGCGCGTTCTCGTGCGCGCCGGCGCGTCGGCGTCCGTGCCGCTCGTGGTCGCGCAAGCGGCGTCGGCCGGTGCGGACGGCATCGACGGGCTCGCGGGAATTCCCGGCAGTATCGGCGGCGCGTTGCGCATGAACGCGGGAACCGATCGCGAGACGGGCGAGTTCGTGTATGACATCTGGGTACAGACTCCGGCCAAGCCGCGCGCGCACGCGGTCACCGCACAGTACTTCTACCGGCACACCACGCTTGCGGGCGACGCGGTGGTTACGCGCGCCACGCTCACTTTTCCGCACGCCGAACCCGCGGCCGTGCGCGAGCGCACGCACGCGCGGCTCGTCCGGCGTAAAGCGACGCAGCCCTTGCAGTTTCCGAGCGCCGGCTCGTGTTTTCGCAATCCGCCGGGCGATAAGGCGGGCCGTCTCATCGAAGCGGCCGGTGCGAAGGGTTGGCAGGCGGGCGACGCGGAGGTATCGGATCTGCACGCCAATTTCATCGTCAATCGTGGCGCGGCGACGGCGGCCGACGTCGCGGCGCTGCTGGCGCGCGTGCGCCGAGCCGTGGTGGAAACGGCCGAGGTCGAGCTCGAACTCGAAGTGCACTTCGTGGGAGTGTTCGTATGAACGCAAAAGCGCGCGTCGCGGTCGTCATGGGCGGCCCCAGCTCCGAACGTGACGTCTCGATCGCGAGCGGACAGGGCGTACTGCGCGCGCTCGAGCGGCTCGGTTACGATGCGCGCTCGCTCGATTTCGATACGCGTTTCATCGACGCCGTACGCGAGCTCGCGCCGGATTTGGTCTTCAACGCGTTGCACGGTCCCGGCGGCGAAGACGGCACGGTACAAGGGATCCTCGATTGGCTGCGCGTGCCGTATACCGGCAGCGACTTGCGGGCGTGCGCGCTTACGATGGACAAGCATTTAACGAAAAAACTGCTCTCCGCGGAAGGTTTGCCGACGCCGGCTTGGGACACGTTCGACTTCGACGGTGGTACGCTGCCGTTGCTGCCGGGTTCGCTGAACTTGCCGCTCGTCGTGAAGCCACGGAACGAGGGCTCGAGCGCCGGTGTCTCGCTCGTGCGTACGCACGAAGAGTGGTCGCGCACGATGATCGCGATCTCGGAGCACCGCTCGACGATCCTGGCGGAAGAGTACATCGATGGTCGCGAGTTCTCGTGCGGCATCCTCTTCGAAACGGCTCTACCCGTGATCGAGATCATGCCGCAGGGCCGCGACATCTACGATTACGAGGCGAAGTACGTCGCCGGTTCGAGCCGCCACGACGTTCCGGCAGCGATCGATGGCGAGCTTTCGCACCGGTTGCAGATGCTCGCCCTCTCGACACATCGGCTGCTCGGGCTGCGCGATTACTCGCGAACCGATTTCATGGTGACGCGCACGGGCCGGCCGTACATTTTGGAAATCAACGCGCTGCCCGGCTTGACCGCGACGAGTTTGCTGCCCGAAGAAGCCGCAGCGGCGGGCATCGGCTACGATGCCCTCGTCGACCGCCTCGTGCGCGCGGCACTCGACCGCGGCCGGCTGCTCGTCGACGCTCCGTAAAACGCATACGCGCAGCGACGGCGTATGTGGGGCTGCGCGACGCTCCATGTTCCAATTTCACTCGAAACAACGTTAAGATGTCTCCACAAAAATCGTAGCCCACGCTCGTTTCCGGTAACCTCTGCGTTCTTTACCGGATGAGTATCGAAGGCTCGATGAGCGGATTCCGGAAGTCGCGATGGCCGATGGAAAGAGTTGGAATGCCCGCGCGCTGGGTCGTCGTCTGCGCCATGGCGGCGATACTGCTGGGCGTTGTTTTCCGCTATTCGAATGCCGTGCACAAAATCTACTACCAGGACGAAGCGGTAACGTCGGTGCGCGTCGCCGGCTATACGCTGGCAGAGTACAACGAGCTCTTCGACCGCAGCCCGCGTCGTTTCGGCGAAATACAGCGTCTGCTGCGACCGGCTCCGGGTCGAGGCGTTGCTGATGCGGTCCGGTCTTTGGCCGCCGAGGATCCCCAACATCCGCCCGCATTCTACGCGCTGGAATCGTTTTGGACGCGCATCGTCGGAAGCGCGCCCTTGCCGGCGCGCCTTCTTCCGGTCGTGCTGAGCCTCGCAGCGCTCCCGCTGATGTACTGGCTTTCGCTCGAACTTTTCGGCTCACGTACGGTCGGCTGGGTCGCGACAGCATTGCTCGCCGTTTCACCGTTCTTCGTGTTGTACGCCTATCAGGCGCGCGAGTACGGCCTGCTGGCCGCCGCGATACTCCTTTCAAGCGTCCTTTTTCTGCGTGCGGAGCGGCTCGGAGGATGGACGCGCTGGATTTGGTACGCGCTTTCGGCAGCGTTCGGAATGTACACGTATCTGCTGTTCGCGTTCGTCATCGCCGCTCACGCCGTCGCGGCCATCGTCACAGCGTACCGAAGTCCGCGGACGCTGCTACCGTTCTTTGCAAGCGCAACCGGTGGCGTGCTCCTCGCTACGCCGTGGCTCCGAATCGTGCTACTGAACCGCGGTGCGGCGGGTGAGGATTTGAGCTGGGCGACTTCGGCCTACCCGCTGCCCTTCATGGTCGCGAAGTGGGCGTTTTTTGCCGGGGCGACCTTTTTCGACCTGGAGTATGTCTCCGGGCGCCTGGCAATCGTGACGCTCATCGTACTCGTCGTCATCATTGCGGCGATCGTCCATCTCGCCCGCAGCAAGAATCGGACCGCCGCCGTGTTCCTGGCTGCCCTGGCCGGAACCACGTTCCTCGGGCTCGCGGTTCCCGATCTCGCGCTGCATCACCGCTTCTCGACCATCGCGCGTTACCTGACGCCGACATGGCTTGCCCTCGTGCTCGCCGTCGCAGCGTTCGTCGGCACTCGCTCGCGAAGCTGGATGGCGCAGGCTACGTTCTTGTTTCTTCTTGCGGCCGCTTGTGCCTCGAACTTGGTGAGCTCGCGATCCGATTCATGGTGGGAGAACAATGGCAACAAAGGCTCGCCCGAGCTAGCAGCGCAGCTGGAGGCGCATCCCGGCCTCCTCGTGGTGAGCAGCGCTGACGCAGCGCCTTTGCTGGATCTCGCGCCTCTCGTGACGTCCAGAGCGCGCTGGCTCGGCTACCGCTCCGGCGCAACGCCCCCAAGTTCGGCACTGACTGGCGAAGGTCAAGCGTACCTTCTGTCGCCGTCGGACGCATTGCGAACGCGCTTAGGCCGCGACCCCCGAATCGCTCTCCGGCTCGTGTACGATTCGCACGACTTCTCCACGAATCTCACGCGCTTTCGCTCCGCGACGACGGGTCAACGCGCGGGAACCAACGACTGGGGCGAGATCGTGCTGTGGGCGGTCGACAAACGCGCTGTTTCAGCTGTTCTTTCCCCTTGAGAATCTAGGCGGCAGAATCGATCCTCGGTGAATTTAGCGCCGTTGTGGCGCCGCTACGACACCCCGGGAATCTGTGCGCCGAAAGCGATGCCGGCTTGCGTGAAGGCGGCGCAGACGCGCTCGTTGATGAGGCGGCGCAGCTCGAATTGGCGTAGCGGCAACGTCTTGACCGACGCACGGACAACCGCCCAGTCTTTACTCAGCGCGTCGATGCCGATCCACTCGATCGGATCGACCACGCTTTCACGCCAGGCCTCTTCCGCTGCGAGCGTCTGGATCGCGCTGCGCACGAGCTCAATCGCGCGCGGAACGTCCGACGCGGGATCGACCGGAACACGATAATCGACGCGCGACCAGTTGCGCGACCCGTTGACGACGCTCGTTACGGAGCTGTGCGGAATCGTGCTCAGATCGCCCTGCGCGTCGCGAACCTGAACCATGCGTAACGTTAAGCGCTCGACGAGACCGCTGCTCGCGTTGATCGTGACGAAATCGCCGATGACGTATTGATCCTCGAGCAACACGAGAAAACCGTTGAGGAAGTCGCGTACGATGTTCTGTGCGGCAAGCGACAGCGCTACGGCCGCGAGGCCACCGACCGTCACGACCGATCCGATCGGCACGCCGAGTGCGCCGACGACGGAGAGCACGGCGATGAAGACGAGGACGAACGTTTTGAGGCCGGCGATGGCGCGTGCGATCGTCGGAATGCGTAGGAGCAGGCGCGCGCGATCTTCTGAATTTACGAACGAGCGCATGCGCCAGACGCCCGCGATGCGAGCGATGACAACGTCGAGGATCCGGTTCAGCAACCCGGTCACGACGACGGTTATCACGATGGCCAGTGCGCCGTGCACGATCTGCTGCGCCAGCGGCGACGTCTGCGGAAAAAGTGCGAAAGCCCACGTGACGAACGTGAACCACGCTAGGGCCGTCCCCCAGAGGATCGCCTCGGCACCGGCGATATAGATGGCACGCCGGCGCGTCGGTTCGATGTTGCGCAGCGCGAGCGCGAGAAAGCGGCGGCGCCGCCGATGTGCATCGTCCGCTTCCGCAGCCACGCGCTGCTGCTCGGCCTCGGTCACGCGCTCGCGCGCGTCGATCGTTTCTTGTAACGCGGCGATGCGCCGGCGAAGCGACGCGTAGAGCGCCCAAAGCAGCAGCGAGGCGACCGCGAGGATTGCCCCGACGCGGATGACTCGCCCGGCGTTGCTGCGGCGCACGGCCGGTTGTCGAACGTCGAGGGCTCGCGTCAGCGCGCTTTGCAGCGTGGTCTGCCACTGCGTCGCCAGCGAGTCGATCGTCGTTTGGTTGTATTCCGCATCGAGGGGCGTGACCGTGACGATCGGCAGCGGATCCGAATGCTTTGCGTCGACGACTTCGAGTGAGTCGAGGTCACCCGCGTGCCGGACGTGCACACGGATCGTGCGCGGATCGAAGACCGTCATTGCGTTTGCACCGGAACCCGTCGTTGCGATGAGCTGCTGGAGCGTCGAGTTCACGTCGCTTGCACGAACCGCGATCGGAAGTTGGCCGGGCTGCATGGTCGATTTCGCGGCGATTTGAAAGAGCGTCGCCCCGTCGAGCTCGATCGGCGCCAGCAGATAGGCGCCTTGGCGCGTTACGCCGCTCGCGGCGGGCGCGGTCGACGGCAACGTAAGCTGCGCGAGCCGCTGCGTCGCGGCCCCCGCGGGCACCACACATCCGAGCGACGCGGCGAGCACAAAAACGATACGCAGCATCAAGCGACTATGCTGCGTCCACGGGCCGCCGCCCGCCGCGTTCCTAGCTCGGCACGGAAGAATCGTTTAGCGCTGCTTCTTGGCGATCGCCTCGGCCAGATCGCCTTTGGTCATGTGCGACGTCGCGGCGACGCCGAGCTTTTGCGCACGCTCGACGAGCTCGTCGCGCGTGTGGCCGTTCGCATCGACCCCGCCGTAGGTCTTCCCCTCGCCGCGAATCGCCTCGGCGGTCGACTTCTCGCTGCGCGGATCGGAGGGGCCTCGCTGCGCTTTGGGCTCCCAGTGATCCCTGACTTTCTCGAACGAATGCTTGACCGCGGCCCAGGCCGCGCGGTGCGCGGCTTCTTGGTCACCGTCGTACGTCTCCTCGGCGCTGGCGAGGGTTTGCTCGTAGGTGTCCTGCGCTTTTTTCGGAGAGCGTTCGAGGGTCGAGGGGATCTGCGGCTCGCGGTTCTCATTCGTCGGCATCGCGGCACCTCACGTCAAGATGTACGAGGTAGCGTGCCCACGCGACGCAGGTTGAAAACGGTGCCACGAAAGCATGCATGGATAGTGCACCTAGTTTTCGAAGCGCCGCTCATGGCTTCAACGGGGACGGTCGTCGACCGCGGTCTGGAAGGCGTCGTCGTCGGTTCCACGCAGCTCAGCAACGTCGAAGGCGCGCAAGGCCGGCTCACGTATCGCGGCTTCGACGTACGCGACCTCGCCGCGCATGCGACCTTCGAAGAAGTCTGTTATCTCCTGCTCTTCGGGCTTTTGCCGAGCGCCTATCAACTCGCAGATCTGCGCGTGCGTCTGGCGGCGAACCGCAGCCTGCCGCCGGAGTGCATCACGATGCTGCAGGCGTTGCCCAAAGACGCGTGGCCGATGGACGTCTTGCGCACCGCGATCTCCGCGCTCGCACTCTTCACGCCGCACCTGCCGGGTGGCGTGCATCCCTCGAATCCGCGGGCCGCGATCGGGCTCATCGCCAAAACGCCGACGATCGTCGCCGCCTGGAATCGCATTCGTCGCGGGCTCGCACCGGTCGCGCCGTTGCCCGAACTCGCCACGGCGACCAACTTTCTCTACATGTGCAGTGGCCGAGCGCCGCTGCCGGCGGCAGAGCGGGCGCTCGACACGTACCTCGTGCTGCTCGCGGATCACTCGTACAACGCGTCGACGTTCGCCGCGCGCGTGACGGCCTCGACACGGGCTGACATCTTTGCCGCGGCGACCTCCGCGATCGCGACGCTCGAGGGCGACCTGCACGGGGGCGCCCCCGGCAAAGTCATGCAGATGATCCTGGAGACCGGTACGCCCGAACGCGCGGAGGCTTACGTGCGCGCGCTCGTGGCGCGCGGCGAGCGCGTCATGGGCATGGGGCACCGCGAATATAAGGTGCGCGACCCGCGCGCCGAGCAGCTCGAAGGCATGGCCCAGGCGCTTGGTGAGACGTCGGATCCGCGCTGGTATGCGGTTGCGCGTGCGCTCGAAGACACCGCCGATACCGTCTTGCGCGAAGCCAAACCCGGCCGGCGCATCTACGCCAACGTCGAATTCTATACGGCCCCGACGCTTTACGCACTCGGTATTCCGGCCGATGAGTTCACGTGCGTGTTCGCCTGTGCGCGGATGGCCGGCTGGACGGCGCATATTCTCGAGCAGCTCGCTGACAACCGGCTCATCCGGCCGCAAGCGACCTACACCGGACCACCCGGCGTGCCGTGGCTGCCGATCGAAGGGCGCAACGTCTCGTGATGTCGCTGCCGCGCCGCGCGACCGTCGCGCGCTCGACGAACGAAACCACGCTCGAGCTCGCGCTCGATCTCGACGGCGGGACGATCGACATCGCGACCGATGTGAAGTTTCTCGATCACATGCTCGAAGCGTTCGCCAAACATTCGGGCTGCGGCCTGAGCTTGCGCGCGCGCGGCGACGGCATGGACCACCACCACCTCGTCGAGGACGTCGGCATCGCACTAGGTCGCGCACTGTATGAAGCGCTCGGTGAAAAGCGGGGGATCGCGCGCTTCGGGTCGCTCGCGGTGCCGCTCGACGATGCACTCGTGCTCGGCAGCGTCGACCTCTCGGGGCGCGCGTGGCTCAACTTTACGGTACGCTTCGGGGTCGAACGGCTGGGCGACTTGAACACGGAGCTCGTGTCCCACTTCTTCCACAGCGTCAGCGAAAACGGACGCTTCAACCTGCACCTGTTGCAACTCGCCGGAACGAACTCGCACCATCTGTGCGAAGCGTCGTTCAAAGCGTTCGCGCGCGCCTTCGCGCAAGCGAAACTGCCGGCGGGCGACGCATCGGTACCATCGACGAAAGGGCTCTTGGCGTAACCGTTATGTCCGAATCGATCCCAGCCAATGGCAAGGCCTCCGAGCCCGCGTACACCTTGCGCGATGAAAACGGCGTGGACGTCGCCCAGCTTTCGCTTCTGCGCGCGAGCGTCGGCGCGAGCGCCGTCGACGTGCGCCACTTGCTCGAGGAGGCGAAACTCACGACGTACGACCCGAGTTTTTCGAGCACGGCGAGCTGCAGTTCGGCGATCACGTACGTCGACGGCGATAAAGGCATCTTGCTCTACCGCGGCATTCCGATCGACGAACTCGTCGAGCAAAGCACCTTCCTGGAAGTTGCATACTTGCTGCTCTACGGCGAACTGCCGTCGGCGGATGAGTTGCAAACCTTCACGCACGATATCACGCACCACACGATGGTGCACGAGCAGATCTCGATCTTCTACCGGGGCTTTCGCCGCGACGCCCACCCGATGGCGATCATGCTCGGGGTCGTCGGCGCGCTCTCGGCCTTCTATCCCGACTCGATCGACGTGCACAATCCCGAGCAGCGCCTCATCTCGATCGAACGCCTCATCGCGAAGATGCCGACGATCTCGGCCATGGCGTACAAGTACTCGATCGGCCAACCGTTCGTCTATCCGCGCAACGAGTTCGATTACTCCTCGAATTTCCTGCATATGATGTTTTCGGTACCGGCCGAGGCGTATCGGCCGAGCCCGGTCCTCGCCAAGGCGATGAACGCGCTCCTCATCGTGCAGGCCGATCACGAGCAAAACGCCTCTACGTCGACCGTGCGTACCGTCGGCTCGAGCCGCGCGAATCCGTTCGCGTGCGTCGCGGCCGGCATCTCGTCGCTATGGGGGCCGCTCCACGGTGGCGCCAATGAAGCCGTGCTGACGATGCTGCAGCAGATCGGCTCGAAGGCGAATTTGCCGGGAGCGATTGCGCGCGCCAAGGACAAAGACGATCCGTTCCGGCTCATGGGCTTCGGGCACCGCGTCTATAAGAGCTACGATCCGCGCGCGAAGGTGATGCGCCGGATCTACGAAGAGCTCGCCCTGGAGATGGGAACGCACGGCGATCCGCTCTTCGACCTCGCCAAAGAACTCGAGCGGCTCGCGCTCGAAGACGATTACTTCGTCTCGCGCAAACTCTATCCCAACGTCGACTTCTACTCCGGCCTCATTATGAAGGCGCTCGGCATCCCGCTCAACATGTTCACGGCGATTTTTGCGATCTCGCGCACCGTCGGCTGGCTCGCGCACTGGAAAGAGATGATCGAGGATCCCGATCAGCGCATCACCCGGCCGCGCCAACTCTACGTCGGGCCGACGCAGCGTTCGTACGTTTCCGTAGCCGAGCGCGGGCCGCAAGCGTCGGGCGCGAAGATGCCGGCCGGTCCCGCCATGCCGAGTGAGAAGAGCATCGTCGGCGGGTAGCGCCATCACCGTCGTCGATTACGGCGGCGGTAATCTCGGCTCGCTGATCTCCGCACTCGAGCGGCGCGGTGCAACGTTTGAAATCACGAACGATCCCGCCGCGGTCGCGCGCGCAGCAGCCGCCATCCTGCCCGGTGACGGAGCATTCGGCGCGACGATGCGCGCGCTGCAGGCGCGCGGTCTCGATGCGGCGGTCCATGCTGCGATCGCACGGGGCCGCCCATTTCTGGGGATCTGCGTCGGCATGCAGCTCTTATACGAAACGAGCGACGAACACGGCGCGCAACGCGGCCTCGGCGTGCTGCCCGGCGCCATTTCGCGCTTGCACGGCGCGCCGCGCGTGCCGCACATGGGCTGGAACGCGCTCGAACTCGTCGGAACCCACCCGTTCGTGCACGGTTTGCGCGCGGGCGACTACGCGTACTTCTTACACAGCTACCGCGCACCGGTCGATGCGGCGACGGTCGCGACGACGGAACATGGCGAACGATTCGCCGCGATCGTCGCGCGCGACAACGTCATGGCGACGCAGTTCCACCCGGAGAAGAGTCAGGCGACGGGCGCGCTGCTGCTCGACAATTTCATCGCCATCGCCCAGGGGGCGCAATGAAAATCGTGCCGGCGATCGATCTGCGCGAGGGACGGTGCGTCCGGCTCTTGCACGGCGACCCGGGGCAAGAGACGCGCTACGACGGCGATCCGGTCGAACGCGCGCGGGCGTTCGTCGCGGCGGGCGCCACGCGGTTACACGTCGTCGATCTCGACGGCGCATTCGGCACGGGTGAGAATCAGGCGGCGCTGCGCGCCGTGTGCGCGAGCGTCGACGTCCCGGTTCAGACGGGCGGCGGCATCCGCAGCGCGGCCGACGCGCGCGCGCGTTTCGAAGCAGGCGCGTCGTTCGTCGTGCTCGGCACGCTGCTCGTGGAAGCGCCCGCAATCGCGCGCGAATGCATCGCGACGTACGGCGCGCGCGTGATCGCGGGCGTCGACGCCCGCGGGAGCACGGTCGCGATTCGCGGCTGGCAGCATGCGGCGCCGCTCGAGCGCGACGCGTTCGTGCGCGAGCTGGCCGGGTGGGGCATCGCGCGGATCGTGTATACGGAGATCGCGCGCGACGGCGCCGGCACGGGGTACGATGTCGCGGCGCTCGCAGCGGTCGCTGCGCTCGTGCCGCTGCGCATCACCGCGAGCGGCGGCGCGAAAACGCTCGCCGATTTGCACGCGCTCGCAACCGGCACGCCCGAGAACGTCGATAGCGCGATCGTGGGCCGCGCGCTCTACGAAGGGACGCTCGATCTCGCCGCCGCGCTCGCAGCGTTCGGGGGCGCGACGGCCGCGCCGTCGACGTAGCGGCGCGGCACCTCGGCCGGCAGCCGGGCCACGAGTTCGTAGCCGATGGTTCCAGCGACGGCAGCGAGTTCGTTCGCGGCGATCGCGGCCGAACCATCGCGTCCGACGAGCGTAACCCGGCTGCCGTTCGCGGCCGCCGCGACGTCCGTGACGTCGAGGAAGCTCATATTCATGCAGATGCGTCCGACGAACGGTACGCGCGTGCCGTGCACGAGTGCGAAACCCGCGTTGCCGAGCGCGCGCGGCAGCCCTTCGGCGTAGCCGATCGGCAACACGCCGATGCGCGAGGGCCGCAGCGTGCGATACGTGCAGCCGTAGCCGACGGACTGTCCGGCTTCAACGTCGCGTACCGTAACGAGCCGCGTCGTCCATTGCAATGACGGTTCGAGCGCGAGCGCGTGTTCCGTCGCGACGCGCGTCTCTTCCGAAGGCCAGATGCCGTAGGTCGCAATGCCGGGGCGAATGAGGTCGAGACGCAAGCGCGGATAGAGCATCGCGGCGGCCGACGCCGCAGCGTGACGGATGACGCCCCGCTGCGCAAGCGCCGTGCCCAGCGGCGCGAGCGCGTCATCGAACCGCGCGAGCTGCGCGAGCGTGTAGGCCGACTCGAGTTCTTCGGCGGCGGCGAGGTGCGTGAAGACGCCGCGTACGTCGAGCTCGGCCTCGTCGAGATAGCCCGCGAGAACGGTACTCGCCTGCGCGGCATCCAGGCCCAGGCGTGTGACGCCGGTATCGATCTTGGCGTGCACGGCGAAGGCCGCGCCGCCGACGCGGGCGACGCGCACGACGTCGCGCCGGAAGCCGCCGTCGCTCCACAGCGCGATCGCGGCGCGCGCGGCATGCGCCGCCTCGAGCTCGTGCGGTTCGACAGGCCCGAGCACGAGGAGCGGCGCGGCAACGCCGGCATCGCGCAGCGTGACCGCTTCATCCACGCGGTACACGCAGAACGCCGCGACGTGCGGCGCGAGCGCGCGCCCGACCGCAGCGAGCCCGTGACCGTACGCGTTCGCTTTGACGACCGCGGCATAGCGCGCGGGGGCCCCCAGAGCCCCCAGTCGTGCGACGTTGCGGCGCAGCGCGCCGAGATCGATCTCGAGCTCGGCAATCACGGGCTGGATGCCCGTGACCGGCGCCAGCCCTGGATGGGCGTTACGGCGCCTGTCACAGGCTGGATGCCCGTGACCGGCGCCAGCCCTGGACGGGCGTTAGGGCGCCTGTCACAGGCTGGATGCCCGTGACCGGCGCCAGCCCTGGATGGGCGTTACGGCGCCTGTCATGAACGCGTCATGCCGGATCGAGCCGATTGACGGAGCGTAGCGGCGGCCGGAAGCGCCCATTGCTGCATTGGGCCAACATTCGACGCGCTGCGGCGCGCTCTCCGTCCGGAGAGGTACGCGGAAAGTAGAAGGGCTCGCTTGCTGCAAACGTCAAGCGTCGCTGATGACGAGACGCTTGTTGTCTTTCTATGTCGCGCTGTTTCTATTGCAGCGGGCCCTCGCGCTTTGGGCCAACGCCGGAACGACTGGCGCGATCGTCGGGCGCGTGCTCGACGCGACGACGAAAGCGCCCGTGGCCGGTGCTCGCGTGAATATCGCATCGCCGTCGCAGCAAGCCGCGACCGTCACCGATGCGAGCGGGCAGTACCGGTTTCTTTCGCTCGCGCCCGATACGTACGTGTTGACCGTCGAGCGCGAGGGCTACGATCCCGCCTCCATCGCGGGTGTCACGGTGCTGGCGGACCAGACGCAGAACGTGGCCGTTAGCGCAACGCGGACGCTGCGCACGATCGGGCGGGTCACGTCGCGCAGCGCGAGCGATCTCGTGAAGCCCGGAACGACGAGCGACGTCTATTCGGTCAACGCGGCGGGCGCCGCGGCGGCGCAGGCGCTCGGTGGCCCGGGCGGACTCAACACCGCTTACAGCGCGATCGCGAGCGTTCCGGGAACCGTCGTGCAGCAAGGACAGCAGGGCTGGTTTCAAACGGTCAACATTCGAGGCGGCGACATCGATCAGGTCGGCTACGAACTCGACGGCATCCCCGCCAATCGCGTTTACGATAACGCGCCGCAGACGACGCTCTCGAGCCTGGGGCAACAAGAACTGCAAGTCTATACGGGCGGCGTTCCGGCCTCGTCGGACGCCTCGAGCATTTCGGGCTACGTCAATCAGGTCATCAAGTCCGGCACGTATCCCGGCTTCCTGACGAGCGAAGTGGGCCTGGGGGGACCGGCCTTCTATCACAAGCTTTCGGTCGAAGTCGGCGGCGCGACACGCAATCGGCTCTTCTCGTACTATGCGGGTTTCGCGGGGGTCAATCAAGATTTCCGCTACGTCGATCAGTACAACGGCGTGAGCGATCCGCGGTTGTTCTACCCGATCGCGTTCCCCGGACGTTTCAACCTGTACGACGGTTCCACGAACTCGGACGGAACGCCCGGCACGATCGAGCTCGCGCCGGGCGCGACCTATTCGATCGCGAATACGACGGATCGCGAGAACGTCGTGAACCTGCACTTCGGCATTCCGCACAAGCGCGACACGGCGCGCGACGACGTGCAGCTCCTGTACCTCACGAGTCAAGTCGTCTCGGACTACTACAGCTCGATCAACGATCAGGGCGGGCCGGCCAACGTCGTCAACGCCGTGGGCAACAACGGTCGCGCGTTCTATCACGACGGCTACGTGTACGACGGACCGCTCTTCGCGCCGCCGTCATTCGCAGCGATCAAACCGTACTATTTTCCGAATAGCTCGCGAGGCCGCGCGTTCAATTCGAATTTTTCGAACGACGCGCGCGATTACAGCGATAACGGCGTCGCGATCACGAAAGTCCAGTACCAACGCAACTTCGATCCCAAGTCGTATCTGCGACTCTTCGGCTACACCGAGTACTCGAATTGGTTCATCGGCGGACCCGGCGAATCAACAGTTCACCAACAACTTCGGTGCCGAGATCAACGATTACGAGTTACCGAGCCACACGTTCGGCTTCAACGCGAGTTACTCGAACCAACTCTCCGACAAGAATTTACTCTCGATCACCGGCTCCTACACCGCCTCGCAAGTGCAGCGCCGCTTCTCCTACGGCTTCCCGGGGAATACGGTCACCTCGTCCGGCTCCCCCGTTTCGAACCTGGTGGGTCCCGGCGGCTCGTGCTACGATCCCGCAACCGCGCGGCAAACGAGCTGCTTCGGCAGCGCGCGCGGCACGTTTCCGACCACACCGCCCGGCGTGCCGCTCGCTCCAGGCTACACGTTTCCGACCGGCAGCGTCAACGTCACGACGCCGTCGGGCGCGCCTGCGACGGCGACGTGGCTCGCCACGGATAACGGCTTCAACAACACGCGCCTCAACGCCGTCTCGCCGGCCTTCACCGCGGGCTCGGTGACCGATCAGTGGCGCCCCAATGACCGGCTCCAAATCAACCTCGGGGCGCGGCTCGAAAACTATGACGACCGGCTCGGCGACACGACGAGTTCCCCGGCGCGGCAGTTCTGGTTCAACGCGTACAATAACGAACATTGCTACAAAGCGGGTGCGCCGCTGCCGGTCAGCATCTTCGGTGCGAAAAATCCGCTGGACAATACGACCGTGATGCAGTCGTCGGCGGCCGCGTGTACTGCCGTCTTCGGCTCCGGCTTCGTTCCTGCCAATCTCGTCAACGCACTGGCACCGAGCGTCACGGCGACGATTCTGGAGCCGCGCTTGGCAGCGACGTACACGCTCGGACCGAGCACGGTGCTGCGCGGTTCGTTCGGCATCTACGCGCGCGCCGTCGACACGTCATGGTTGCAGTACGACGCCGTCAATGAAGACCTCGCGAGCTTCATCGGCAGCAACTTCTTGACGCTCGGCTACAACACGCCGATTCACAACCTGCGGCCCGACACGTCGCAGAACGCGGACTTCTCCATCGAGCATCAATTCGCGCGCTCGGACCTCTCCTTCAAGCTCACGCCGTTCTATCGCAGCACGAAGAACCAGCTGCAGCCGGTTCCGATCGGCGTCGGCGGCGTCGTGAGCGGCTTCAACGTCGGTCAGCAAACCTCCGACGGCGTCGAGCTCGCGGTTCGCAAGGGCGACTTCGCGCGTGACGGTTTTGCCGCACAGCTCGCCTATACGTACACGCATAGCCGTATCCGTTACAAGAACTTTCCGTCGGGCACGAACGTCATCGACGGCCTCAACGCCTACATTGCGGAGTACAACTCGTACACGTCGGCGTGCGCGAAAATTACCGCGAGCAACGCAAACCTGTGCGGACTTGCGGCTGGGGCGACGAATCCGAACGCGTCTGCGACGTTCGCGAGCAGCGGCGGCGGTACGGTACCGATCCGCAATCCGTATTACGCCTCGGCCGCGCAAGCGTTGCTCGACCGTAACGGCTCGTACACCACCTACGATCAGATCCCGCAAGTGTTCACCGGTGAGAACGGGTACGAGACACCGGACGTCCTCTCGCTGATCGTCAACTACCGGCATCGCGCGCTCGCGCTCACGCCGAGCCTGACCTTCAGCTCCGGCGCGAAGTATGGCTCGCCGCTCGCGTATCCGGGTTACGTTCCGACCGGCTGTACGGCCGCGGGGCCGGCGGAAGCCGACGGCGCAGCGCCGGCCGCGCCGGCCTCGTGCGGCGGAACCTCAGCGATCAGCGGTCTGCCGTTTCTCATCGTGCCCGATGCCTTTACCGGCCGCTTCGACAATCTCGGTGCCTTCCAGCAGCCCGCGCGTCTGACGCTCAACTTCGCCGCGTCGTATCAGGCGGCGAAAAACGTGAAGTTCAACCTCGCGTTGACCGGTCTCGTCGATACCTGCTTCCAGCGCGGCTACGCCTGGGACGATCCCAACATCTGCGTGTATTCGCAATTGCCTTCGGGGGGCGCCGGGCTCGGCCCGTCGGGTAACTTCTTGCCGCTCGCGAAGACGCCGGTGGCGCTGCGCTATCCCTACGGAACCTTCAACAACAATCTCAACACCGGCTTCTTCGGAACGACGCTCCCGGTCCAGGCCTTCGCAAACGTGCAGTTCACGCTCTAACAAACCAACCAAGCGCACGGAAGACGAGTCTCCCTGCCTGCAGCCCCCTTGCACTCTCCATTACAGTCTGCTAACATTTCCCGTGCTGGCAGTGCGCTGCCACGAGTGCTAACTTGAATTTCTACGTGTTTTAGGAGGATTCTGCGTGAATCTCAAGCCTTTGGGCGATCGTCTGGTCGTCGAGCACGTCGAGCAAGCTGATAAGACGTCTGGTGGCGTCTTCTTGCCCGACACCGCCAAAGAGAAGCCCCAGAAGGGCCGTGTCGTGGCGGTCGGTTCCGGCCGCACCCTCGACAATGGCAACAAGCTGACCATGGAAGTGAAAGTCGGCGACACGATCGTCTACTCGAAGTATTCCGGCAGCGAATACAAGGATGACGACGGTAAAGAGTACCTCATCATCTCCGAAAAAGACGTTCTCACGATCGTCACCGATGCAAAAGTTCCGGCTGGAGTCGCATAACTAATGTCTGCTAAAGAACTCGTTTTTGACGAGAACGCACGTCGCGCGCTCGAGCGCGGTGCCAATATCCTCGCCGACGCCGTCAAGGTGACGCTCGGACCTAAGGGACGCAACGTCGTCCTCGATAAAAAGTTCGGCTCGCCCACGATCACCAACGACGGCGTGACGATCGCAAAGGAAATCGAACTCCCCAACACGTTCGAGAACATGGGCGCCCAGCTCGTCAAGGAAGTCGCTTCCAAGACGAACGACATCGCGGGCGACGGCACGACGACGGCAACCGTCCTCGCGCAAGCGATCATCCGCGAAGGCCTCCGCAACGTGACGGCCGGCAGCAACCCGCTGCTCATCAAGCGTGGCATCGACAAAGCGGTCGAGCTCGCCATCGCCGAGATGGAGAAGATGGTCGTCAAGGTCGATACGCCCGAGAAGATCGCGCAAGTCGCGTCGATCTCGGCGAACGATGCGGAGATCGGCGATCTGATCTCGCAGGCGATGCAGGCCGTCGGTAAAGACGGCGTCATCACGGTCGAAGAGTCCAAGACGACCAAGACCGAAGTCGAGACCAAAGACGGCATGCAGTTCGACAAGGGCTACATCTCGCCGTACATGGTCACCGACAGCGAGCGCATGGAAGCGACGCTCACGGATCCCTTCATCCTCGTGACGGAGCGCAAGATCTCGGCGATCGCCGACATTCTGCCGCTGCTCGAGAAGATCGTTCAAGTTCAGAAGCCGCTCTTGCTCATCGCCGAAGACGTCGAAGGCGAAGCCCTCGCGACGCTCGTCGTCAACAAGCTGCGCGGAACGTTCACGACCGTCGCCGTCAAGGCGCCGGGCTTCGGCGACCGCCGCAAAGAGATGCTCAAGGACATCGCGACCCTCACGGGCGCGACCGTCATCAGCGAAGAGCTCGGCCTCAAGCTCGACAAGGTGACCCCGGACCTCTTGGGTCAAGCCAAGACGGTCAAGATCACCAAAGAAGAGACCACGATCGTCGACGGCAAGGGCAAGGAAGACGCGATCAAGGGTCGCATCGAGATGATCAAGCGCCAGGTCGAAGAGACCGACAGCGACTTCGATCGCGAGAAGCTCCAGGAGCGCCTCGCCAAGCTCTCGGGCGGCGTCGCAGTCGTCCAAGTCGGTGCCGCTACGGAAACCGAGCTCAAAGAGAAGAAGCACCGCATCGAAGATGCCCTCTCGGCGACCCGTGCGGCCGTCCAGGAAGGCATGATCCCCGGCGGCGGCTCATCGCTGATCCACGCGCTCAAGGCGCTCGAAGCGTACAAGCCGGCTCAGACCAACGGCAGCGCGCACACCGCGATCGATGAGAAGGTCGGCGTCGACATCATCCGTCGCGCACTCGAAGAGCCGCTTCGTCAGATCGCGGAGAACGCGGGCTACGAAGGTTCGGTTGAAGTGCAGCGCGTCAAGGCGGCGAAGCCCGGTCAAGGCTTCGACGCGATGTCGGGCGATCTCGTCGACATGATCAAGGCCGGTATCGTCGAGCCCTTCAAGGTGACGCGCTCGGCACTCCAAAACGCGGCATCGATCGGTTCGCTGATCCTCACCACGGAAACCCTGATCGCCGATAAGCCCGAACCCAAGGGCCAGAACGGTGCCGGCGGCGGCATGCCGGGCGGCATGGGCGGCATGGGCGGCGGCTACGACATGATGTAGCACGTAGCGGGGCTTGCGCCACCCGCCACGGTTCAATTGAACTGATAGAAAACGGGGGAGAGCACCGGTCTCCCCCGTTTTCTATCGATGAACAGTCTGGTGTCCCGCCGCCTAATGCATTCGTGGTAAGGACCTCGGTTCGTGAGAGCAGAAATTCTCGAGGTGGGCAACCTCACGCAGACCGCGGCTTTCCAACGAGAACTTCTGAAGCTTGGGCGTGAGGATCAATTTCGCGTCTATGAAACGCTGACCAAGCTGCAGCGCGACCCGCGCGCACCCGGTCTTCAGATCAAGCGGATGGAGCGGGTTGATCTGTGGGAGATTCGCGCGTCTCGCGACCTTCGCATCATCGCGGAACTCGAAAACGACGATATCTTCTGCTACAGCGTCGGGCATCACGACGAGGCGTTGCGCCGAGCAGAACGAGTCGCCGGCATGGCGCAACCGCAACGAGCGGCGATTCGAGAACGCGCGAATGGATTCACTGCCGGCGTAACCACGGACGAGCGCACCGAGACCCAGAAAGGTTCTATGCGGGGCGGGCCGCTCGCGGCGCTTTCGGACGAGGATTTGCTGCGAAACTACTCGATCCCGATCGATTGGTGCGAGGCCCTTCGCAGCATGACGACGCAGGACCAGGTCTTTGCGAGCGGCGTGGACAGCGCTATGCCCGAAGCGGCGTTTTGGCGGCTCCTCGACCTCTTCGATCGGCCGCGTCACGAATCGACCGGAGCCAGTCCGGTTTATCGCATTCCTTCCGAAGCGATCGCGCGAGCGTTCGTCGCAGGCGAGATCGCCGATCTCGAATTCAATTTGCCCGCGTCGTCCTGGTCAATCGTTCGCAGCACGCGACGTGCACCGATCTTCGTCAAAGGCGGACCCGGTTCGGGGAAAACGCTGGTCGCGTTGTACCGTGCGCTGCACGTTATCGAAGAACCGACGCTGCGCGTCGCGGGCGATCCGCGTGTGCTGTACGTCACCTTCACGCGACAGCTGCGCGACGACGCGCGCAATAAAGTCGAACGGCTGCGTGGCTCGATTCCGGCGTCGCTGCGGATCGAAACGTTCGACTCGATAGGCGAACGGCTCGTCCCGGGCGTTCGCACCACGTACGATGCTGCGGCTCTCGAGCGATGCGCGCGAACGGCACTTGCCGGTACGTCGATCGATCCGGCCTTTTTCCTGGATGAGGTGTCGGAATGCATCGAGCGACGCAACGTCCGCGCACCCGACGATTACGCCAGGCTCGCACGCCGAGGGCGCGGCGCACGGCTGCTTCCGCGGGAGCGGGCCGCAATCTGGTCGGCATACGAACGCTACCTAACGGAACTCGCGCGCGGTCGCGAGCGCGACGTCGGGACGATGCGGATCCAAGCCGCCGACCGGGCCGCCGCGTTATCGGAGGCCGAAAAGTATGACTTCGTGATTGTGGACGAGGTCCAAGACCTTCCCTGGTCCGTACTTTCGCTCGCGGCGGCGCTCGCGCGAGGCGAGGGCCGCGCGAAGCACCTCATGCTCGTCGGGGATTCCGGGCAATCGATCTACCAATCGGGCTTCCGATGGAGCGAGGTGGGTCTACGGATCGGAGGCGGAAACGTGTTCACGCTCGGAACGAGCGAACGCAACACGCGTGAGATCCTCGCATTTGCGCGTGCGGTAATCGAAGCCGTTCCTACGGACGACGCACAAAACGAGACGGCCGTGAAGTCGGGCCTGCGCCCACGACTCGTTCACGGGTTCGAGAACGTCGACCAGCGTCGGGAGTGGCTGGCCGCCGATATCGCGGCACGCATCGCGAGCGGTGCCGCGGCACACGGTATCGCCGTCGTGGCACACGGGAAGAACGAACTGAAAGCGCTCGCGGGTGAACTCGCCGATCGCGGTGTTGCGACGGTCGAATACAACAGCCCCGAGTTCTACCGCGCTGCTGCCGTCAGACTGATCACCGCGCATTCGGCCAAGGGTCTGGAGTTCGGCGAAGTCTACGTCCCCGACGCGAACGCTGGGACGTACCCGTTTTACAAGAACGCGCAGGTCCCACCGGATGAGCGCGATGATCGGGACGCACAAGATTGCAAACTCCTCTACGTCGCGCTCACGCGGGCGGCCGAGTTGCTTACGGTTCTCTACGACCGCGAGCCGAGTCCCTTTTTGGCGAAGGCTGCGCCGCACGCCGACGTAACGGTCGTTACGCGTTCGGCCGTGCAAGCGCGCACGTGATCGAGGAACGCGTCGACGTTCGCGCCGACAGATATCACCTGGGGCAACGCGTTCGGGTGCGCGGTGCGGTCTGGGAAATTGAAGCACCGCTCGTAGAAACCGGCGACTCGCAACTGCTCAATCTGCGTCATACGACCGAACCGTTGCGCACGCTCAAAGTGATCGCGCGCGTCGAAGACATCGAGCCGCTTCCGACACCACGTCTCGGGTCTACGCTCGCGGACTACCGCCGCTGGCAAGATTTTCATGCAGCGATCGCCTGCGCGTTGACGCCGCCTCCCGGCATCCTCGGTGGGTTCGAGCAAGCCAAGATCGTGACCGAAGACTACCAGCTCGTCCCCGTTATCCGCGCCTTCGAGCGGCCGATGCAGCGCATCTTACTGGCCGACGATGTCGGTCTCGGCAAGACGATCGAAGCGATCCTCATCATGCTCGAACTTCGCGCACGCGGCCGCGGCGAGCGCATCCTCATCGTTGCACCGGCGGGACTACAAGACCCAGTGGGCGCTCGAGCTGCAAGACAAAGCCGGCCTGACATTCGAGATATTCGATTCGCAGCGCGTGCTCGAAATCCGACAGCAACTCCACGTCGGGCGCAACCCGTGGGCTGCGCGGCGGCTCATCATTACGAGCGTCGATTACGTGAAGCGGCCGGACCCCAAGCGGGCGCTGCGCGACATCACGTGGGACCTCGTCGTTGTCGACGAAGCGCACTATCTCTCCGAGACGTCCGCGCAAGGCCGGACGTACCGCACGGAGCGCTCGCGTTTCGGTACCTTCATCGCCAATCAAACCGATAATCTGCTCCTCTTGACCGCGACGCCGCACAACGGTGATCCGCAGAGTCTTTGGAGTCTCGTCAATCTCGTCGATCCGACACTGGTTGCGACACGCGACGAACTGCAAAGCCGCCGTATCGCGCCGGTTGTCGTGCGCCGCTATAAGCGTGACATTCGCGACGCGCAGGGCCGCCCGCGTTTCAACGATATTGCGGTTCAAACGATCGGCGTCGCCTTCGGGGATGCGCGGGAACGCGACCTGTACGATCGCGTCGCGCGCTACTGCAAACGCCGCTGGAAGCGCGAGCCCGACACCGCCGTCGGCTTTGCGATGACGGTCATCAAGAAGCGGATGATCTCCTCACGCTTCGCGCTCGTCGAAACCCTCGAAGAGCGCCTCAAATCGCTCGCGCCCGAGCCGCTCGACCTCGACACGAAGCGCGGTGCGCTGGCCGACTACCGCGCCGGCGCCCCGCTGACCGAGGCGCAGCAAGCCGAAGCCGAGCGCCAATTCCTTGCAGCGCCGCCCGCCGACGCGGAAGACCGCGCGAAAGAGCGCGGGGAAGTCGAACGGCTCCTCAAAACAGCGAAGGCTATTCCGGCCGAGATCGATTCCAAGGCCGAGCGTTTTGTCGCGGAGCTACAGCGGCTTCACGATGGCTCCGCCACCGGCCGCGCGGAGAAAGTGATCGCGTTCACCGAGTATCGGGACACGCATACGTTCCTACTCGAGTTTTTGCGGCGGAGCGGATACGATCGCCCCATCGCGACCTTAACGGGTTCGATGTCGCGCGCCGAACGCACGCAAGCGATCGAACTGTTCGCGCAGCCCGATACGATGCTGCTCTTGGCGACCGACGCGGCGAGCGAAGGTCTCAACCTGCAAGAGCAGTGCCGTACGATCGTGCATTACGAGCTGCCCTGGAATCCGAATCGCCTCGAGCAGCGTAACGGGCGCGTCTACCGCTGGGGACAGCGCGACGACGTGCTCGCGTGCAACCTCGCCTACGAGGATACCTACGATGCGCACGTGCTCGCTGTGCTTTTGCAGAAAACGGAGCGCATCCGCAAGGATCTCGGCTCGGCGAGTGACGTGATCGGCATTATGGAATCGCTCTCGTGGGAAGAGCTACTCATGACCGCAAGCGACGCTGCGCATGCCGAAGGCGAGCGCGATGCGATCACGCTCCGAATCGACCGTGAAGTCGACGAGGCGCGCCAGCGGCTCACGGCGTGGCGCGATGAGGAGCTCGGCGGCACGGAGACGTTCGGCGCTAAGGACGCGGCGGCCGTCGAAGCGCGGCGACGGCTTGGCGCCGAACGGCGGATCGGACCTCGCGAACGTCGCCGGCTCGTCGAGTGGATGCTGCACGAGTTCGGCGGCCGCGTGACACCCAATCCTGACGGCACGCTTGCGCTCGACGTTCCTCAAGCCTTGCGTCGCGACCGCGACTCCCGCATACCGGCCGCGGCTTTCGCGCTGGCCGACGTCCCCGGGAGTCGTAAGGACGTCGCGATCCTCGGCATGTTTCATCCGTTGCTTGCCGCTTGCGGCGCGGCGGCGCGCGGGGCGCTTTACGATCCCCATTCGCCGCTCGCACGCGCACGCGTCGCGGCGAAGATCGCCGACGTCCCGGGCGCAGGCATCGCCTTTACGTTCGTGACACGCTTCGTGCGCGGCGACGGCTCCACGTTCGCCGAAGAGCTCGACGCGGCGTTCGTAACCCTCACCGGTGCCGTCTCTCGGGACGCGGGTGCCGACGCAGAGCTGGTCGCCGCCGAACCACTTGCGCTGGCGCTTGCAAACGATCACCCGGCGCTGGGCACCTTGCGCAGCGCTCTGGCGGCGGCCGATCTTGCGGCAGCGCGCGAAGAAGTCATGCGTCGCGCGATCGAGCGCGCCGCGTCGTTCGCGCGCGACGAGCAGCGTCGCAGCGACGGCATGCTCGCGGACCTCCGCGCATACGAGCGTTCGAAGCGCGCATGGCTCGAGGCGCAATTGCAGCTTCCCGTCACGAATCTCGTGCTGGAGATCGACGACACGCTGGCACGCCGCGCGAAACTGGAGCGCGACCTGTACGAGCGGCAGCGGCGTCGGCTCGCGCAAGAACTCGAAACGCTCGAAGCCAAAGTCGCGCAGCGGCGCGAGCGCTTTACGCGGCGTGCCCACGTCGGCGTCAATCCGCAGCTCGAACTCGTCGGCGCGCTGCTGATCGTGCCCGCTTCCGCGGTCGGCGCATGACCGCGCTCGAACGCGATGCCCTCGCGCCCGGCGCACAGCCGGCAATCCGCAACGTCGCGCGTTTCATCGCCGATTATTATGTCGCACTTCCAGCACTGCGCGCCGAATTCAAGCAGCAGATTGCGAGCGACGCGACGCTGGAAAAAGCCTTTCGCGACTTCCGTAATCTGTGGCTGCGGGCGGTCCATGTGCGGGTCACCGAAGCATCGAGCGTTGCCCGCAGCGACGCCGAACTTTACCGCCCGCTCTTTGAACTTCTCGGGTTCGAAGAGAAACCGAAACGGCAGGAGATCGAGCTCGATCCCGAACGTGTCGCGCTCGGTGCGTATGGTACGGACGACCGTATCGATCTGCTCGTCGACGCGTTACCCTTCGGCCTCTCACCGGACGACCGCCTCGAGCGCGGCGAATTTCGCGGTTCGGCGCAGCGGCGGATGGTGCGCGCGCTCGCCGCGAGCGGCGCGCGCTTCGGCGCGATCGTCGGCGGCGGCCGCCTTCGGTTGGTTCAACTCGATACCGCGAACGAGCCGCGTTATCTCGAGTTCGATCTCGGCGCGATCGTAGAACGCGACGATGTCGCGGCCTTCGGTGTGCTGGCGACGCTCGTTTCACCCGCGTTTCTGCTGGGTGATACGCCGCTGCTCGCGGAGCTCGTGGAGAAAAGCGACGCCCGCGGCACGGCCGTCAGTGACGCGCTTGGACCGGCCGCGCGGCGTGCGTTGCAAGCCTTTCTCGAAGCGGTGCGGGTTGACGAGCGCAATGCCGCTTGGGCGCCCGGGATCTTCGAGGAAGGCGAGGCCCTGCGCGAGATTCACCGTGAGGGCATCTACGTGCTCTACCGGTTGCTCTTCGTGTTGTTCGCGGAAGCCGCGAATGCTTTGCCGCTGGATAAGCCGTTATACCGTGAAGCGTACAGCCTCGAGCGCATGCGTGACGAACTGTCGGCCGACGTCGCGTTCGGGGACAACTCCTACGCCCTCTGGGACGGAGTCAAAGCGCTGTTCCGTTAGTCGACTCCGGCGCCCAAACCGACGAGTTCCGCATTCCAGCCTACAACGGCGGCTTGTTCGGTGCGAAGCATACGCTCGTGCTCGACGGCGCATGGGTATCGGATCGCGCGTTTGCGGAAGTATTGCGCGAACTGACGACGGTGCGTCTCGGGACGGGAAGACGTGCGACCCGGGATCGCGTGTCGTTTCGCGAACTTGGCGTCGCGCAGCTCGGCGCCGTCTTCGAAGGCCTGCTCGACTACGAACCGCACGTCGCGCGTGAAGACCTCTTCGAAGTGCCGACGGGTACCGGAAAGGCCAAAGGCATCTCGTTTCTGCCGATGTCCGCGCTCGGCGCCGTCAAGAACGTGCCGGAATCGCCCGACGTGCGCGAGCGCCAGTTCTACCTGCAGGCGTGGGGCGGGCAGCGCAAGTCGACGGGCGCTTATTATACGCCGCGCGTCATCGCCGATTACCTCGTGCGTGAAGCGCTGCGTCCGCAGGTGGACGAATTATCGAGCGACGCGATCCTTGAGATCGCCGTCTGCGATCCGGCGATGGGTTCGGGCGGCTTCCTCGTCAGCGCGACCGAGTTTCTCGGCGACGCTTACTATCGTGCGCGGATCGCCGAAGGAACGTTCGATGCAGACGGCGAGCGAGCCGAGTTCGACCGCATCGCGGCGAAGCGGATCGTCGCCGAGCGCTGCATCTACGGCGTCGACGTCAACCCGATGGCCGTCGAGCTTGCAAAGGTGTCGCTGTGGTTGACGACGCTTTCGTACGATCGGCCGCTAAGTTTCTTCGACCACCATCTGCGGTGCGGGAATAGTTTGCTGGGCGCGCCGTTGCGTGACGCGCGGGGCGCGATTACGAGCGACCGCATTCGAACGATCCCGGTCGCAGCGCTCGCGGCCGTCGATAAAGAAGCGACGAAGGACGAGCGCGCCGCGCAGCAGCGCATCGCAAAGCGCAACGCGGCGCAACTCAAAGAGATCGAGGCCGGAGGAAATCGATCGCTCTTCACGCTCGATCTTGCCGAGCCGCTCGCAGAGTATGCCGCGGCACGCAAACGGCTTTCCGCGGATGACGCGACACAGTCCTCCGCGGACGCCGCCGAGCTGATTCGCGCAAAGGAGCGGCGGCTGCGCGACCTCACCGAAGATCCGCGCTCACCGTTCTTCAAACTGAAGGAGATCGCCGATCTCTGGATGTCCCCGTGGTTCTGGCCGCACGATCCGGCCCTGGATGCGGGCCGAAAGCCGGTCGAGCCGCCGACGACCGACGACTATGCAACGATGGTCGGCGAAATCTGGGCGGATGGCCCACGCTCCGAACGTGGCCAGCGCATCCTCGACGAGTCTCGGCGCGTGTCGCGTCGGCTGCGATTCTTTCATTGGGAGATCGAATTCCCCGAGGTGTTCGAACGGGGCGGCTTTCATGCTGTCGTCGGCAATCCACCGTGGGAGACGTTGAGTCCCGAAACGAGGGAATTCTTCTCTAATTATGATCCGCTCTTTCGTAGCTACGGCAAGCAGCGCGCCATCACGATGATGACTAAGCTTCGCGCTGAGCCGCGGGTCGAAGCGGGGTATCGGCAGTATGCGCGCGACTCCTATCACTTAGCGGCCTTTCTGAAGACCTCCGGAATCTATACATGGTATGCCGAGGGAAACCTCGGCAAGGGTGACTTCGATCTGTTCCGGGCGTTTGTCGAGCGCGATCATCGGGCACTTCGAGCCAACGGCAGAATCGGTCAGGTACTGAAAGACGGAATTTACATCAATGCGAATTGCAGCGAAATTCGCCGTCAGCTGGTTACGGCTGGTGCAATCCGCAGTCTAATCGTTAATGAAAATCGGAAGACTGTATTTCGGATTCATTCAAGCATCAAAATCGCTCTGTTGATTGCGGAGCGTGGCGAACCGCGACCTGGTGTTCCACTGGCCTATTTTGTTGGTAAGGATGAGGACGGTCAGGAACGTGCGCGATCTGCTCGCGAGTTGGATACGGTCCTGGCTTCTCCCAATGCACATCTGGTGATGATACCTCTCGCGTTGATTCGGAGCCTATTTCCACAGACGCTAGCATTTCCCGAAATTGGTGATGCTCGCGATGTCGCGCTGGTCGAACACCTATCGCGACATGGAATTCGGTTCGGCGAAGCGTGGACGCCGCAGTATTGCGCAGAGCTGCACATGACGAGCGACTCCCACCTATTCGTTGAGCGCGAGCAATTGGAAGCGATGAAGGCGACGTTCGACGGCATTCGCTGGCATCACACCGAGCGCGGCGAGTTCTGGCCCCTGGTCGAGGGCAAGCACATCTACCAAAACGAGTTTCCGGTCGGCGACTTCCGCTACTGGATCGAATCGCGCCATTCACAGTTGCTGCCGAAAACCAATGGCGTTCCCGTCAATCATTTCGAGCGGTTGGCATGGCGCGATGTGGCGAGCAGCACGAACGAAAGAACCGTAATTTCTGCGCTGATTCCGGGACGCACTTTTGCGAACAACAAAGCAAAAACGATCCGCGGCGGTACGATGACGTCGAAGATGCTGACCAACATCTCGGTGCTGCTCAACTCGTTTGTGTTTGATTGGGCCATTAGGATGCGAGGCGCGACAACGATCACGAATACCTTATTGAACGAGGGATCCGCGCCAAGAGGTCTGGCTGATTTGCATTTCCAGGTCGATCCCGCAGAAGCAGAAGGCGAGATAATGCGTGCGTTTGCTCTCCCGTTTATCCTAGCCGAACGCGTTATGGCCGGGTTTCCACTTCTGGACCGCTTAGAGCCGGCATTGCCTGGTGAGCGGCGTTCCACCGTCACCCGCGACTTGGTGTTAGCGGGCTATGCGGAAGTTGTCGGCGACCCAAAAGCCGCTTGGTACCGAGAGCGTGCTGACCGCGCCACGTCCTTGGGCGCCCGGCCCTTCGTGCCCGAAACGCGAGACGTGCCTGAAACGCCCGAGCCTATTTTTGAAATAGTCCAAGATATGGTCTAAAATCGACCATACCATGGACTACTGCCTCGCCGACTTCAGGCACGAGTGGGTGATGGACTCGATTCTTCGCGCGTGGTCGCCATCGCCGGAGCACGGCAGGTCGGCAAAACCTCGCTTGTCCGCCGCTTCGAGACATGGGATCGGGCCTTCGTCTCACTGGACGATTTGGGTTCGTTGACCCAGGCGAAAGCCGATCCCGCCGGCTTTGTCGGGGCCCTCGGCCGCACGTCGATCGTTGATGAAATCCAGCGCGCGCCGAATCTCCTGTTGGCCATCAAGTCGGTCGTCGACCGCGACGCGGCGAAGGGTCATTTTCTGCTCACCGGGTCCGCGAATATCATGGCCCTGCCCAGGCTCGCCGACTCGCTCGCGGGCCGCATGACGGTCTTCGAACTCTTCCCGTTTGCCGAGGCCGAGATCGAGCGCGCCCGGTGCAACGTCGTCGATCAGCTCTGCGCGCCCGAGCGCCCCTGGCGCGCCGTCGCCTGCGACCAAGCCGAGATTGTGCGGCGGATCGTGCGCGGTGGCTATCCTGAGGCGGTGTTCTCACGCGACGACGCGGCGCGCGATCGCTGGTTCGCGAGTTATCTGTTGGCAATGATCCAGCGCGACATCCGCGAGATCGCGCAAGTCAGCGACATCGCGGCGATGGGGCGCCTCCTCGCGGTGCTTGCCGCACGCACCGGGCGTATCGTCAACTACACGTCGCTGTCATCCGAAGCGGGCATCCCGAAATCGACGCTCTTGCGCTACGTGACTCTGCTGGAGCAAACGTTTCTGGTCCACCGCATGCCGGCCTGGAGCTTCGACCTGGGCCGGCGTCTCACGAAGTTGCCGAAACTCTTCCTCGGCGACGTGGGCGTCGCCGCGCATCTCATGCACGCCGATACGGCACGCCTGCTCGCGGATCGCAATCTCCTGGGTGGCCTGCTCGAAACGTTCGTCGCAAACGAACTCCGCAAGCACGCCTCGTGGAGCGACCGTCGAACCGCGCTCTATCACTACCGCGAGCACGATGGCGTCGAGGTCGACTTCGTCTTGGAGACGGCAGCCGGCGAACGCGTTGCCGTCGAAGTGAAAGCGACCGCGAGTCCAACGCACTCCGACGCGCGCGGTCTCCTCCGTCTCATGGATGACTCCAAGCTTGGACTGGTCCGCGGTATCGTACTGCATACGGGCAGCACGATCGTTCCGATCCGGCGCAACGTCCACGGCGTGCCGATTTCCGTTTTCTGGACCGATAGCGCGGCGTAAGGAGATCAAGCATGCAGCCGTTCCTCCTGTCAGCGGAGATCGAACGTCGGTACGGCGAGTACATCCAAACCTCGTTCCCGCTGCGCGACGAGCAGCTCGCCGAACAGCTTCGCCGCAAGATCGAGCATGAGCATCTGTTGGGAACGGGGCCGATCCTTGCGTTGCAGCAGCCCTTTGCGCCCGGCGAGACGGTCGCGTCGCTCGCCGCGCGCGGCGCCTTGCATCCGACCGTAGCAAACATTTTCCCAGGCTGGGATCTCCGGGAACACCAAACGCGCGCGTTCGAGCGCCTCTGCGAACAGGGCGGCGCACGCAGCACGATCGTGGCGACCGGCACGGGCTCGGGCAAGACGGAAGCGTTTCTGCTGCCGCTTCTCGACTATTGCGCGCGCCATCCCGGCGACGGCGTGAAAGCGCTGTTACTCTATCCGATGAATGCGCTCGCCAACGACCAACTCGAACGCCTGCGCGGCTATCTCAATGGAACGGGCATCACTTTCGGCCGTTATACCGGCGACACGCCGGCGAGCGACGGCGACTCGCACCCCGGCATCCTCGAAGCGGGTGCTCCGTACAGGTCGGGTGGTCCGATACCGCGCGAGGAGTGCTTTTCGCGCGACGCAATCCGCCGGCGTCGCCCGAATCTGCTCCTCACCGGGTATCGCATGCTCGAGTATCTGCTCGTGCGTCGCGAGGACCAGGCGATCTTTCGCCCCGGTGGAGCTCCCGCAGCGCTACGCTATCTGGTTCTCGACGAGGTTCATACGTATGCGGGCGCGCTCGGCGCCGAGGTAGCGTGCCTCGTGCGCCGGCTGCGCGGACACGTCGATCGGTACGGGCCCAGCCTAACGTGCGTCGGCACCTCGGCGACGGTGGGCGACGACCAGCACGACGCCGTGCTCCAGTTCGCGCGCAAGCTTTTCGCGGTTGACTTCGACTCGGACGCGCTCGTGCAAGAAGCGTACGCGCCGACGGCGCCGGCATGCGGTGAGCTCGGCGTCGAGCGCGTCACGGAAGATGAACTCGCAGCGCTCGCCTTTCGCATCGAAGGCGGGATCAGCGCGGATGAGGCGAGCCGGCTCTTCGGCGAACTCGACGGGCATCCCACGGTCGTATGGCTGCGCAACGAACTTCGTGAGCCGCAGGCATTCGATGCGATCGTCGAAAGCTTCTCGCTCGCGCTTCGGAGCGAGGACCGCGACGCGGCGCGGAGGCAGCTGACGAAATATCTGCTGCTCGGAACGCTGGCGAGCGACGCCGACGGAGCGCTGCTGCGGCCGCGCCTCCACGATATCCATCGCGGCCTTGCCGGAGCATCGCGGTGCCTGGGTTGCGACGGCCTCTTGCCGAGCGGCGACACCGTCTGCCCGTCCTGCGGCTCCCGCGCTTTGCCGCTCGAAGTCTGTCGTCAGTGCGGTCAGGACTATCTGCGCGCGGCGATCGCGGCGTCGCTCGGCGCGGAGGCAGCGACGCTTCATACGTTAACCGAACTCGAGATGCGAATTGAAGCGGTCGATGACCTGCGCGACGCGACGCCGTCGACGGTTCGCTTCGTGCGGCGACTCTATGATGCCGACCCCGAGCGTGACGATGACGAGGACGCCGATACGCCCGCGGCGACGGCCGCCGCAGTCGTCGCCCGGGTTTGTCTCGATCCCGATTGCGGTCACGTGACGCTGCGCGGTGACGATGCCTCATGTGCGCGCTGCGACGGGGAGACGACGCTGCTGCGTGTCGTCTCGGTCGGTAAAATGAGCGCGTGCGCCGCGTGCGGTTACCGTTACGGCGTCGATCGTGAACCCATCACGGCGCTTGCGTCATCGACCGCGATCGGCGTCTCGATCCTGACGTGGCTCACACTTGCGCGTCTGCCCGAGGAACAGCGCCGCCTGCTGATCTTCGCGGACAGCCGGCAAGATACAGCGTATCAAGCCGGCTACTTACAGGACGTCACCGCCGAATATACGTGGCGCCAGCTCGCGTATCGCCTCGTGGCACGAACCGCCCACGAGCCGCACGACTTCGATCGCTTCTGGCGCTCGCTCTTTGCAGCGGGCCGCAACGAATACAGTGTGTTCTCACGCGACAATCAACAGCGGCAAGAGAACGACTTGCACTTTTTCTGCGTGCAAGAGTTCACCCGGGAAGCGAGCCGTCGCACCAGCCTCGAGAACCTCGGGCTCGTCGGCGTCGTCTATCGCGAGCTCGCCGAACTCGCTCAGCATCCCGCCTTCGGCGCTTTTCGGCATGGCTGCGCGCCGCTAGCGGGAGGCGCGTCGCTCGACGATGCCGAGCTACTCGAACTAACCCGAACCGTGCTCGATTACGTCCGCCGTGCGGGCGCAATCTCGGACGAGTACGCGACGCGTTATTGGGAGTCGCTCGACGAGGTACGCGGGCTCGATCGCTTCAACCGGCGGCCGGTGGCCTTTCGGCGCGTGGGAGCAGCCACGCAACCCAAAGTGTTGGCGAACTTGCGGCCCTTCACCGCAGCCCGCGGCCGTAAGACGGCCATCGAAGAGTTCTTCCGCCGGGTCGGCATCGAGCGCCCCGCCGACGCGCTCGCGGCTGCCGTGACATTGCTTCGTGACGACGGGCTGTTTGCCGAGGTTTCGGTCGGTGGCTCGCTCGCGGCGAAACGAGCGCGTGACGTCCTAGCCGTAAACACCGGCCGGATGGCAATCGGCGTGCCTGCGGCTCTTTGGCGCTGCCGCAACTGCGGCACGATCAATCACCGCAACGTGCGCGGACGGTGCATACGCAACACGTGCGAAGGCGCGACGATCGAGCCTCTCGCTCAACCCGACGAGTCGAACTTTTACGTGCACATGTATCGTGACGCGACTCCGATCCGCCTCGACGTGCAAGAACACAGCGGCCAGATCGCGGGAGACAAGCGCGAGCAGTACGAGCGCGACTTCCGAGCCGGAAAGGTCAACGTACTCGTCGCGTCGCCGACGCTCGAACTCGGCGTCGACATCGGCGCGCTAACGACCGTCCTGTTGCGCGGGCTGCCGCCCTCGCCAGCGAACTACGCGCAACGAGCCGGCCGCGCGGGACGCCGCGAACGGATCGCGCTCGTCAACTCATACGCGCAAACGCTGCCGCACGACGCGTACTTCTTCAATCATCCCCAGGAAATGATCTCCGGGCGGATTCCCGCACCGCAATTCGAGCTGGAAAACGAGACGATCGTGCGGCGGCATATCCGTTCGCTCGCGCTCGAAAAGCTCGAACGCCAGGTGCCGCGCTACATGAGTGCGTTTCTCGATTTACCGGATGAGCCCAACCACAGTCCCGAAGCGTATGCGAACGCTCCGCTCAAAACGCGCTTCGATTTCCTCGACGAACTCGGGGCGAAGCGCGTTGCGATCGTCGAGTCCGTTCAGCGCGCCTTCATCGGAGAAGCGACCTTCGCGTGCCTGGCCGAGGCCGAGATCGGTCGCGTGATCGACGAGTTCGCGCGGGACCTGTGGCTCGTGTTGGAAGCGTGGCACGATGAGGTCCGCCAAGTTGCTTCCGCCATCGCGACGATCAATCGCATTGCGAGACCCTCGTATGACGAGGACCGTCGCCGCGCGCAACTGCAGCGCACTCTCGGTCGCTTGACGTCCCCGTCGGCCGGCATCGGCGGCTCCTCCCGCAGCGAGGCATACGTCCTGGGGTACCTAGCGAATCACGGTTTCTTGCCGAGCTACGCGTTCCCGGGCGACCCGGCAACGCTCTTCTCTCGCGATCTCGACGATGCCGAAGTGACGCGCGATCCGCTGCTCGCATTGCGTGAGTTCGCACCGGGAGCGATCGTCTACGTCGATCGCAAGAAGATCCGCTGCAACGGGCTGAGTCTTCTGCGCTCGCGAACCGGATCGATCGAGGAATTCTACGGCGGCGTCGAGTCGAAGTACGTTCGTTGCAGTGCGTGCGGGCATCATGCACTCGACGTCTGGATAGGTGTTTGTCCGGCGTGCGGTGCGAGCGACACCAAGCTCGAGGAGAACCGCCTGGAGGCGCGGGCGTTCCGCGGCAGCGCCGACGCGCAGATTACGGCGAGCGAGGAGCGCCGCTTGCGTACCCCGTTCGACGTCCGAGTCTCACTCCTCGGTGATGCCGAATCGGTCACGACGTATGACTACGAGATCGTGAACGCGAGCTATCGGAAGCGGCAGTCCCTCATAGCAATCAACAGCGGACTGCGTCAAGAAGACGGCACCGCCGCGCCGTTCGCAATCTGCCTGGAGTGCGGGGATGCGAAGCCGCCCGCGGTTTCGGATACACAATGGGAAGCGCAGCATCTCGCGGGCCGCAAACACAAGCCGAGGATGCACGTCACGCATCTGACCGTCCAGTTCGAAAGCGATGTCATGACGCTCGAGATTTACGGTCTCGATGACGATGCGACACTGACGTTGCGAAACGCCTTGATCGCTGCAGCACGAGTTGAGTTTCAGGCCGACGACGGCGAAATCGAAGGCTTCGATCTCCCCGCCACCGATAGCCGCGGGACAACGATCGTGTTGTATGAAACGGTCAATGGAGGTGCCGGGTACCTCCGCCGAGCCGCACCCGCGCTGCCCGTTCTCGCTGCGCGTGCACTGGCTATCATCGAGCATGATCCACCCTGCGTCGCCGCATGCTATCAGTGCTTACTGACGTACTACAACCAACGCGACCACGATCGCTTGGATAAGCGCGGTATCGAGACGGTATTGCGGGACCTTGCGGGTCGGACGGCACCGGCCGCTCAGATGAGCGCAGCCGAACGCGAGATCGAAGACATGCCGCGGGATATCTTACCGCCGTCGATCGGCGCAGAGTCGCCGATCGAAGTGTTATTGGAGGCGGCGATGCGTCACCGTCTGCCTACATTCGAGATGCAGGGCGAAATTCTCGATCCCGCGGCTGGGCAGATCGTGTCGAGGCCCGACATGCTGTTTGAGGCGCAGCGCATCGCCGTGTATGCGGATGGCCACGACTTCCATTCTTCACCGGAGCAGATCTCGAACGACGAACGCATCCGCCGCAAAGTGCGCTCCCTGGGGTACCGCGTTCTGTTCTTCTCCGGTGCGGAGATTTACCGCGATGCTTCAGCGTGTGTCGACTCGATCCTCAGCGCGCTGGGTGATTAGTGCTAGTGGTTGCTGGTCTGCAACCGCGCATTGCACGCGCTGGTTTGGCGCTTCTGCGAGAGGATTTTACTTATGTCCCGTCCCGACCATGCGCCGCTCGACAGCGGCGTGCCGTTCCCGCCGATGACCCTGACGACGACCGACGGTTCGTCCTTCCAGCTGCCGCCCGAAACGGGACGCTGGACCGTCGTCCTCTTCTATCGTGGCGAATGGTGACCGTTCTGCCATCGGCAGTTGGCCGATTTTCAGAAAAACCTCCCGGGCCTTCGCTCTGAAGAGATCGACGTCGTCGCGGCTTCAGTCGACGCGCTCGAGGACGCACGAAAGACGATCGCCGCCGAAGGCCTGAGTTATCCCATCGCCTACGGCCTCGATGCAAAGACCGTCGCCACGACGCTCGGAAGCTTTTTCGATGCCGACGATCCGGACTTACCGTATTTGCAACCGGCTGACTTCGTGCTCGCACCGAACGGCACGATAGTCTCGGCAACGTATAGTACGAGTGCGATCGGCCGTCTCGGTGCAGGAGACACGATCGCCTTCGTGAGCTTCAAGAAGCATACCGGCGCTTCGTAGCTGGGCGACGGTCGGCTCGACCGCGAACTCAACGCGATAGGTTGCGCGAAGCGTACTCTTCTAGGCGCTGCATTCGCTTATTGTTTCGTTACGATGTGATTGTTTTGATCCAGGAGATTGATGCGGTCCGCATGCGCGATGCCCAGCGCCTTACGATCGTAGCGAACCTCGACATATTGGCCCGGTGCGATCTCCGAAAGTTGCGCGGTCTTGGAACCGGACTTGAAGACGTTGTGAAAGTGCGGTGATAGCGCGAAGCCGATGGTCTGCTTCGTTTTCGCATCGTAGACCTTGATGTTTTCAGCCGAGACGTGCTTGACGACGCCGTAGAAGCGCATCGCCGTATTCTTCGCCAAGGCCGGCGTCAGGCCAACCGCGAGCGCCAGGGCGAGCATCGCTGCGCTAACCCCGGAGTTGGAGAAAAACGGATGTTTCATGCCGGTTTCTTACCCACGACGCAAGACTCGTTAAGCTTTTTCTTCCACAGCCGCCCTGTGTAGGTTGTGCAGAACGGCGTGGGTCCCGTCGCGCGCGAAATGCGTCCCGGCCCGCTCAGGTTGCTTCACCGGCCTCGCGCTGCCCCAGTGCGACCGCCCCTGCCGCAGCACCGCCGAGTAGCGTTGCCCAAGCCAAGCGCTCGTCGTCCAGCGCGCTGAAGTTGAGCGCCCGGTCGAGCGAAAAGCGGCCGTAGCCGGAGGACCCGAGTAAGACGGCTGCGGCGATGTAGAGCACGCCGAGTTCGACTCCGTTCTTGGTCGCAAAATAGCCGTTCTTCGCATGCACGGACGTTTGCGCGACGACCATCACCGAGACCAGCATCGCCGGCCCGAGCGGGCCGCCTAGACCGAGGGTTATGAGCAGGCCCGAAGCGAGTTCCGTGTATGAGGAGAGCGCGGCGTAGCGGTCGCCGGGCCGGAAGCCCAAGCTCTCCATGAACCCGGCGGCTCCGGCGGGGCCTGGGCCTTCGAACCAGCCGAGGGCTTTTTGCGTGCCGTGCGCGGCCAAGCTCAGTCCGACCGCACTGCGTGCGACGAGCGTTCCGAAATCACCTAACATAGTAGCGCTATTCCCGGCCCGCGTCTTCCCAAGCCCAGCGCGAACGTTCGTCGACCTTGCGTTGCGGCCCGATGTCGCGATAGAGCGTGCACCAAACCGGAGGACGCACGCCTTGCAAACGCTGACGCTCGATCCGAGCGATCGTGCCGTAACGATCGGTCACGGCTCGCTCGTGGTTCCCGCCGCCGCAGAACGCAATTTTACCGTAGCCGCGGCGTATCTTTCGCGCGATACGCGCATGCGCGATATCATCGAGCGCGCGGAAGCGCTGCCCTACGAACTCGATCTCGAGATCGTTCACGACGGTAACGACCGCTACGACCCGGGATCGCACGCCGTCTATTGGGATCCGTATAGCGCGCTGCAGACGACCTCGGGCGCAACCCAGTCGCCGGCGCTCGGTTTGGGGCACGAACTCGACCACGCGACCGCGCCGCCGCGCACGCTCGAAGCCGGTGAGCGCCGCTACGATGTTGCCTACGACAACGCCGAAGAACGGCGCGTCATCACGGGCTCCGAAACACACGCCGCGCGGACGCTCGGGGAAGGCGTCCGGCACGATCACGCCGGCCGGGCTTTTACGGTAGATTCGCCGATCGCGCATTAAGAGGATGCGTTAGCGCGCGCGCCGCGTAACCGCACGTGCGGCGAATATCGCGATGGCATCCTCCACGAGCGCGACCGGAAAGTCGGGCAGGCGACGCTGCTTCGTAAGATAGGATCGCAAGCCGTAGCCCAGCCACGCGGCCCCAACGGCGGTGGCTGCGCCAAATGCGGCGCCGGCGCTCGACGAGCCGCCGAACTCCCGGGCGACGGCGCGGCCCGACCAGCCGCCCGCTGCTGCGCGGGCAAGGAGCGGCAGCAAACTGACGCGTGACGGTGTCATCGGCAGCTTATCGCCCAGCAACTCTCCGGCTGCCAGCAGCAGAGATGGCCAGGCCCACCGCGAGCCCCCCGCAAACAGCGCCCCGGCAGGTGTAAAGGTGCGCAGGCCAGAGACGGCGCCGATGACCGCGGCGCGAAGATAGGGTTCGAGTGCCAACCGTAAGCCTCCCGACGGCGGGATGATGTGGCGCGCACTATGCTGCTGAAGATGTACGCTTTTCGACGCGGTTCCCTCGCCGCAGCCGCGGTGGCGCTTCTAATAGGCCTGTACCCGGCCCGAGCCTCCGCCACTGCGACGACGCTCGCGCCGGTTCTCGCGGCCACCACGTGGCTCGGCGGCCGTGACGCGGCGCCCAACCTGCGGGGCAAAGTCGTGCTCGTCGACGTCTTTACGTTCGAGTGCATCAACTGCACGCGCATCACGCCGAACCTGCGCGCGCTCTGGCGCGGGCGGGCGCGGGACTTCACGATCGTCGGCGTGCACACGCCCGAAGTCCCGGCCTATCAGGGCCGCAGGCCGTACCTTACGGCGATGCTGCGCCGCAGCGCCATCGGGTGGCCCGTGGCCGTCGATAATGACGCGCGCATCTGGAACGCCTACGGCGTCGATGCATGGCCGACGCAACTCGTCTTCGACCGTCGCGGCCGCCTGCGCGCCCGGGTGGTCGGCGATTCGCAGGACGCGCACCTGGACGCGACGGTGCGCGCACTTTTGGCCGAACGGTAGGCGCCGTCGACGAAGCTTCGCCTAGACGACCGCAGGCGACGAGACTGCGCGCCGCAGCTCTTCCTCCTGCAGCAGCCGCCACTGCACTTTGCCGCTGCCCGAGCGTGGTAGCGCGGCGACGAATTCGATGACCGCGGGCACTTTGTAGGCCGCCATTCGCTCGCGCGCCCACGCTGCAATCTCGGCGCCGGTCGCGGTCGCGCCGTCGCGCAACACGACGAGTGCCTTCGTCGTCTCGCCGCGACGCGGATCGATCGTCGCGATCACGCAGGCCTCGCGTATCGCGGGGTGAGCGAAGAGCTGGGTCTCCACTTCCGCGGGCCACACCTTGAACCCCGACGCGTTGATCATGCGTTTAAGCCGGTCGACCATGAAGAAGTAGCCTTCGGGATCGACGTAGCCCAGATCGCCCGTGCGCAAAAAGCGCTTGCCGTCGCGTTCGATGAACGCCTCCGCGGTTGCCTGGGGCTGACCCCAGTACTCGCGCATGATCTGCGGCCCCGCGATGATGATCTCGCCCGTCTCACCGGGTGCGACTTCGCGCAGCGTCTGCGGATCGATGACGCGCGAGTCGACGTCGAAGGTCGGGATGCCCAAGCACTGCGGCTTCTCCGCTCCCGCCGGATTCGCGTGGGTCATCGAGATCGTTTCGCTCAGTCCATAACCTTCGATATAACGCAGTCCCGTCATCGCAAAGAGCCGGTCGCTGACCGCGCCGGGGAGCGCCGCGCCGCCGCCGGAAATATGCCGGACGCTCGCCAGCGCCGCGGCGTCGACGTCGGGTCGCGAGACGAGGTCGACGACCATCGTCGCGATCGCGGTCCAGTGCGTGACGCCGTACCGCCGCACGAGTGCGAGCGCCGTCGGCGCGTCCCAACGCGTCATGACGACCAGCGTCGCGCCGACGGCAAGTGCGACGTTCATATCCATCTGCATGCCGGTCACGTGAAAGTACGGCAGCACGGAGAGCGCGGTCGCGCCGGCCGTCAGGTGACCCCAGGCGATGCCCGCCCACGGCACCGCTTGCACCGAACGATGGGTGTGCGCACAGCCCTTCGACTTCCCGGTCGTACCCGACGTGTACGGCATGACGGCGAGATCCTCGGCGGCCGCCTCGTAGGGGCCGACCGGCTCGCGGCTCGCGAGAACGTCCGGCCACGCCGTCACGCCCGGCGCACGCGGATGCGGCACGGGACCGCCGACGCCGGGCGGCAGTGCGAGATCGGTCGGCAAATCGAGCGCCTCGCCGTACGACGCCGTAACGACGTGCTGCAGCCGCGTGCCGACGTGCGGCGCGATGCGTTCGAAGAGCTCCGCGCCGACGAGCGCGACGTGCGCGCCCGCATCGTCGATGAACGTGCCGAGCTCGTCGCTCACGTACATCGGGTTGAGCGGCACGACGACCGCATTCGCCCGCAAGACCGCGTAGAAGGCAACGACGAAGTGCGGCGAGTTCTGCATGTCCAGAATGACGCGGTCGCCCTTGGCGACGCCGCGCGCCTGCAGCCAGCCGGCGAGCGCTTCGACGTCGCGCCAGAGCGCGCCATACGTGATTGCCGAGTCGTAGTAGACGATTGCCGTCTTATCGGGATACCGCTCCGCCGACGTCTCGAGGTTACGCGCCAGGTTCGTCCCCGGAATCGGCAGGGTGCGCGCGAGGCGCTTGGGCCAGGTGGCAGCAGCGGTCACAATGTCCCCCCTCGTGGCAAGCGTTACGCGACGTTCGCAAGGGGAATCCGGGCTTCCCGTGGCGCGGATGCCCGCGCGGGGTATCGAGGCGGCAGGGGGCGCGAGGCCCGGCGCGGCAACCCTCCCCGCTAGCAGAGTGTCCCAGAGAGTGCTAATATGAACGACGACTTCTTCGCCGAGTTCGACGTAACGTTCGCCGAGCTCGCGCGCCGGGCTCGGCCGGGCCGCTTCGAACCCAACGCCGACGTCTTCCTGAGCGCCGACGGGACGTCGATGCTCGTCAACGTCGAGCTTGCCGGCGCCGAGCCTGCCGATCTGCGCGTCATGGTCGAGGAACGCCGTCTCTATATTCTCGGCCGGCGCGCCGACCGCGAGCGCGACGCGCGCGGATCCATGCTGCTCAAAGAGATTGCCTACGGCGAGTTCGCCAAGAAAATTCATTTGCCGGTCGCCGTGGCCTTCGACGAGGCCTCCGCCGCCTACCGCGACGGCATCCTGACAATTCGCTTGCCGATCTCCGAGAACTCACTTTTGCCGACGCACCGCACCGAAATCCGCATGACCGTAAGAAGGACCGCCGTTTGATGGCCGCCTCAACTGAAAAAAAAACCGACGTACTGGGCATCCTGCCATTGCAAGATGCGGTGCTGTTCCCGAACACCGTCATTCCGCTCGCGATCGTCAAAAAACCCGGCATCGCGCTCGTCGAAGAAGCGCTGCGCGACGGCCGCCCGATCGGCCTCGTCGCACTCAAGGATAAGGACACCGAAGATCCGGGTCCCGAGGACGTGCGCCGCATCGGCACGATCGGTACGATCCAGCGCATGATCAAGGTTCCCGACGGTACCATTCGTTGTATCGTCGGCGGTACGAGCGTTTTCCGTGCTGACGAATTCACGCAGGCCACGCCGTACCTTGCGGCGGCCTATACCGAACTGCCCGACGTCACTCGCGGCACCGAAGAGCTCACGGCGATGCATCGCAATCTCGCCACGCTCTTTTCGAAGCTGATCGGCTATCTGCCGCAAGCGCCGCGCGAGATGGAGATGGAAGTCAACAACATTACCGACTCCAATCTCTTGACGTACTTCGTCGCAAGCTCGATGCGGCTCGACACAGATGATCGCCAAGCGTTGCTCGAGGAGCGCAACACCGAGAAGCGCATGCGCAAGCTCACGATGCTGCTCACGAAAGAACTCGAAGTCGTCGAACTCGGTCATAAGATTCAGTCCGACATCCAGCGCGAGATGGAGAAGAATCAGCGCGAGTTCTATCTGCGCCAACAGCTGCGCGCAATTCAAGAGGAGCTCGGCGAGACCGACCCGCAGCAAGCCGAGACGAACGATCTTCGGAAAAAGCTCGACGAAGCGTCGCTGCCCGAAGACGTGCTCAAAGCCGCCGACCGGGAACTGGACCGGCTCTCGAAAGTGCCGCAGGCGTCGCCCGAATATTCGGTGATTCGCACGTACCTCGATTGGATCGTGCAGTTGCCGTGGGGCAAAGAGACGACCGACGCGATCGACATCGCCAAGGCGCGCGAGATCCTCGACGAGGATCACTACGATCTCGAGAAAGTTAAAGACCGTATCGTCGAGTATCTTGCGGTTGGAAAACTCAAGAAGCGCTTGACCGGACCCATCCTGTGCTTCGTTGGACCGCCCGGCGTCGGTAAGACGTCGCTCGGCCAGTCGATCGCACGCGCGATGGGACGCAAATTCGTGCGGCTCTCCGTCGGCGGCGTGCGCGACGAAGCCGAGATTCGCGGCCACCGGCGCACGTATATCGGCGCGATGCCCGGTACGATCATTCGCGCGCTGCGCGATGCCGGTACGCGCAACCCCGTCATGATGATCGATGAGATCGACAAGGTCGGCTCCGACTTCCGCGGCGACCCGCAATCGGCACTGCTCGAAGTGCTCGACCCGGCGCAGAACAACTCGTTCCGCGACCATTACCTCGACCTGCCCTTCGATCTCTCGCAAGTGCTCTTCGTCTGCACGGCCAACGATCTCTCGACGATCAGCCCGCCGCTGCGCGACCGCATGGAGATCATCCAGCTCTCGGGTTACACCGAGTTCGAGAAGCTGCAGATCGCCAAGCGTTACCTGCTCAAGAAGCAACGTGAAGCCAACGGCTTACGCGATTCGCAAGTCCAGATCAACGACGCCGCGATCAAAGGCGTGATCAACGATTACACGCGTGAGGCGGGCGTGCGCAGCCTCGAGCGCGAGATTGGGACGATCTTCCGCAAGATCGCGCGCCGCATCGCCGAGGAACCGCGCTACAAGGCGCGCGTCAAGCCCGAGAGTTTGCTCGAATATCTTTCGCGCCCGCGCTTCTATAATGAAGTCAAAAAGCGGACAGCCTCGGTCGGGGTGACGACCGGACTCGCGTGGACGCCGGTCGGCGGCGACATCATGTTCATCGAGACAACGAACATGCCGGGAACCGGCAAGCTCGTGCTCACGGGGCAGCTCGGCGACGTCATGAAAGAGTCCGCGCAGGCCGCCGTGTCGTTCCTGCGCTCGCGTTCGGGCGAACTCGGTCTGCAAGACGATTACTTCTCCAAGCACGACTTGCACATCCACGTTCCGGCGGGCGCCGTACCGAAGGACGGCCCGTCGGCGGGCATCGCGCTCGCGACCTCGATCGCGTCGTTGCTCACGAACACGAAGGTCGACTCGAACCTCGCAATGACGGGTGAGATCACGCTAACGGGGCAAGTGCTGCCGATCGGTGGGCTCAAAGAGAAAGTGCTCGGTGCGAAGCGTGCGGGGATCTCGAAGATCGTCATTCCCAAGCGCAACGAGATCGATCTCGACGACGTGCCCAAAGAAGTCCGCGACACGATGTCCTTCGTGCCGGTCGACGAGATCTCCGAAGTCTTCGAACAGGCCTTCGGCAAACGGATCATCACGCCGGTGATGCTCGGCGACGAGGATCCCAAAGGCAAGAACGGTGTCGTCGTACCGATGCGGAGCCGAACGGGCGTCAAGCGTCCCACGGGCTCCGCAGCCGCCACTGCGGCCGACCGCAAACGCGCGGCGGCGCGCGCGCGCACGGCCGTCGCCTCGCGCAAACGCTAACGATCGTCGTACCGGAAGGAGAGCTCGGCTGCGCCGGGCTCTCTCTTCGTTTCGCATGACGTCGCAAGCCCGCGCGAAGGGAGCGGCTGCGCGTCGTTCGCCGAGCGCGTTGCACGTCGTGCTGGCACTGGGACTCGTGTACGTACTCTGGGGTTCGACGGCGCCTGCAATCAAGGTTGCCGTCACGACGATCCCGCCCTTCGCGATGGTCGCGGTTCGCTTCGCTCTCGCTGGAACGCTGCTCTGGGTCTGGTGCCGCGCGCGCGGCGTCGCCTTGCCGAACGCGCGCGAATGGCGTGGCGCCGCGGCGATCGGCGTCGTGTTGCTCGTCGCCGGAAACGGTGTCTTCTCGTGGGTCGTGCAGTTTATGCCCAGCGGCATTGGTGCGCTGCTCTTCGCGCTCTCGCCGCTCTGGATGGCGGCCTTCGGTTTTCTACTTTACCGGGAACGTCTGGCGCCACTCGCCGCGTGTGGGCTCACGTTGGGCCTGGGCGGCATGCTCTATCTGTACTCGCCGAGCGGCGCGCAAGGTCTGCCGCTCGTGCCGACGCTGCTCGGGGTTTTCACGTCGGTCGCGTGGGCGTTCGGGTCGATCATTCAGCGCCGGCTCGCCTCCAGCGACGTCGTGCAAATGAGCGCGATGCAAATGCTCGTGGCGTCGCTCGTGCTCGCTACGATCTCGCTCTGCAGCGGCGAGCGTTTGCACCTCGCGCAGTTTACGCCGCCGGCGCTCGCGGCGCTGCTCTATCTCGTCGTCTTCGGCAGCATCGTCGGCTTCAGCGCGTTTCTATGGGTGATGAATAACGTGCCGACGACGCTTGCCTCGACGTACTCGTACGTCAATCCGATCGTGTCGCTCGCGATCGGTGTCGAAGTCTTACACGAGCGCTTCGATTGGCACTTAGCGGTCGGCGCGGCCATCATCGTCGTCGGCGTAGCCGTGATGATGCTCGCGCCGCGGCCCGCGGCGGTGATCGCCGCCGCCAGCGCTACGGCTCGATAAAGATTCCGGAGCCTGCTTCGACGCTACCGATGACGGCCGCGAGCGCGTCCGGTTCGTGCAGTGTTTCGAGCAGCTGCGCGAGGTTGTCGGGCGCGACGGCGATGAGCAGTCCGCCGCTGGTTTGAGAGTCGCTGAGCAACAGGCGCATCTCGGCCGAAACGCCGTCGGAAAACGTGGTGATGCGGGCGTGTTCGGCCGCGTTTGCGCGCGTGCCGCCCGGTGCGATACCGGAGGCAAGGAGTTCGAGTGCCAGATCGTAGCGCGGCACTTGCGACGCGACGATACGCAGCGCGATGCCGCTGGCCCGCGCGAGTTCGTTGCCATGACCGAGCAGGCCGAACCCCGTAATGTCGGTCGCCGCGTGCGCGCGCGCGGCGACCATCGCTTGCGACGCGGCGGCGTTGAGCGTCGTCATCCAACGGATCGCGGGCGCCATCTGCGCTTCGTCGATCGCGTCCTTCTTAAGGGCGGAAGAGAGGACGCCCGTACCCAGGGGCTTCGTGAGAATGAGAACGTCGCCGGCGCGTGCCTCCGCGTTCGTGATGATGTGGCTCGGATGGACCGTTCCGGTGACTGCCATGCCGTATTTGGGCTCGTCGTCCTGGACAGTGTGGCCGCCGACGATCGCAACGCCCGCTTCGCGTGCCATCGCCGCGCCGCCGGCGAGAATGCGCGCGAGCAGAGCGGGACCTAGCGCCTCCATCGGATAGGCGACGATGTTGAGCGCCATGAGCGGATGCCCACCCATCGCGTAGACGTCGGAGAGGGCATTCGCGGCGGCGATGCGGCCGAAATCGTACGGATCGTCGACGATCGGCGTGAAGAAGTCGACGGTCTGCACGAGGGCGAGGTCGTCGCGCAGCCGGTACACGCCCGCGTCGTCGGACGTGCCGAAACCGACGAGCACGCGCGGGTCGTCGCTGCGAGGGAGGTCGCGCAGGACCTGCGCGAGGTCGGACGCGCCGACCTTACTCGCTCAACCGCCGCCCGATGTCAGTGACGTGAGGCGAACGCGCTCGCTGGAAGACATACCCGCTCTCTACGACGCCGCGGCAAGCGATACCGACCGGAGAGGTGCGCCGCGGCGGTGTGCTAAGATTGCCGCCATGGCGAAGCAGCTTCTGTTCATCCCGGGGCCCGTTACCTGCGCGCCCGCCGTGCTCGAGGCGATGGCCCGACCGTTGATCGACCATCGTGGACCGGAGTTTGCCGAGCTCATCGAGCGCATCGCGCGTGGGATGCAACCGATTTTTGGAACGTCGCACGACGTCGTCGTGCTGGGCTGCTCGGGAACCGGCGGCCTCGAAGCCGCCGTCGCCAACTCGTTCTCCCCCGGCCAAAAGGTGCTCGCCGCCCCGGTCGGCGTGTTCGGTCAACGACTTGCCAGCATCGCGAAGCTGCATGGTCTCGACGTAGAGCTGCTGCCGACGCCGCTCGGCGCGCGCGTCGACGCGCAGGCGCTCGCAGCGCGCCTGCGCGCGGACACGACGCACGAGATCGCCGGCATCATGCTCACGCACAACGAGACCTCCACCGGCGTGCAGAACGACATGGCGGCGCTCGCCGCCGCAATCGGTGACCATCCCGCGACGGTCGTCGTCGACTCCGTGAGTGGACTCGGCGCATCCGCATTCGAGATGGATGCGTGGCATTTCGACATTGTCGTCACCGCGTCGCAAAAAGCGCTCGCCGTGCCGCCGGGTCTGGCGATGGTTGCCGTATCGCCCCGCGGTTGGGAGCGCATGGCCCGCGCCAAGGCACCGCGCTTCTATTTCGATCTTCGCAAAGCGCGCGAGTTCGCGCAGCAGGGACAGACGCCGTGGACACCACCGGTCTCGGTTGTCTTTGCACTCGACGTCGCGATCGAGCGCTATCATGCCGAAGGTGCGGAGCGCGTTTACGCGCGTCACGAAGCCTTCGCGCGAGCGATTCGCGCATATGCGGAGGCCGCCGGCATCGAACTTTTCTCGCGACCGGACGCCCACTCGCTAACGGTCGTCGCGATGCACGCGCCCGCCGGAATCGACGTCGCAAAGTTGCGTGCCGAGCTGCGCGAAGACCACGGTGTCGTCCTCGGCGGCGGTCAGGCCGAGCTCAAAGGGAAGATCGTGCGGATGGGCACGATGGGGGACCTGTCGCACGTCGATGTTTTGCGCGGCCTCGACGCACTGGGCGTGGCGATGCAGCAGCAAGGTTATCGCGCCGACTCGACACGCGCCGCGCTGAGCGCCCGTTCTCTTCTCGACGCGGAGTTCGCGACCGCGCACTGAGGCGTTATACGCGATGCCCCGCGAAAAGCTGATCGGCAAAGGGCTGCATGAACGGCGGCAGCGACGCGCGCAGTGCACCGTCGAAGCCCTCGCTCGGGCGCAGCAGCATGGCGACGAGTTGCGAGCGGTGCAGGTCCCTGCGCACCGGCGGCGAGAGCGGGAAGAACAGCGCGACGTAAACTACGGCCCACATGAAGACGACCGCTTTCGCGCCGCCGACGACCGCGCCGAGCACGGCGTTGCCGATGCCGAGCAGCGGCAATTTCGCGACGAGCGCGAGCAGGCTGCCGAGCGCGAGAACGATCGCGTACGCGGCCGCGGCGTAGGCGATGATGCCCACGACGTGTGCGGAACCGGGCGCAAGATGCAGCGCCGTTGCGAAGAAGCCGTCCCACATGCCGGGATAGCGGAACGCTGCGGCGATACCGAACGCAAGCGCAATGGCGCCGGTGAGTTCGCGCACGAGGCCGCGCTTGAAGCCCTTGAGCACGCCGAAGAGCACGACGAAGGCGATCACGACGTCCGGCCATGCGACGGCACTCATTCGCGCAGCCGCGCATTGCAGCGTTCGCGCAGCGACGCAAGGATCGCTCTGATGTAACCGTCGGCTTGGCCGTCGGTCAGCGTCGCATCGCGCCGTTGCAGCACGACGCGCACGGCGACGCTCTTCTTGCCGTCGCCGATTTGCGGACCGCGGTATTCATCGAACACGCGGACATCGGCGATTACGCCGTCGCCGCCGGCGCGCACCGCATGTTCGATATCCATTGCGGGAATATGTGGGGCGACGACGATTGCAAGGTCGCGCGCGATCGGGGGGAACTTCGAAGGCGCCGCGTAGCGCGCCATGCGGTACGCGGGCAGATCGGCTAGACGCATGCGTCCGGCGTAGACGCGCGCGCGTATGTCGTAGGCTGCGAGCAGGCGCGGGTCGACGGCGCCGGCCAGCGCGACGTCTTTGCCGTCGACGACGAGCGTTGCGGTTTTGCCGGGATGCCAGCCCGGCGCTTGCGCCGTTACGGCAGTCGCGTCGCAACCGGTCAGCGTGCGCACGAGCGCGAGTGACTCGCTTTTGAATTGCGAAAAGCCGCGATCGCGCCAGGCCGGTTCGCCCATCTCGCGGGGCAGCGCCGCAAGCCAGACGACACCGGCCGTTTCGAAGGGCTCCGTTCCTTCGAAGACGTGACCGATTTCGAAGGTGTGCAGCGCGTCGTCTCCCGCGTAGCGTTGGACGTGCGCCAGGAGCGCCGGCAGCAGCGAGAAGCGCAGATAGCGCTGATCCTCCGAGAGCGGATTACGGATCTCGACGACCTCGCCCGGCAGCGCGATGCCCGCTCGCGCGTACGTTTCCGCGACGGCAGCCGGCTGCAACGCGAGCGTAACCATCTCCCGATAGCCCAGTGCCGCGAGCGCGCCCGCGATCCGCTGCTCGTCGCGATAGGCGTCGCTGGAAACGTTCTGCGCGAAGATCGCCGGCATCTGGGCGGGAATGCGTTCGTAGCCGACGATGCGCGCGACTTCTTCGACCACGTCTTCGGCGATGCATACGTCGCCGCGCCAGGGCGGCGGCGTCACGTGCAGGCGGTTTGCGTCGATTGCGACCGCGAAGCCCAAACGTTGCAAGGCGCGCTGCGCTTCGGGCGCATCGACGGCGATGCCGAGCAGCGCGCCGATCAGCGCGGCATCTAAGACGATGGGCGCCTCCGGTGCGTCGCTCGCGCCGAAAGCGGCGGCCGCGTGCACCGTCGCACCCGCGCTTTCCAGAAGATGGGCCGCGCGCGCGGCGCCCCACGTCGAAAGTCCGAGCGGCAAGCCTTTCTCGTGACGCGACGAGGCTTCGGTCCGCAGACCGAGCGCCACGCTCATGCGTCGCACGCGCGGACCCGAGAACGTCGCCGCTTCGACGAGCAGCTCGCGCGTCGTTGCCGAGACTTCAGTCGCCGCCGCGCCTTTGAGTCCGGCGATGCACTGCGGGGTGTTTGCGTCGGCGATGACGAGAAAGCGCGGATCGAGCGCGCGCTCCGCTTCATCCAGCGTCTGCATGCGCTCGCCGTCGCGCGCGTCGCGCACGACGAGCGCCCCGCCCGCGATGCGTTCGTAGTCGTAGAAGTGGAGCGGCTGTGCGCCTTCGAGCATGACGAAATTCGAGATGTCGACGACGTTATTGATCGGTCGCTGGCCGGCCAGTGCCAGACGCACGCGCATCCAGAACGGCGCCGGACCGATTGCGACGTCGGAGATCCGTTGTGCGACGAAGCGTTTGCAATCTGGACTCGCGAGCGTGACGCAGTCGGGCGGCGTCGGTGTTGCGGCGACGCGCTCCAGTGCCAGCGACGGTGCTCGCGCCGCAACGCCGAGCGATGCTGCGAGCTCGCGCGCGAGTCCGAGCACCGACAACGCGTCGACGCGGTTGGCGGTTACTTCGACGTCGAGCACCGGGTCGCACAGCCGAAAAGTCTCGATAAAATCTGCGCCGATCGGCAGAACCCGTTCGAGCTGCAAGATGCCGTCTTCGAACGACGCGGCGTCGAGCCCGAGCTCTTCTGCGGAAACGAGCATGCCTTCCGACGCGATGCCCCGCATCGTTCGCGGCGCGATCGTGAGCCGGGCGAGTTCCGCACCGATCGTTGCGACCGGAACGACCTGGTTCGTCGCGACGTTCGCGGCAGCCGTCGCAATCGTCAACGTTTGCGCGGCACCGACATCGACCGTGCAGACTTGCAGCCGGTCGGCGCCCGGATGCTTCTCGACGCGCACGAGGCGCCCGATGACCACACCGGAAAGCCGCGGCCGGCGTTCGATTCCTTCGACCGGAAATCCGAGACTGGCGAAGCGTTCCGCGATCGCATCGGCGTTGAGGTCGATGTCGACATAGTCGCGCAGCCACGCGATCGGCAACTTCATATCTCGTGTACGCTACGACAAGGGGGCTCGACCCTCCGTCGCGCGATAGATTTCTCGGCGCGGAGAGGGGCGTAGCACGCAAGTTTAGGCGAGCGCGGGCTCACGTACCGCGACGATCGTCCCAAGGGCCTGGCCTCGCGCGAGCTTCGCTTTGTAGCGCCTGGTATAGAACGTGATGACGATCGTCCCCACCACGGTCGGCCAGAGCCAACGCAGCCAGATCGGCTCAATGACATGCAGGTTGACCGCTGAGAACGCGGTGACGGTCGCGATATAGGCGGCGAGCATCATACCGAAGTGTTCGAAAAGCCAGGCCGCCCGCACACGCGGCGGACGGCGGAAGCCGACGATGGATCGGAGGCCCGCGCCGGCACAGATGGCGCCGAGGACGAACAGGACGGTCGAAAAGCTGCCGAACTGGGTGCGCTGCAACGCGCCCATTGCGATCATGGCGAGCCCAGCGCACCCCGCTAGCACGGCACCGGTCCAGTCGATCGCTGCCGCACGCGTCTTTGTGGGATTCTTGCGCGCGAGCGTGCGCCAACCGACGAACGTCAAGTAGCTGGCGAAGATCGCGATCAACAAGAGGAAGTAGTCGTGAAAGTACGGCGCGCAGACGAGGGCCGTCGCCGCGACGGTAAACATGGCGTACACGAACACGGTGCCGAACTTGCGATGCGTCGCGCCGCCTTTGCGGACCGCCATGGCGACCGGGACGACGAAGAGCGCGACCGTTCCCGCCGCGATATGCGTCGCCAGCACGATTCGCATGAGAAGTGGTGCTTCGGGATGTAGCATGTCGAGCGCTCCGCAGGCAGGTCCAGCCCAAGTGACAATCTAATGTGATATGTCAATGTGGACTATGAGAGCATCTTAGTGGCGATCGACAAAAAAGTCAAGGCGACGCCGCGCCGGGCCGAACCCGAGCTCAACGCGACCGCGGCGTCGTTGCTCGGGTTCTTGATGGCGGGCGCTCAATCGGGCTACGAACTCGCGGAGCGCATCGAAGATTCAATCGGCAATTTTTGGAACGTCACGCGTAGTCAAATTTACCGTGAGTTGCAGGCACTCGAAGCAGCGGGGTACGTCCGCGTCGGTGCGACGGGTGCGCGCGAGCGCCGTCCGTACACGCTTTCCGCCTCGGGACGCCGCGCCTTCGATGCGTGGCTGGCGCGCGAACCCGGCAGCGAGAACACACGGTTTCCGCTGTTGCTCACCCTCTTCTTCGGCAACCGCCTCGCTCCGGAGGATCTCGCGCGCATGCTGCGTGCCCACCGAGCGCGCCACGAAGCGATCCACGCGATGTATCGCGCGCGTGTAGCCGAGATCGAACGCGACCATCCCTTTCCCGCTAAGACGATGCGCTTCGGCCTGATGTACGAAGAAATGGTCCTCGCCTGGTTCGCAACCCTCGAACGCGACGGCTTACTCTAAGCCGCGGCAACGCGCATAGGTCGACGCGTACTTCCAACTCGAGCGCACACGCCCCAAACCACGCAGCTCCGCACCCGAGAGCAGGCCGCGGCTTGCCGCCGCAGGCGGCAAACGCCAAGCGCTCGCGTAGCCAAGAGCAGCTCCGCGCTCGAGAGCAATACAATAAGCTACGCGAGTGCGGCTAAGACGCGCGGATCGTTCTCGAAGAGGACGCGGATGTCGTCGACGTCGTGGCGCACCATCGCGATGCGTTCGATGCCGAGGCCGAAGGCCCAGCCGGTCACGCCCTGCGGGTCGTAGCCCGACTCGCGCAAGACGCCGGGGTGCACCATGCCCGCGCCGCCGATCTCGATCCAGCCCGAGCCGCCGCACGTCCGGCAACCGCTGCCGCCGCAGCCGGGGCACGTCGTATCGACTTCGGCGCTCGGTTCCGTAAAGGGAAAGAACGACGGCCGAAAGCGGACCGCTTGCTGCGGACCGAACAGATCGCGGAAAAGTCCCGTCAGCATCCCTTTGAGATGGCCGAGATGGACGCCCGGGGCGACGAGCAGCCCTTCGAGATGGTGGAACATCGGCGAGTGGCGCGCGTCGATCGCATCGCGGCGATAGGCCTTGCCGGGCACGACGATTGCGAGCGGCGGCGGCGTCGTCTGCATCGTACGAACTTGCATCGGCGACGTGTGGGTGCGCAGCAGCACGCCCGGACGAAGATAGAACGAGTCGAGCCCCTCGCGCGCGGGATGGTCGGCCGGAATGTTGAGCGCGTCGAAGTTGTAGTACTCGGTCTCGATTTCGTTGCCGAGGACGACGGCGAATCCGTGGCGCTCGAAATACGTGCAGGCATCTTCCAGCGCGCGCCGGATCGGATGCCGTGAACCCAGGCGTGCGGGCGGCGCCGGAAAGGTGACGTCGATCGCGACGGCGAGCTCCGCGTCGAGTTGGCGTGCGTCGAGCGCGCGCGCGGCGGCGGCGATGCGCGCCTCGAGATCCGCGACGGCCACGTTGATGATCTTGCCGGCCGCAGGGCGCTCGGCAACGGGCAGCGCGCCGATCGAGCGTCGCACCTTCGTCATTTCGCCGCTGCGGCCCAGGAACCCGACGCGTACTTCTTCGAGCGCCGCAGCTGTCGCGGCTTCGCCGAGCGCGTCTTGGAGGCGTGCGGCGAGGGCCGCGAGGTCGGCGGTCAAGTGATCGATGAGTGTGTCTCCGTGGCGCTTCGGCGTGACATGCAAGCGCCCGGCCGACTCGGCCGGGCGCTTGCAACTTCTTTTCCTATGTCAGTAAAACGACCGAGGGTACGTTAGCTACTAGCCGGGGCTTGGTTGATCTGGCGATACATGAGATATGCGTAAACGGAACCCGTGCTCGTGAAGAGTTTCCAGAAGCGGTCGCTTGTGCGCATCAGACGGCGTGTACCCTTCTCTCGTTATTGTGTCGCGGCATGTCGAGCCGGTCAGGACTTGGGCGAGTATAGCATAGGGTCTGGGGGCCGCCAAGTCTTGACAAATCAAGGTTTTTTGAAGGTTTAGGACTGCCTCATCGTAGCGCTCGATTGTTGCGAAAATGCGTAGAGAATGATACTACCGGCGATGGCGGCATTGAGACTCTCCCCCTGGCCGGGCTGCGGGATCGCGACGCCGAGGTCCCGCCGCGGGAGCGACTCGCTCACGCCGTGCCGCTCGTTCCCGATCGCGATCAGGCAGCGCTCCGGGAAACGAAATTCCGGCAGCGGCGTCCCGTTTCGCGCGGCGGCGACGAGCGCGTAACCGTGGTCGCCCGCGGCGGCGACGAGGGCTTCCGGCTCGGCAAGCGCGAGACGCAGCCGAAAGATGGCGCCCATCGTCGCCCGCACGACCTTCGGATTGTACGGTTCGACGGTGCCTTGCACGAAGACGGCGCTGCCGACTCCGAAAATGTCCGCCGATCGCAGCAGCGTCCCCGCGTTTCCCGGGTCTCCGACGCCCGCGAGAACGAGCCCAGGCCGGCGCGTCGCCAGGATGGCCTCGAGCGGCTCGAGCGCCCAGGGAAAGACGCCGAGCACGCCCGGTGGCGTTTCGAGGTCCGAAAGACGTCCGGCCGCCCGCTCGGGGACGAGAAAGAGCCGGTCGCGCACCGCAGCGGCGAGCGGACCTAGGGCATCGTGCCCGCGGTCCGTGACATAGACTGCGTCCGGGCGCGCTCCCGCGCGGAGCGCTTCTTCGAGCATCGTCGCGCCTTCGACCGTGAAACGCTGTTGCTCGCGCCGGCCAGCTTTGGTGCGCAGGGCCCGAACGTCGTCGAGCTGGGCGGAATGCAGTCCAAGTGGTACCGGCATTAGACCGGCCTACCCCCGCGGCCAGGAAAAGCGCGTCGCTGCCGTCCAGAGGATTGCGGTGACCTCCCGAAACGTCGAGATTGCCTTCATCGCCGTCATGGTGCTGGCCGTGTTCGTCGGGGGGCGGTCGCTGCTCGTGCAGCTCGCGACGTTCCACGGCGTGGCCGTCTCGGCGCTCGCCGCAATCGCAATTTTCATCGTCTACGCCTTCCGCCGCAGTTTCCGGGCCGGTGGACCGCTCGCTCGCATCCATGCGGCACGCGATACCGCTTTCCTCGCCGCGATCGCCGGCGCGATCGCCTTCATTCTGGCGCCCCAGCGCTGGTCGCTCGGCGCGACGACGGTCGCCCTGGAGATCGCGCTCGTGGTGGAACTGCTGGCGCGCATCGTCGACCCTCGTTCGAGCGAATCCTAGGAACCTGTCGGGCTTTGCCCGACAGGTGACGACGCGCGGCTTGCGCCGAAGGCGCAAACGCGAGGGATTCAGCGAAGCTGAATCCTCTAGGCGGGTACGGCGGTTTGTTGGGAACCGGTAATCCATGAAGCCACGTCGTTCCCAGCGCATCTATACCGGGCGCGTCGTGAACCTGCGCGTCGACGAAATTGATCGGCTGCGCGGCGCGGGGACTCGCAAGGTGGAGGTCGTCGAGCATGTTGGCGGCGTGGCGATCGTTGCGTGCCCGACGCCGCACGAGGTCGTGCTCGTCAAGCAGCACCGCCACGCCGTCGACGCCGACCTGTGGGAGGTTCCTGCCGGCATGATCGAACGCGACGAGCCGCCGCTCGAAACGGCGCGCCGCGAATTGCTCGAGGAAACCGGCTACCGTGCCGAGTCGCTCCGCTTTCTCTTCAGCATGTTTTCCTCACCCGGCTTCTGTGCAGAGCGCATCCATTTCTATCTCGCGCAGGGGTTGACGGCGGGTGCCGCGCAGCCCGAAGACGACGAGCAGTTCGAGCTCCGCGTCTGGCCGGTCGAGGAAGCCTGGGCGCTGGTCGAACGCGACGAGATGCGCGACAGCAAGACGCAGATCGTGCTCGGCTGGCTGCGGGCGCAGCGGGTGAGCAGCGCGTGATGCTGGGCGCCGAACGCGTCGCCGACCTGCAATTCTTTTTGATGGATGCGGCCAGACGCTACGTCGCCGCCAGCGGTGCCGCCGCGGGAGCAGACGATCTGCTCGCAAGCGCGGCCGCGCTCGATTACGCGCTGCTGTTGTCGTCGCAGCGCGCGGACGAGATCTTGGACGACGCATTACCGGTCGCGGCGGGTGTCCGCGATACGATGGCGCGCGGGGCGCGTGCCGCACTCGACGTCATCGCGGGCATGGTGCGCGCCCCCGACGACGCTTTCGACGATTTTGCGCGCCGGCACGTTCGCGCGGGCGGCATCTTCGAAGTTCTTACGGAGCTGCGCGAAAGTGGCGTCATCGTCGCGGACGACGTCGTCTTTCGCGCGCTCACGCTCGGGAGCGATGTCGCGGAACGCATCGCCCGGGCCTGAGCGATCCCAGCCGTTCAGTGCGTCGGTTGCGCCTTGCGAACGGAGAGGCGTTCCATCATTTCGCGCGTCGGCAGCTTGACGTTGCGGGCCAAGCGAAGCCACGACATGACTTTGATCGTCCAGTACGTCGGGTCAAACTCGAACCAACGCATGCCGTGCTTGGCGGAGAACGGGAATGCGTGGTGATTGTTGTGCCAACCCTCGCCGAAGGTCAGCACGGCGACCCACCAGTTATTCGTCGAACGATCGCCCGTGCGGAAGGTCTGATAGCCGACCGCATGCGATGCGCTGTTGACGAGCCACGTGCAGTGATACGTGAAAACCAAGCGCGCGAACACGCCCCAGATCACCCACGACCATCCGCCCAGCGCGAAGAGAATCAACGCGAAGGCGACTTGGATCGGAAAGTGGTAGCGCTCGACGGTACGGTAGAACGGGTCTTTCACGAGATCGGGCGCCCAGCGCGCGCGCTCTTCGGGTGGTATCCGATCTTTGTTGGACCGGAAGAGCCATTCCACGTGTGACCACGGCATGCCACGATGCGAGTCGTGCGGATCGCCGTCGCGGTCGGTATTCGCGTGGTGCGCGCGATGCTGCGCGACCCATTCGATCGGTCCACCCTGGAGCGCCAACGTCCCCAGAATCGCGAGTGGATATTCGATCCAGCGCGACACGACGAGGCTGCGGTGCGTCAACAAACGGTGAAATGCGAGCGTAATGCCCATGCCGGTCACGACGTAAAGCGTAATGCCGACCGCCACCGCGCCCCATGAGAAAAATGCTGGAACGAAGACGCCGAGCGCTCCGACGTGGATGATCGCGAGCGCGATACCGACGGTATAGTCGCGCTTTCCTCGCTTCGAGTTCGCTGGCTGCGGCATGGTCGCCATGGCTGGCCTTTCGGATGATTTAGAGCCAAATCGTACCTACGCTCGAGAATATCCGCGAACGCACGGCCCGGTTGTTCGATTTTCGAGGGCCTTGCTCTTCTTCTTGACGCTGATCGAACGATTTCATAACGTTCCAAAGCCAAAAGAAAGAGACCGGTCGAGTGGTACTACCCGCTCAGACCGGCCTTCGTTTCGTTGCAACGGTGTTGGTCAAGACGCGATCGAGGTCGACGCGGGCGCTTCGAGCTGCGCCTTGGCTACCGCCAGCAGCGAATCGAACGCCGCCCGATCGCTGACGGCGAGATCGGCGAGCGCTTTGCGATTGAGCGTGACGCCGCTCTTTTTGAGCCCGTCGATCAAGCGCGAATACGATAACCCTTCGCGGCGCGCCGCCGCGTTGATACGGCTGATCCACAGCGAGCGAAAATCGCGCTTACGGACGCGGCGATCGCGATACGCATAACTCAGCGAATGCAGCAGCGCTTCGTTCGCGACGCGGTAATTGCGCCGGCGCGCCGCGCGAAAACCTTTGACGAGCTTCATCACCTTGCGGTGATGCTTCATTTTCTGGATGCCGCGTTTGATACGTGCCATCGGTCGTTACGCTCCTAAGAAATCGCCGGCATCGCCGGCGATTGACAGGCGGATCGGCCGATGGGATTCGCACCGCGAATCCGGGCCGAACGCGAAGGATTCAACATCGTTGAATCCTCTAAAGCAGATACGGGATCTGCGGCGCGAAGCGCTTGAGATCGCCTGAAAATACGGGCTGGTCCTTGCGGAAGTTCCGCTTGCGCTTACGCGTCTTCTTACTGAGGATGTGTCCGCACCCGCTGAATTGATGACGGTGCGACACTTTACCGTTCGCACTGACCTTCACGCGTTTAGCGGTTCCTCGATGCGTCTTGATCTTAGGCACTGGAGACGACTCCTTGCGGTACACCGTTGACTGGCGCCTCGTCCGTCTGGTCCGTCTCGTCTGCCTCGTCGGCAGCCGGCGGCTGGTGCGGCTCGGCACCCGTCTGGTGCGGTTGGGTAAACTTCGGCGGCCCGGTCGGAACGGCGCGCGGCGCCAGAATCATGAACATGTTCTTGCCTTCGAGTTTGGCATCGCGCTCGACGGCCGCAATCGGCAGCATATCCTGCGCCATGCGATCGAGCAGCCGTTTCCCGAAGCTCGTGTAGGTAATCTCGCGGCCGCGAAACATAATCGTGACCTTGACCTTGCCGCCGTCGAGCAGAAGGCGCTCGGCCATGCGGGCTTTGGTCTCGTAGTCATGCGTCTCGATCTTCGGCCGGAGCTTGACTTCTTTGAGCTCCCAATTTTTTTGCTTCTTGCGCGTGTCTTTGTCTTTTTTCGACTGCTCGTATTTGAGGCGGCCGTAATCGCTGATCCGGCAGACCGGCGGGACGGCGGTCGGCGAGACCTCGATGAGGTCGAGCCCTTTCTGGCGGGCGAGTGCGAGCGCGTTCTCCGTCGGCATGATGCCGAGCTGGGTGCCCTCATCGTCGATGACGCGGACTTGGCGGATTCGGATTTGATCGTTGATCCGCAGCGGTCGTGCTATGGCAAAGTCTCCTGAAGCAAAAAAAGTGGCGATGCCAAAGCATCCCACGCGAAAGACCTACCGGCGGTCCCCTTCGTGCGACCGGATCGCCCGAGGGCATCCGGTGAGGGTGCGAGCGCGACCCTGCTTCGGCCCGGACATCGTAGCAGGAGAAGCCTTGAGCGTCAACGGCGAAGTGGACAGCGCCGCCGTCGCAGGCGCTGCTGTCCGGCCTGGCCGCCTCGAGGCACGCCAAAAGGCCGACCCGCGGCAAAGACGTATCACGGTCGTTAAGTCGCCGGACGTCTTCCCGTTCTGAGAAGGCCGCGTGCGCAGTGTTTGTCGCTGGGAGGCTTGGCATGTCTAGCAGGCTCGTTCTCGGAGCTCTTTTTGTAAGTGCGCTTGGTTTGGCCGCGTGCGACAGCCACGGCGGCGACGTGACGCCCAACAACCCGCTCAATCCGACGCCCCCGCCGAGCGGTGCGCCGACGAGCTCGCCGACGACGAAGCCGAGCGCGATGCCGACGGCAAGTCCATCGATAAAACCCACGCCGACGCCCACCACGGGTCCGTCCGCGACGCCGGTGCCGACGCCGACCGGTGCGGTCTGCGCCGCGCCGCCGCCTGACCCGAATACGAGCACGATCCCGCTCGCCGGCGGGATGCAGGCGGTTCCCGTCCCGTGTTTCAAGGACTTCACGAGCACGGCGACGATTCCGGCCGGCACGGTTGCGAACGGAGCGAGCCTGCAGCTCGCAGCGACGACGGACAGCGGCGCGTTCGGCATCCCGAACGACCCGACCGCGGGAACGCGGCTGATAACGACCTCGATCGCGGTAACGGCCACCATAACACTGGGCAATTCGAACATTCCGACGACGGTCACGTCGCCGTCGATGATCAACGTGGGCCACACCTACGAAGTCGAGAATTTCCTCGGTTTCGGCGGTGGACCACCGAACAAGACCTCGACGACCACGGGCCTGGCGCCGAGCGGCCATACGATATCGTTTAACGTGGTCGACCCGGCCGGAATGGGATTCCCAATGGGGGCGACTGCCTTCGTCGTGGTCTACCAGAACTGAGTTACGGCTTAGCGCCGGCTCCGAAAGGAGAGCGGCGCTGCGGGCCGCGGCGTCGCGGACGCCCGGGTGACGTGCGCGGCGGGCGCGAGATAGACGCGGCCCGCGGCGTAGTCGAGATAGACGGTGAAGCGGCGCAGCACGTCGCCGCCGATGATGCCGTCTTTATTATCGAAGCCGAGGGCGTCCGGCGAGATCGCTTCATACGCCGCTGCGTCGTCGAAGACCAGCGAGCCGAGCTCGAGGCGCCGCGCCACGATCGGCCGGTAGGGAAGCGAGCCACCCACGCCCGAGCCAAGCCGGACGCGCTCCTCGGGAAGCGAGGTCACGATGTCGGGATGCGCCCGCGCGAAACGCTGGAAGACGACGACCGCGAGATCGGTGCCCGTGTCCAGCACGAAATCCTCGCCGGCCGCGTCACCGAACGTCGCGCGCGCGGCGGGCGTCTGCGCACTCAGCCGGACGTCGAGTGCGACCGCGCCGGGGGGCGCGGCGAGCTCGCCCGGCCGCAGCGCGTCGACCGTGCCGTTCGCGTAGTCGATCTTGATACCGGCGGCGTCCAGAAAATCGAAACCGAGCAGCCCGACGACGCGCGTACCGGGCGTGTCGTGTGCGGCGAGCGGAATCGTGCGCATCACGACGTCGCGCATCGCGAGCGGTCCGACCTCGACGAGCGGCGCGATGACGCGACTCGTCGCGAACGAGCCGGCGACCGTTCGCGTCCCCTTACCATAAGCGGGAAGCGCGAGCGTGCGCGCGATGCCCTCATCGATCAGCAGCGCCGACGCTCCGGAATCCAAGAGAAAGTCGAGCCCGCGGCCGCCCACCGTCAGTCGCACGAAGATACGGCCGTTCTCGATGCGTGCCGGCAGCCGGACCGATTCGACGCCGGGCGGAAACTCGACGAGCGTGCGGCGCTCGCGCGGCACAGCGAGTTCGCTCTCGGCGACTGCCGGCGCGGAGTCGTCGCGCACCAAGTGGTAGTCGAACTCCGTGCCCGCGCGCTCGTCGCTTCCGAAATAGTGCCAGGCACGCAACCTGCCGCGCGCATCGGCGCGGAAGTCATCGTAGTTCGTGCGCACGGTCTGACCCGCGATCGTCTTTTCCTTGCGAACCAGTAGATACGTGCGCGCGTCGTAGTAGTCGCGCAGCACGTGACCGCTGCCGTACGTCGTCGTGAGCTCCCAGCCGTCGAGCGGCTCGCGAACGCGCGCGACGGCTTGCGCGACGACGCGTTCGCTTTGTGACGGATCCGCCCGGTCGAGCACCGTCTCGCCGTTGTCGTTCTGGTGCCAGCGTTGCCCGCGCTCGATCCCGTGTTCGCTGTGAAAGGGGCCGAGCATCGTCGTGGAGAGGATGTCGGAGCCCCGCCGCAACGTTTCGAGCGTTCCGCTCAGTCCACCGGCACGGAACGTCCAACTCTCTCGCTCGGACTCCGAACGCCGTTCCATCCCGCTTGCGATGCGATTGCGTGCGAGCAGTTCGTCGACGGTGGCCGAATCTTGCGCGCGCGCGGGCAACGCCATCGCCGCGAGCGCGGCGAGTGCGAGGGCGGTGGCGACCGCCTTCACCGGAGCGGCGCGAGCTCCGTCGGAATCGTCAGTTGCGGCCGGGCGTCGAAGTGCGGCTTGCCATTGGCCGACGTGCGCAGTTGTGCGATGAGTTCGAGTGCTTTCTCCATCTGCGGGTCGGCACCGAGCCGCGTGTCGTGCGGTGCGATATCGACGTCGTAGTCGGGATCGGTGCCGTAGTTCTCGACCTTCCAGCCGACATCGACGAACCAGAAAGAAAACTCCGGCTGCGTCGTAATCGTTCCGTCTACGAGCCGGTGGTACGGATTGATGCCGATTACGCCGCCCCACGTGCGCTTGCCCACGAGCGGCCCGAGCTTGTAAAGCTTGAAAGCGTGGCTGAAGATGTCGCCGTCCGAACCCGCAAACTGATTGGTGAGCGCGACCATCGGACCGCTGACCGATTCTTTGGGATAGGGTTCGGGTGGATTGAAGCGCGAGATATCGTAGCCGATGCGCTTGCGGGCGAGCTTTTCGAGCAAGAGCGGTGAGACGTGGCCGCCGCGGTTGTAGCGCACGTCGACGACGAGCGCATCGCGGTTGAATTCCGAAAGATAGCCGCGATGGAATTCCGAAAAGCCCCACGGACCCATGTCGGGAATGTGCAGATAGCCGACTCGGCCGCCCGTGCGCTCGTGCACGAACGCGCGATTTCCCGCGACCCACGCGCGGTAGCGCAGCATGCGTTCGTCGCGTAGCGCGCGCACGACGACGCGGCGGCGTTGCTTTCCGGCCGCGATACCGAGGGACACGTCGCGGCCTGCGGCGTTGACGAGCAGTTCGTCCGGCGTTACGTCTTGCGCGAGCGTTTGACCGCCGATCGCAACGATGACGTCGCCTTCGTGCACGCCGAGTCCGGGCGCCGCAAGCGGCGAATCGATGTCGCGGTTCCACGAGTCGCCACGGTAGATCTTCTCGATCGCATAGCCGTCGCCGTTCCAAACGAGATCCGCGCCGAGGAAACCACGGCGATACTGTGGCGGCTGCCGATGATCGCCACCGATCTCGTAGGCGTGCGACGTACCGAGCTCGCCGAGCATCTCCCACATTACGTCCGAGAGCTCGGCGCGCGTGCGCACGAGCGGTAAGAGCTTGGCGTAGCGTTCGCGCACGAGATCCCAATCGACGCCGGACATGGAGGCGTCCCAAAACTGTTCGCGCTGCATACGCCACGCTTCGTAGTACATCTGCGCCCACTCGTCGCGCGGCTCGACGAGCACGCTCGCGCGCGAGAGATCGAGCCACCCGCTGCGCCGCCCCGGATCGCTCGGCGGCTTGGGCTCGTCCTGCGACTCCTCGGGCAGATCGCCGAGCGCGTCGATGGCCCGCAAGCGTTCGTGCGAGGTGTAGATGAGCGTGCGGTGGTCCGCGCCGAGCCGGATTCGGCCGACTTCTTGCGCGAGCGTCGCGACGCGCTGCTGTTCGAAGTCGTAGGCGAGCAGAGTCCCCGTCTCGTCCTCGTCTTCCCAGGTGTTACCGGCCGGTTTGATTCCGCGCGAGGGAAACTGCGTGAAGAGTACGCGGCCACGTGCCGCGACGATCTCCTCGTAATTGCCTTCGTCGATCGGAAAACCGAGTATCCGTCCGCCGATGCCGTCGAAGTCGATGTCGATGCGCGGCGGTTTATCGGATTTCTTGCCGGCTTCTTCGTCATCTTCGCGCTTGTGATCGCGGTGCAGCGGCGCGGGTTTGGGGACGAACGGATTCGGTACGTCGTCGCGCAGGGTGACGAGAAAGGGTCGCGACGCCTGCGGGAAGCTCAAGTCGAATTGCAGCGCATCGTACACCGGATTGAAGTCGCGGGTCGAGATGAAGTAGAGATATTTTCCTTCCGGATCCCAGCAGGGCGAGCGGTCCACACGCAGCAGCGGCGTCACGTCCGCAATGCTACCGGACTTTACTTTTGCGATGCGCACGACCGACGTATCCGGATTAGCGGTCGCGCCCGCGTCGGGTTTGGTCGCGGAGGCATACGCGAGCCAGCGGCCGTCGGGCGAAAACGCGAGACCCGAAATATTCCCGGCCGGACTCTTATCGATAGAGCGGGTTTTGCCGTCCTCGAGATCGACGAGCAGCAGCTCCTGACGGTGGTTCGCGAGCGCGACGAGGTCCGCCGCGGGCGACACCGCGAGCTCGACGATGCGCCCGATGTCGCCCGTTGCGATCGTCTGCGGGCGCGCGTCGGCATCCGCCCGGCGCAGCTCGAGGTGCTCCGCGCCGCCCTCGTCGCACAGACAAACAAAGCGCTCGCCATCGCGCAGCCATTCCGTCAGGCGATAGCGAACGCGGCTGCCGGCGCCGTGGGCGACGGCCGCCTCCTCCCACAGCGGCATCGTGAAGGCGCGCCCGCGCGAGACCAGTGCGAGCCGCGTGCCGTCGGGCCCCGGCGCAACGTGCTCGAGCCCATCGTCGATCTCGATGAAGCGGCGCGCCGTCTGCGGCGCGGTCGACGGCGTCTCGACGGCGAGGTAGGTCACGCGATCCGTCGCCGGGTCGAGCAGCGCGATGCGGGCGCCCGTCGTGTACGCGATCGTGGTGCCGTCGGTCGAGGGGAAGCGCACGAAGTATTCGGTTTCGTTCGTGTGGCGCCGCAGGTCGGAGCCGTCCGCCGTCGCCGAGTAGATGTTGCCGACGCCTTCGTGATCGGAAAGAAAGAAGACCCGCTCGCCGACCCACATCGGCCAGACGGGATTGCCCACGAGCGAGACGAGACGCGTGAAAACGCCGCCGGCGCCCTCGATCCAGAGATCGCCCGCGGTACCGCCCTTGTAGCGTTTCCAGCGCGCGGGATCGTCGTTGTTGCGGCCGATGACGAACCGGCCGTCGGCATGCTGCGCGAGCGCGCGCGCGTGGCCGAGCTGCAGCGGCTCCGCGGCCCCGCCGCCGGCGGGAACGCGATAGCCGTGGGTCTCGCGAACGAACGGCGCGTTCGCGTCGCAGCAAAAAAGAATCGCGGCGCCGTCGGGAGTCCAGCCCGAGACCGTGCACGCATCGGCGCCCAGAAACGTCAGGCGCCGGGGCGGGCCGCCGGCTGCCGCCATCGTGTAGACTTCGGGCTGGCCTTCCTCACGCGCAACGAAGGCGACGAGGCTGCCGTCGGGCGAGAGGTGCGGCGTCGCGATTTCGCCCGCGCTCGCGGTCAGGCGCCGCGCGACGCCGCCGTCGCGCGGAACCGACCACAAGTCGTCTTCACAAAGAAAGACGACGAGGTCGCGCGCGACCGTCGCGTATCGATAATACCCGAGTTGGCTCATCGCGAAGGTCTTTGGCAGCCGGACCCGCCGTTCCCGGCGCGAAGTCCGCAGCCGTGTCCGCCTTTCGCGAGCATTTTCTGGACAAGTATTTCGCGTACCGCCGGCGCTACGTCGACCACATCGTACGCGAAGCACCCGAGCGCGCCTCGCTTGCGGTCGCTTCGGAGGTCGCGCGGCTCGGCTTCCAGGTTGCCGGCTGTGCGCTGTGCGCACTGATCTTTTGGCTGCTGACCGCCGGCGCCGCCGCTCGCGGCAGCGCTCCCACATTGTTCGTCGTCTTCGCACTCTGCGCGCTCGTGCCCACGCTCTTTTTGCTGCTTTCGCTCGGCGGAATCGCGGCGGCGGTGCGCGACCGGGGGCGCGTCAAAGAGCGTACCGGCCGGTGAGCGAACGCGGCACTCCATGACGGGTCCCGAAGCCGAGCTCATCGCCGCCTTCGAAGCGAAGCGGCCGCGCGGCCTCGCGCGCGCCATTTCGTGGGCGGAAGAGGGCCGCGGTGCGCCGCTCATGCACCGCTTTTTCGAGCGAACCGGCCGCGCTACGACGATCGGACTCACGGGACCGCCGGGCGTCGGCAAGTCGACGCTCTGCAGCGGGCTGATCGGCGTCGCCCGCGCGCGCGGCCAGAGCGTCGGCGTCGTCTCGGTCGATCCGAGTTCGCCGTTCTCGCGCGGCGCGATCCTGGGCGATCGCATCCGGCTCTCCGAGCATTACACCGACGCGGAGGTCTTCATCCGTTCGATGGCAAGCCGCGGTCATCTCGGCGGACTCTCGGGTGCCACGGGCGACGCCGTGGCGCTCATGGATGCCTTCGGTCTGGAGGTCATTATCGTCGAGACGGTCGGCGTCGGCCAGTCGGAGATCGAGATCGCCGAGCTCGCGGACACGACGCTCGTGGCACTGCAGCCGGGCAGCGGCGACTCCGTCCAACTACTCAAGGCCGGAATCCTGGAAGTCGCCGATATTTTCGTCGTCAACAAAGCCGACCACCCGATGGCGTTGCAATTACAGCGCGAGATTCGCGGCATGCTCGAGATGCTCGATTTCTCGGGCTGGGTGCCCGAGCTCGTCGTAACGCGCGCGCGAGAGAACCTCGGCGTCGGGGAACTGTGGGCTGCGATCGACCGGCACGCCGCCTACCTGCGCGCGAGCGGTGAGCTCGCGCGCAAACGGCGCAGCGCCTTCGCACACCGCGTCCGCGCGCTCGTGATGGGTCGCGTGGAAGCGCGCATCGCCGCACGCGTCGGCGACGCGATCGGCGCTGCCGATGGCGGCGACCCGTATGCCTTTGCGCAGGAAGTCGCCGCGCCGCTCGAGGCCGCGCTGCCCGCTGTGGACGAGCACGCTACCGACGGCATGGCACGGCGCGCGACGGTGAAAGGCCTTTAGAGACCGACATGGGCGAGCCGCCGTCGATGAAACGATCGTTTCAATCGATGAATTGCTGCGTCGCTTGCGGGAATACGAAACCGCGCCTCTGTAAGCCGCGTCCTTACGATTGCCATGATCGTCTCGCCGGACCGTCTCTCGCTTCCGTATACAGCCGAAGTTGCAACTGCGACGGCGCATCTGTATGCCCGCGTCGCACGAACGGTCACGCCGGCCGAGTGGGAGCTCTACGCGCCCTACGTCGCGCGCATCGAAGAGCTCAAACGCGAGCGTAATGCGGTGGTGCTGGCGCATCACTATCAGACGGCGGAGATCTATCACTGCGTCTCCGACATCGTCGGCGATTCGCTAACGCTCGCGCAAGCTGCCGCGTCGACCGATGCCGACGTCATCGTGATGTGCGGCGTCCATTTCATGGCAGAGACCGCGAAACTGATGAGCCCGGAGAAGACGGTGCTCTTGCCCGATCTCGCCGCGGGCTGTTCGCTCGCGGACTCGATCGCACCCGAAGATGTGCGCCGCCTGCGGGCCGCGCATCCGGGCGCGCCCGTCGTCACGTACGTCAACACGTCCGCCGCGGTCAAAGCGGAGACGGACGTCTGCTGTACGTCTGCCAACGCCGTCAAAGTCGTCGAGTCGCTCGGCGTGCCCAAAGTGATCTTTCTGCCCGATCAGTATCTGGGCGCGTACGTCGCTTCCAAAACGAACGTCGAGATCGTAACATGGCAAGGGCACTGCGAAGTGCACGAACGCTTTAGCGGTGAACAGATCGCCGAGCTGCGCGCGATGCACCTTGGGATCGTGGTTCTCGCGCATCCGGAGTGTCCGCCGGACGTGCTCGAACGTGCCGATTTCGTCGGTTCGACTACGGCGATGCTCGATTACGTTCGCACCGCGCGCCCCGCACGCGTTGCGATGATCACGGAATGCTCGATGGCGGGCAACCTCGCCGAGGCGTTTCCCGAAGTCGAATTCCAGCAGCCGTGCAACCTATGTCCGCACATGCGACGCATCACGCTGCCCAAGATTTTGCGGGCGCTCGAGACGCTGTCGCCACAGATCGACATCGATCCGGCGGTCGCCGCGCCGGCGCGGCGCGCCGTCGAACGGATGACGGCGATCGGACGCGACGCGCGGTGAGCGGCCCGCGGCGCTACGATGCCGTCGTCGTCGGCGGCGGTCTCGCGGGTATGTTGACGGCGCTCGAACTGGCGCCGCTGACGGTCGCGCTCGTCTCGTTCGGCCGGCTCGGCGAATCGACGTCGTCTGCCTGGGCGCAGGGCGGCATCGCCGCCGCCGTCGGCGACGACGACTCGCCCGCGCTGCATGCGGCCGATACCGTCGCTGCCGGTGCGGGCCTCGTCGAACGCCGCGTCGCCGCGCGGCTCGCCGCGGATGCGCCGCACGCGATCGAGCGCATCGCGCGACTCGGGGTGCGCTTCGATCGCGCCGATCCCGCACACTACGCGCTGGGCCGTGAGGCCGCGCATTCGCGCCGCCGGATCGTGCGCGCGGGCGGCGATGCGACGGGCGCGGAGCTCGTGCGCGCGATGTGCGCGGCCGTCTACGGTTCTTTGACGATCGACTGCATCGAGGGCGCGCGCGCATGCGACGTTGTGCGCGACCTCGCGGGCGAGATTGCGGGGCTAACGATCCGCCATGCCGGAGGCGCATCCCAGACGTTCGGCGCACCGGCCGTTGTCCTTGCGACGGGCGGGATCGGTGGTCTCTACCGCTTTACGACGAACCCCACGCTCTCGCGCGGCGGCGGCATTGCGATCGCGGCCCGCGCCGGCGCGCGGCTGGCCGATCTGGAATTCGTGCAATTCCACCCGACTGCCCTCGATGTCGCGAGCGATCCGCTGCCGCTCGTCACGGAAGCGCTGCGCGGTGAGGGCGCAGAGCTCATCGACGACGCGGGAGGGCGCATCATGCTCGGCGTCGATCCGGCGCTCGAGCTCGCTGCGCGCGACGTGGTTGCGCGCCGCGTCTTCGCGGTCGGGCAGACGGGCGGCCGCGTCTATCTCGACGCACGCGCTGCGATCGGTGCGAATTTTCCCGTGCGGTTTCCGACGGTGTTCGCGGCCTGCGCGCGGTTTGGCCTCGACCCGCGCACGACGCCGATACCGGTCGTCGCCGCGGCGCACTATCATATGGGCGGCATTGCCGTCGACCTCGCCGGCCGCGCGAGCGTGCCGGGCTTGTACGCGTGCGGTGAAGTAGCGGCAACGGGCGTCCACGGCGCGAACCGGCTCGCGAGCAACTCGCTGCTCGAGTCCGTCGTCTATCCCGAACGCATCGCGGCCGACGTGCGCGAACGGCGCGCGGGCACGTTATCTGCCGCGGCCCGAACGGCGGCGCCGGTCGCGGACGGTACGGCGACTCCGGAAGCGTGGCGCGAGCTTCGCGGCGTGATGTACGCGAACGTCGGCGTAGAACGCGACGAGTTGCGACTCTCGGAGGCCGTCGTACGTTTGACGGCAATCGCAAACGCTGCGACGAGCGAAGAACTCCGCGACGCGGCGACCGTTGGGTCACTCGTCGCGCGCGCGGCGCTCGAGCGGCGTGAATCGCGCGGCAGTCATTTCCGGCTCGACTATCTCGCGAGCGCCGCGGCGGAGCAGCATCGTTCGTTCGTGTCGTTCGCCGGCGCAACGCTCGCCGGTACGGCGTGAACGTCGCGCTCGGGCGCCAGCTCGTGCCGTTACCGGCGATTCTCTACGAGCCAATCGTCCGCGCGGCGCTCGTCGAAGATCACGGTCTCGGTGGCGACCTCACGAGCGAAGCGATCGTTTCGGCCGGAGCGCCCGCGACCGGCACGCTCGTCGCTCGCGCACCGGGCGTACTCGCCGGTCTCGACGTCGCGCTGCTCGCGTTCCGGCTGCTCGATCCGGCCGCGCGCTTCGACGCCCGACGGCGTGATGGCGAGTGGCTCGCCGCGGGCGACGCGATTGCAACGATCGCCTGCGACGCACGTGCGCTGCTCGGCGCCGAACGCGTCGCACTCAACCTGCTCTCCCATCTATCGGGAATCGCAACGGCAACGGCGCGCTACGTTGCAGCCGTCGGCGACGCCCGCTGCGCGATCGCCGAGACGCGCAAGACGTTGCCGGGTCTACGTGCGCTCCAGAAGTATGCGGTGCGCGCGGGCGGCGGAGCGAACCACCGGCTCCGTCTCGACGATGCAATCCTGATCAAGGACAATCATATCGCGCTCGCCGGCGGCGCCGCCGCCGCGCTCGCAAGCGCGCGCGCCCGCGCCGGTCATCTGGCGAAGATCGAAATCGAAGTCGACACGCTCGACCAGCTCGACGCCGTCCTCGCGCATCCCGGAGCGGCCGACGTCGTCTTGCTCGACAACTTCTCGCTCGCCGCTACGCGCGAAGCCGTCCGCCGCGTCGACGGACGGCTCATCGTCGAAGCCTCCGGCGGCATCGTGCTCGGCGACGTCGCCGAACTCGTGCGCACCGGCGTCGACGTCATCTCGGTCGGCGCGCTCACCCACAGCGTCACGGCGCTCGACATCGGATTGGATATCGCCGCGAGCCCGGGGGAGTAAACGGGGAATGTCGCGCTAGGTCCGCAACCTCGAAGGACATGACCGATACGGAAAAACCCACCGTCGCCATTGTCGGCGTCGGGCGGATGGGTGCGAACATGGCGCTCCATCTCGTCGACGAAGGTTATCGCGTCGTCGCGGTTTTCGATCGAGACGACGCGACCGCAGCGCGCGTCGCAAAGCAGACGAATGCCGCGCACCTCACGCAACTCGCCGACGTGACGCGAGCGGCCGACGTTATCATCACCGTCGTCAGTGACGACGATGCGATGCGCGCGATTTTTGCGGAGTCGCGCGACTCGCTACTCGCGGATGCCCACGGGAAGACGTTCATCAATTGCGCGACGATCGCGCCGCGGGTTCACGTCGCAGTGGAAGCGCTCGCGAACGAACATGGCGCGGCTGCGATCGAAGCGTGCATGGCGAGTTCGATCGCACAAGCGCGCGACGGGACGCTGTACCTCATGGTGGGCGGGAAGCGCGATGTTTTCGAGCGTCAAAGGCCGTTGCTCGAGGCGCTGAGCGCGTCGCTGCGCTACATCGGCCCGGCGGGCAGCGCCGCCCAAGTCAAAGCGCTCGTCAATATGGTGATGAACATCAATACCGCCGGACTCGCCGAAGGTTTGGGTCTCGGCGAAGCGCTGGGCCTGGACCTCGGCATGCTGCGCGACGTCTTTGCCCAGACCGGTGCCGCGTCGCGCGTGCTCGAAACCGACGGCGCCGACATGCAAAGCCGCGATCACGAGACGTTCTTCTCGGCGGCGCACGCCGCCAAAGATGCCCACATCGCGACCGACCTCGCCGACGACGTCGACCTGGTCCTGCCGCTGGCCGAGGCCGCAGCCGCGCAGTACGACAGCATGGTCGCGCTCGGTCTCGGCGGCCTGGACAAGTCGGGGGTGGCCGAGCTGACCTTCAAGTCGCGCCGCGCAGCGTAATTGCCGGCGGCCTTTAAAGCAGGCCGCCGCGCAGCGCCACGACCGCGGCGCTGACGCGATCACGCACGCCGAGCTTTCTGAAGAGATGCAGCAGGTGCGTCTTGACCGTCGCTGCGCCGCAGGTTAGGCGACTCGCGATCTCTTCATTGGTGTAGCCGTCCGTGAGCAGGCGCAGAATTTCGAGCTCCCGCGGCGAGAGCCGGGTCGCGGACCGGGCGGCCTCGGGCCGGTTCGAGTGTAAGAGGATGTTGGAAATCTCCGGGTCGAGCCAGGTCGCGCCCGCGGCGACTGCCTTGATCGCCTGGAGCAGACGCGTTTGCGACGTGGTCGCCATGCAGCAGGCGTCCGCTCCCGCATCCAAGGCCGCCCGCAGGTACGGCTCGTCCACATCCCGCTTGAGCGAGAGGACGCCCAGTGTGGGCCGCTGCCGTTTGACTTGGCGGATGAAAGCGACGCCCTGCGCCCCCTGCGCCTGCCCCCCAAGAGGCAAGTTGACGAGCAGCACGCACATGTCGGGGTCGCGTAGCAGCGGCTCGGCCTGCTCCGGGGAGGGCGCCGACCCGGCGACGACGAGCTCGGGGTCGTCATCGATGATGGAAAGCAGAGCGCCACGCGTCGTGTCGCGGTCCGCCACCACGCCGACCGAGATGGGCGGGGCTTGCCTACTTATGGTGGACCGGGGAAGGAGCATGTGCGAACTCCGATACGCTGAAGCCGCGCGATAGTGAGAACTGCTCGCAATTTCGACGCCGCGGAACTCCTTCCGTTACATATGTGACACCCTGAATGCAATTTCCACCTAAGCCAAGCAGCGGATTTCCAGGAGAGCGTTCCTGGGACTAAGCTGAATGCCGAATCGTTTGTCTCGGCGCACTCTGCGCCGTCGCGCCGTTCGTGAGGTTGTTGCATGAAGAGATTGATCATCGTGTCGGCCGCGACCGTGGCGCTGGCGCTCGGCGTTGCCGGCGTCTGGCGTGCAGGTACGGCGCAGGAGCGCGTGTCGCTCGCCGACATGTCCAAGGACTCGGCCCAATGGGTGATGCCGAGCCAGAACTACGCGAACACCCGCAATACAACCCTTAACGAGATCACCACCGACAACATCGGTAAACTTTCCGTCGCCTGGTCCATGTCGACCGGTGCGACGCGCGGGCACGAAGGCCAGCCGCTCGTTATCGGCGATACGATGTACTACGAGTCGGCCTATCCCAATCACGTGTACGCGGTCGACCTCAACGACTACCACACCAAGTGGGAGTACACGCCCAAGCAAGATCCCTTCGCGGTTTCGGTCGCCTGTTGCGACCTCGTCAATCGCGGCCCGGCGTATGGCGACGGCAAGATCATCGTCGATGCGCTCGACGGTCAAGTCATCGCGCTCAACGCATCCAACGGTACCGTCGCGTGGCATGTCAAGAACTCGGACGCCGAGCTGGGTCAGACACTCACCGCGGCACCGCTCGTCGTCAAAGACAAGGTTATCGTCGGCGTTTCCGGCGGTGAGTACGGCGTGCGTGGTTACCTTACGGCTTACAATCTGAGGAACGGTGGTAAGGCGTGGCGCGCTTATAGCGAGGGTCCCGACAGCGACATCCGCATCGGTAGCGAGTTCACGGGCCAGCACAACCAGGGCACGAAGACCTGGCGCGGCGACGCGTGGAAGGTCGGTGGCGGTACGACGTGGGGCTGGTTCTCATACGATCCCGAGTTGGACCTGCTGTACTACGGCACGGGCAATCCGGGCACGTGGAACCCGTCGCAGCGCCCCGGCGCCAACAAGTGGTCGATGACGATCTTCGCACGCAATCCCGACAACGGCATGGCGAAATGGGCGTTCCAGATGACGCCGCACGATGCGTGGGATTACGACGGCGTCAACGAGATGATTCTCGCGGACATCAGCGTGCACGGCAACAAAGTCCCGGCGCTCGTTCACTTCGACCGGAACGGCTTCGGCTACGAGCTCGACCGCCGCACGGGCAAATTGCTCCTGGCCAAGAAGTTCGATCCCGACGTCAATTGGGCGACGGATGTCGACCAGAACACGGGCGCACCGCACGTCGTGTACGACAAGACGCCGCGCGCCGGTGTGAACGTCAGCGGCATCTGCCCGGCTGCGATGGGTTCGAAGGATGAACAGCCGGCGTCTTTCGATCCGCAAACCGGCTACTTCATCGTCCCGACGAACCACAATTGCATGGACTACAAAGCTTTTGCGGTTAAGTACAAGTCCGGCTTCCCGTACGTCGGCGCGATCGTGAAGATGTACCCGGGTCCGGGTGGTAATCGCGGTGCGGTGATCGCTTGGGATCCCAGCGACGGCCATATCGTCTGGACAGACAAGGAAAACTTCCCCGCCTGGAGCGGCGTGCTCACGACCGCCGGCGGCGTCGCCTTCTACGGCACGATGGACGGCTGGTTCAAGGGCGTCGATACGAAGAGCGGTAAGGAACTGTGGAAGTTCCATACCCCCTCCGGTATCATCGGCAACCCGATCGCGTACACGCACAACGGCCATCAGTACGTCGCGATTCTCTCCGGCGTCGGCGGCTGGGCGGCGCTCGGACTCGCTGCCGGCCTAACCAATCCGACGGCAGGTCTGGGAGCGGTCAACGCGGCGCAGGACCTGGCACACTATACGCAGCTCGGCGGCGACCTCATGGTCTTTGCGCTGCCGCAAAGCTCGTAAATCTACTCCGATAACGGGAAGCGCTCCGCCGTAGCGTCACCGCATGTGGGTGCTGCGGCGGAGTTCCCTTGCAGACAGGTAAGGCAACGCAGGTGAAACCTCCGCTCATCCGGCTCGCCGCGCTCGCGGCCGCCAGCGCGCTCGCGCTCGGTCTCGTAACGCCCGCCCGGGCGAACGCGGCCGATCTCCGCGTGTGTGCCGATCCGAGCTACATGCCGTTCTCCAACCGGGCCGGCGAAGGCTTCGAAAATCAGCTCGCCGCGTACGTCGCCCATGCGATGGGTGCCAAGCTCGTGTATCATTGGGCCTCGTCCCGCGGCCCCGGCGGCTTCGACGATTTCGTTCACGACACGCTGAACAAAAAGAAGTGCGACGTCGTGATGGACGTGCCGTACGCGAGCGATAACGTCTTGGCGACGCAGCCATACTACGTGTCGTCGTACGTGTTCATCTATCCCGCGAAGAAGAACTACGACATCACGTCGATGGACTCGCCGGCGCTCAAGAACCTCAAGATCGGTTTCGAATCGGACACGCCGGCCGAGAACGGCCTCAAGTTACGGACGCTCATTCTGCACTCGGTGCCGTTCGATGCGACCGAGGGACCGGACGCCTCGACGGACGCGATGCTTCATGCCTTGAAGAACGGCCGCATCGCGGTCGGCGTGACGTGGGAGCCGGCGGTCGGCTACTACTTGCGCTCGATGCCGCAACTGCGCGTCGTCGCCGTCCCGAACTCGCGCTCGCAAGGCTCTCCCGAGCAATACGCCTTTCCGATGTCGATGGCCGTACGGCTCGGTGATAAAGCGACGCAGGCGAAGCTCGACCGGGTGATCGCGGCACACAAAGCCGAGCTCACGGCGATTCTGTCGCGCAACGGCGTCAAGCTGTACCGGCCGCCCGACGTCGCTTCGAACTAAAGCCGGCAGCGTGAACGAGTTATGACGAACGACGATAAGCCTACGGTCGCCGTGGTCGGTACCGGGCGCATGGGTGCGAACATGGCGCTCCGCCTCAAAGATGTCGGACACCGCATCGCCGCCGTCTACGATGCGCGCCCCGAGTCCGCGGAAGCGGTCGCAGCGCAAACGGGCGGCGTACACGCGAAAAACCTCGCCGACGTTACGCGCGCGGCCGACGTCATCATTACGGTCGTGAGCGACGACGCGGCGATGCACGCGATCTTCGCCGAGTCGGGCGACTCGCTGCTGGTGGGCGCACGGGGCAAGATCTTCGTAAACAGCGCGACGGTCTCGCCCGCCGTCCATATCGAGGTCGAGCGCCGTGCCGAAGCCCACGGCGCGAGCGCGATCGAAGCGTCCATGGCGAGTTCGATAACGCAGGCTCGCGAGGGGACGCTGTACTTGATGATCGGCGGCAAGCGCGAGACATTCGAGCGCGTCCGGCCGATGCTCGAAGCGATGAGCGCGTCGCTGCGCTACATCGGTTTCGCGGGCAAGGCCGGGCAACTCAAAGCGCTCGTCAACATGGTGATGAACACAAACACGGCGGCGTTGGCCGAAGGGCTCGGACTCGCCGACGCGCTGCAACTCGATCTTTCGATGGTGCGCGAAGTCTTCGCAGGGACCGGTGCCGCCTCGCGCGTGCTCGAGACCGACGGGCTCGACATGCAGAACCGAGAACACGACGTGTTCTTCTCGGCATCGCATGCAGCCAAAGATTCGCACATCGCGCTCGCGCTCGCGCAAGAGGTGCATCTCGATCTTCCGGTCGCCGCGGCCGCAGCGGCGCAGTTCGACCGCATGACCGAACTCGGTCTCGGTGATCTCGACAAGTCGGGAGTCGCCGAGCTGACGTTTAAATCGCGGCATGCCGGAGACGTACACGTCCCGGCGAGTCGCTAACTCTCGTCTAAGGAGGCTCCGATGATTGCAAGCCAAACCAAACTCATTCCGCTCGTCAGCTCCGGCACGGCGGGTCCGCTCGGTGTCGTGCATCTTCCGCGACTGTGGCTCAAGTTGACGCTCGCATCGCACGATATGCTGGCCGACGGATACGATTCGTGTGGCGCCGGTTTCGATCAGATGACGCTCGATGCACTGGGGCTCGACAAAGCGAAAACGATCGCGTTCGTCAGCGACAATCACCCGACGTACATCGCGTTCGAAGAGTACGTCGTCAAAGAAAACGGCGGCACGGTCGCACCCGATAAAATTGCCAAGCACAACGCGGCGGTGACCGGCTACGATCACGACGGAACCTTTGCGGACCCGGCGGCGATGCAGAAAGCATCGGGCATCAAGAACGCTTCGGTAAAGAACGCCGTCATGCTCAATACGGTCAACGATCTCGACGAGCTGCATAAGCAAGTCGAAGCGAGTCACTAAGAACGCAGCGCTTCTCTTAGGAGTTTGCATGCCCCATGTCGTCCGGGGACGGACTGCCGCTATGGCGGCGGCCGTCGGCCTTCTCGCTGCCGGTTTCGTTGCGACGCGGTCGTCGGCCGCTCCGTCAGCCGTCGGCGGCGCGCTCTACAACAGTTCGCAGGCTTCGGCCGGCATGAAGGCCTACGCAACGAACTGCTCTTCGTGTCACGGTGAAAAGCTCGAAGGCGGCGCAGGTCCGGCGCTCACCGGCCCGACGCTCAAAACGCTTTCAAAAAATACGAAACTCAGCGTCGGTGACGCGTTTACGTTTCTGTCACAGCAGATGCCGCTCAACGCGCCGGCCAGCTTGTCGCACGATCAGTACACCTCGATCATGGCGTACCTTCTCAAGTTCAACGGCTATCGCGCGGGTTCGAAGGCGCTGACCTATCAAGCGGCGACCGGCTCCAAGGTCGAGTTCACGACACAAAAAGGTCATTGAGGGAACGTCCTGACTTCGCAAAGGGAACGTGCCGTCGCGTACGGGGATGGCGCGCGCACGACGCTCGAAAGCTGGGGCGAGTCGGGACCGGTCGTCCTGTGCGTGCACGGTATCGCGAGCTCGCGCCGCTCGTGGGCGCGGCTCGGGCAACGTTTGGCGTCGCGCTTCCGCGTTTTCGCATACGACCAACGCGGACACGGCGACAGCGCGCGCGCCGCTGGGCCGATGACGCTCGAACGCGGCGTCGCCGACCTGCGTGAAGTTGCGGCCGCGCTTCCCGGGCAGGTCGATCTCTTGATCGGCCACTCCTGGGGCGGGGCGGTCGCGCTCCTGGGTGGCCGCGCGTTGCCCGCGCAGAAGGTCGTCGCGATCGATCCGATGCTGCACGTCGCGCCCGGTACGTTCGCGCAAGAGTATCTCGACGATTTGCGCGAACCCCTCGGACTCGAACCCGTTGCTAAAGAGAGCGCGATTCGCGACATGTACGGTGGCGCACACGAGCTCGATCTTGCCGGCAAACTCCATGCCTTGCTGCCCATGTCCATCGACGCGCTCGAACGCCTGGGACGCGACAATCGCGTCGATGATGGTGGGTGGGACGTGCGCGAGGCGGTCGTCGCGTATCCCGTTCCGCTGCTCTTGTTCGCCGCCGGGGTCGACTCGGTTCTCTCGACCGCCGACCTCGCGTTCGTCCGCGAACGCGGCGGACCAAACGTAACCGTGCGCGTATTCGAGACCGAGGGTCATAATTTGCATCGCACCGCCTTCGAGGCATTCGCGGATGCCGTCGCTGCGTTTGCGTGAAAGCCGATCGGGCTTCGCCCGCGAGGCGGCGCTGCTGGCGCTGGCGCTCGCCGTTACGGCCGCAGCGCCGGCGGGAGCGAACGAGCGCGCGAAGGTCGGCCGGCCGGCACCGGCCTTCATCCTGCAACGTCCGGCCGGCGGCGATCTGACGCTTGCGACCTTCGCGCGTCGACCGGTATTGCTCAACGTCTACGCGTCGTGGTGTGCGGCTTGCCGCTCGGAGGCCGCCGGTCTCATCGCCGCGTACCGGCGCTATCACGGGAAGGTCGCGTTTTTGGGTATCGACGAGCAAGAGAGTGTCGCGCTCGCCGGATCGTTCGTCCAAATGCTCCACGTGCCATACCCGATCGCGCTCGACGGCGGCCAGTTCGCAGCCACCTACGGGTCGTCGCAAATTCCGCAAACGGTCTTCATCGATTCGCACGGCGTGGTGCGCTCGATTGGCGTCGGTGCGATGACTCCGCAACAGATCGACGCGGGGCTCTCCAAAATCTCTCGTCGGGAGGCGATACGTGAACCGTCGTTCGTTCGCTCTGGCCATGAGTGGGACGCTCGCCGTCGCCGCGACGCCGTTTGCCGCCTTCGCGGCGTCGCTCGTCGGACGGCTAACGACGCAGCACGCGCTCTTTGCCGCTCTGCCGCGGCCCAGACGCGGCGCGTGGCTCCGACTCGTGATGGGCAGCGGAGTCGCCTATCAAAAGCAGATCGGCCTGGGCAGCGAAGCCGGCGACGCGGGCGACTTGCTCTACGTCGAGACGCAGATCGGTCTCCCGGGCGGATCGTGCAATCCCAACACGCTCAAAAAAACGTACTTGCGGGCGGCCCGCTATAGCGGTCTCATGACCGAGTACGCGGTTGCAGCGAACGTCGCGCGCAGCGGCAATACGTTGACGCGCTGGGGCGACGTTGCGGCCGGCCAAACCGCGACGCGAGGCGACGAATACTTGCGCCTGCTCGACGCGCACTATCTCTACGATTCGCGGCCGTGCGTCGTCGAGTCGGTGGCACCGGCGACGCTGCACGTCGCCGGCGCGACGCACGAGACCACGCACGTTGCCGCGTCGTTCCGCTCCCCGTCCGGCGATGCGCGACTCGAGCACATCGAACTCTGGCATACGACGGGCGTCCCGTTCGGAGTCGCTCGTTACCGCGCGAAGCTGCGCGGCATCGACTCTTTCGAACTGACGCTCGAATCGTACGGTCACGCCTTCAAATCGGACATTTCGGCATCGCTTGCGACGATTCGCGCGATGACGCCGAACGGCATGTCGGTCGAGAATGGCTGACGTTGCCACCTCTTGCGGAGGAAAAATGCTCAAACGAGTGCTTTGCTCCTTTACCGTTCCCGCTCTCGCGCTCTGCGCGAGTCTCGCGATCCCGGGCGCCGCGAGCGCGAAGTCCAGCGCCGATCGTTTCGCGTTACTCCCGCTCGTGGCCGGCGACACGGGAATGCCGTATCAGGTTTTCCCGTCGCCGACGGAGCGCTCGGAACTCGGCGGACGTCTGGAACACCAAGTGATGCAGCGCAACGGTGGCGACGCAATCGCTCCGGCGCGGGTCGAGCACGCCGTCGCGACGGCGGGTTTCGATCAAAACTCGGCGTATCGCGCCTGCAACGATGCGCAGTGCGCGCGCCGCATCGGCCGCCGGCTGCACGTCGATACGGTCGTATACGGCTCCGTCACCCGCTACATGGCGATGATTTGGGGAACTGAGGTTTCGCTGGTCGACGTCGCTTCGGGCAAAGTGCAGGGTCCGTATTCGCTCGGTTACAAGGGCGATTACGCGTCGCTCTCCGCGGGCGTCGACGAACTCGCGCAATCCCTCTCGCAGACGTTGGTCGCCGACGCTGCCGCGCGCAATCGCGCGCGCACGACGGTCGCCACGCATCGCTGACGCGGCCGAGAGGATTCAGCTTCGCTGAATCCGTCGCGTTTGCGGCTTCGCCGCAAGCCGCCCGTCGTCGCGTGCCGGGCAAAGCCCGACACTCTCCTAGGGATACGGAATCGGCGGATTGACCGTCGAACGTGCTCGGCCGGACGAGCGGCGGCGCGAAAGGACGGCAGTGCGTTGGCAAAGATGATCGAACGGCCGAACGAACGCGGCGATGGCGGATCTCCGTCTTTCGATGCGCAGCGCGACGCGTGGGAGGCGGCGTACGCGCGGGGTATCCGGCGCGGCGAACCGGGCGCGGGCGCGGTCGACCGGACGATCTCCGACGTGCCGTTGAAGCCGCTCTACGGGCCGCAAGACGTCTCCGCTAGCGACCTCGGCCGCGAGCTGGCCTATCCCGGTGAGTTTCCCTATACGCGCGGCATCCATGCGGGCGGATACCGCGACCGGCTTTGGACGATGCGTCAGTTCGCGGGCTTCGGCAATGCGAAGCAAACCAACGAACGCTATCATTTCCTGCTCGCGCAGGGTCAGATGGGCCTTTCGGTCGCCTTCGACATGCCGACGCTCATGGGCTACGACTCCGATGCGGCGCAAGCGCTCGGCGAGGTCGGGAAGTGCGGCGTCGCGATCGACTCGCTGCGCGACATGCAAAGGCTTTTCGACGGTATCGATCTCGCCGCGATCACCACGTCGATGACGATCAACGGCCCCGCGGCGATCGCGCTCGCGCAGTACATCGCAACGGCCGAAGCCAAGGGCATCCCGCGCAGTGTCCTCGGCGGCACGCTCCAGGCCGACATTCTCAAAGAGTATATCGCGCAGAAAGAATGGATCTTTCCACCGCGTCCGCACGTGCGCATCATCGTGGATATGATGAAGTTCTGCACCGCCGAGATGCCCAAATGGAACACGATTTCCGTTAGCGGCTACCACATTCGCGAAGCCGGCTCGACCGCCGTCCAAGAGCTCGCGTTCACGCTCGCCAACGGATTCGCATACGTCGAAGCGGCAACGGCCGCGGGTATGGCGATCGATTCGTTCGCGCCGCGCTTGTCGTTCTTCTTCAACTCGCACATCGACTTCTTCGAAGAGATCTGCAAGTTCCGCGCCGCGCGGCGCATCTATGCGCGGCGGATGCGCGACCGCTACGGCGCCAAAGATCCACGTTCGTGGACGCTGCGTTTCCACACGCAGACGGCGGGCTGCAGCGCGACCGCGCAGCAGCCCGAGAACAACATCGTCCGGGTCGCGTACGAAGCGCTGGCAGCGGTGCTCGGCGGCACGCAGTCGCTGCACACGAACTCGATGGATGAAGTGCTCGCGCTCCCGACGCAAAAATCGGTCGAGATCGCACTGCGCACGCAACAGGTGCTCGCCTACGAGACGGGTGTGACGAGCGTCGTCGACCCGCTCGGTGGATCGTACTTCGTCGAAGCGCTCACCGCGGAGATCGAAAAGCAGGCCGAAGCTTACTTCGATGCGATCGACGATTTCGGCGGCGTCGTCGAGGCGATCGAAGCGGGTTTTTTCCAGCACGAGATCGCCGACGCGTCCTACCGCTACCAGCGCTCGCTCGAAACCAAGGAGCGAATCATCGTCGGCGTCAACGCGTTCGAGCGCGAAGAAACGCAAGGCGACATCGATCTGCTCAAGATCGGTCGTGAGATCGAGCTCGGGCAAGCGCGTGAGGTGCGGGATGTGCGCGCGGCGCGCGACGGCACTGTCGTGGAGCACGCGCTTGCGGAGTTGCGGCGCGCCTGCGCGGACGAGTCGCGCAACGTCATGCCGCCGCTCATCGACGCGGTGAACGCGTTCGCGACCGAAGGGGAGATCGTGGGCGCGATGGTCGACGTCTACGGCCGCTATACGGAACGCGCAACCTTCTGAGGCGGCCCGGGAACGGCGCCGCGAAACTCGCCGCGGCCGTGATCGCAACACTGCTTGCCGCGGCACCCTCTGGGTCGAAGCCCTCCGCTGCCGCGGGCGTCACCTTACCCGAGGGCGCGCCGACGACGCCCGCGACCCGCGTGGCCGTCCGGTTGCTGGACCGGCTATCGTCGCAGGATGCCAGCACCGGCGAGAAATTCGCCTTTGAAACGACCGCCGATACGGAGATCTCGGGCGCGCTCGTTCGCAGCGGTACGCGCGGCGTCGGTGAGGTGCTCGAAGCGCATTCGGCGCGGGGCGCGCGGCCCGGCGTACTGCGGGTCGCGGTGCGCGAGCTCGATCCGGCCGGCGCACCGCCACTGGCCGTCGCCCTCGCGCCGGGCGCGCTCGACGTGCGGCTCGACCCGCGCGAACCGGCGCTGACGGCGCCCGGCGGCGTCGCGGTCTTCGGAATCGGCGGCCGGCAGCCGCAGACGAACGTCGTCTATGAGCGCGGCACGACGTTCGACGTCGTGGTGCTCGTGCCGGCACCGTCGCCGTCGCCCGCGGTGCGCTGAAGGCACACCGGTCCGAGGCGCTCGTCGCATCTTCTGCGAAGCTTCCGGGCGTATGTCTAGTGACCGACCCTTGCGGATCATCGTCGCCAAAGCGGGCCTGGACGGGCACGACCGCGGCGCCAAGGTGATCGCGCGCGCGTTGCGCGATGCCGGCATGGAAGTGATCTACACCGGGCTCTTTCAAACGCCCGAACAAATCGTGCAGACCGCGATTCAGGAAGATGCCGACGGGATCGGCCTCTCGATCCTCTCGGGCGCCCACATGACGCTCTTCCCGGCCGTCATCGAGCAGCTCGCCGCACAGGACGCGAGCGACGTGGTCTTTTTCGGCGGCGGCACGATCCCCGCGAGCGACGCGCGCGAGCTCAAGGCGTTGGGCGTCCGCGAGGTCTTCACCCCCGGTGCGCCGCTCTCGCACATCATCGACTTCGTGCGGCGCGAATGCGGTAAACGACGCGAGCTCGTCGGTTAGCCGAACCCTTTGACGAACGTTCGTACCCGCGTCGCGCCGTCGCCGACGGGAGATCCGCATGTCGGCACGGCGTATGTTGCGCTCGTCAACTACTGCTTCGCCAAACAGCACGGTGGCGAGTTTATTTTGCGTATCGAGGACACCGATCGCAACCGCAGCACCGCCGCCTCCGAAGCGGTCATCCTGGAAGCGTTGCGGTGGCTTGGGCTCACGTGGGACGAAGGGCCCGATGTCGGCGGTCCCAGCGGACCGTACCGTCAGAGCGAACGGCTGGAGATCTACGAGCGTCAGGCGCGGGTGCTGCTCGACGGCGGTCATGCCTTTCGCTGCTTCTGCACGCCGGAACGGCTCGCGCAGATGCGTGCGGAGCAGCGGCGTCGCAGCCTGCCGCCGGCGTACGACGGGCGCTGCCTGACGCTCACGCAAGATGAAGTTGCGGCCAATGAAAACGCCGGCCTACCATTCGTCGTGCGTCTGCGCGTCCCACGCGAGGGCGTGGCCCGCATCGACGACTTGTTGCGCGGCCCCATCGAGTTCGAATGGCACACGGTCGATATGCAGGTGCTCGTCAAGAGCGACGGTTGGCCGACGTATCATCTCGCCAACGTCGTCGACGATCACTTCATGGGGATCACGCACGTGATGCGCGGCGAAGAGTGGATCTCTTCGGCACCGAAGCATCTGTTGCTCTACGAAGCGTTCGGCTGGCAAATGCCGCAGATCGCGCACCTCCCGCTTCTGCGCAACGCCGACAAATCGAAACTTAGCAAACGCAAAAACCCCACGAGCATCCTGTTCTACAAACGGATGGGCTATCTACCCGAAGCGCTCGCGAATTTTTTGGGACTCTTCTCCGTGCCGCCGGCCGGTGGCGAAGAACTCATGGACATGCGCACGATGATCGAGCGCTTCGGTCTGGGCCACATCTCGCTCGGCGGCCCCGTCTTCGACGTCACCAAGCTCGATTGGCTCAACGGGCGCTACCTCCGCGAAACGCTGGACGTCGCGGCGCTCATGGACCGGGCGCGGGACTGGGCCTTCAACGCGACGTATCTCGGCGCGATTGCGACGCTCGCGCAAAAGCGCATCGAGCGGCTCTCCGACCTCGCTCCGCTCTGCGCGTTTCTCTTCGCCGGACGGCTCGACGTCTCGCCCGAAGCGCTGCGCGGCGGAAAGCTCGACGACCTCGCAATACGCAGGGCATTCGTGCTCGCTCGGACGGGCTTCGACGCGTTGCCCGAGTGGGAACTGGGGGGCATCGAAACCGTCGTGCGCCACGTCGCCGACGCCCAGGCGGCGAAGCTGCGCGACCTGGTCCGGCCCTTCTACGTCGCGGTGACCGGGGGCGCGCAATCGCTACCGCTGTTCGATTCGATGGTGCTCTTGGGTCGCGACCTCGTGCGCGAGCGCCTGCGCGTTGCGCTGGAACGGCTGGGTGGCGCGACGAATGCCGAGCTCGAAGGTTGGCGGCGCGAGTGGGCGGCGAGCAGCGAGACGAACGGAGAGTCGGAATGAGCGCGGAGGTGCGCGCGGTGGTCCTCGCGGCCGGCAAAGGCACGCGCATGAAGAGCGAGCGGCCCAAAGTGTTGCACGAACTATGCGGCAAGCCGATGCTGTGGTATGTGTTGCGTGCGCTGCACGATGCGGGCGTCGACGACGTCACCGTGGTGACGAACGGCGACCTCTCGCCGCACGTCGCTGCGGTCGCGAGCGACGCCGGCGACGGTACGGCGCGCACCGTTCTTCAGGAACCGCAGCTCGGCACCGGACATGCCGTACAAATGGCACTCGCAGCGCTCGAGACGCGCCCCGGCGGCACGCTGCTCGTGCTCTACGGCGACATGCCGCTGGTGCCGGTGGACCTCGTGCGGTGCACGATCGAGGCACGTCGTGAGGCACTCGCGCTCGTGACGGCGCGCATGCCGCTGCCGTCGAACTTCGGACGCATCGTACGCGACGGCGAACACGTGGCGCGCATTGTCGAAGCGCGCGACGCGAGCGACGAAGAACTCGCGCTCGACGAGATGAACGCGGGCCTGTACGCTTTCGATGAAGCCAAGCTACGGCGTGCGATCGCGGAGCTCGGGCGCGACAACGCGCAGGGCGAATACTATCTCACGGACACCGTCGGGCGTCTCGTCGCCGCCGGCGAGCGGGTTCGTCCGGTGCTCGCGGACGACTACCGCAGCGTGCTCGGCGTCAACGACCGGATCGAACTCGCGGCCGCCGTGGCGGCGTTGCGTCGCCGGCTGTGCGAGCAGCACATGCGCGCCGGCGTCACGATCGCAGATCCCGCGACGACCTACCTCGAACCCGATGTCGAGATCGCGGCCGACGTGACGATCCTGCCGAACACAACGATCGGCCGTCGCTCGCAGATCGGCGCCCACGGCGAGATCGGGCCCAACGCGCGGCTGCAGAACGCGCGCATCGGCGAACACGCCGTCGTCGCCGACAGCGTCGTGATCGACAGCACGATCGGCGATTTCGCGCTCGTTGGTCCATGGGCGCACGTGCGCGGCGGCACCGACGTCGGGATGGGCGCGCGCATCGGCAACTTCGTCGAACTCAAGACGGCGGCGCTCGGGCCTGGCGTGAAGGCGTCGCACCTGGCATATCTCGGCGACGTTGCCGTCGGCGCACGCAGCAACATCGGCGCGGGCACCATCACCTGTAACTACGACGGCGTCAAGAAGAACCGCACGACGATCGGCAAGGACGTCTTCATCGGTTCGAACTCATCGCTCGTCGCGCCGGTCGCGATCGGCGACGACGCGGCGACCGGTGCGGGCACGGTCGTCATCCGCGACGTCGCCCCGGGCGAGCGCGTCGTCGGCAATCCCGCCCGGACGCTCCCGCCCAAGAAATAACCTTCGCATCGCGCGCCGCTATTTCGAGATCGCACCGCTCGTGCAACTTTTTCCGTTATCGTGACGATCGAGACGCCGCCCGTGCGCTGCGATGTCCGGCGTTGACGGCGATTTGGGGCGTGCTAGCATCGGATCGTAAGTGAGAATCAGTCGCACTCCTGAATGCTTCCGACCGCGCGATCTCGGCTTCGAGATCGACCTCAAAGACTACGACGGCAAGTGGCTCGTCTTGTTCTTCTATCCGCTCGACTTCACGTTCGTGTGCCCCACGGAAAATCTCGCTCTGTCGGACCGCTACGACGAGTTCGCGGCGCTCGGCGCCGACGTGCTCGGCGCCTCGACGGATTCCGTCCATAGCCATTTCGCGTGGATCAATACCGCTCGTGATAAGAATGGCATCGCCCACTTGAAGTTTCCGCTCGTCGCCGACTACAAGAAAGAAATCGCGCGCGCCTACGGCGTGCTCGACGAGGCATCGGGCGCGGCGCAGCGTGGACTCTTCATCATCGATCCCGAGGGCATTCTGCGCTACGCGACGATCACGGCCGATAACGTCGGCCGCAGCGTCGATGAAACGCTGCGCGTTTTGCAGGCGCTGCAAACGGGCGGGTTGTGCGCGGCCGATTGGAAGCCAGGCAAGGCTTTGCTGAGCGTCGCTTAGATGGCATTACGTATGCGCAACCCACTTCCATCGCTCGAGGGCCTAGCCACCTGGGTTGGTGGCAACGCCCCGACGGCGGAACGACTTGCAGATAAGCCGGTACTCGTGCACTTCTGGTCCATCAGTTGCTACATCTGTCACGACGTTGCGAAGACCGTCGCAGGGTGGCGCGATCGGTTCGCTCCGCAAGGGCTCGAAGTGATCGCCATTCATCAGCCGCGTGGTCCCGAAGAACTCGACATCGCGCGCGTGACGACCGACGCGCTCGGCGAGATGGGCCTGACGCAGCCGTGCGCGATCGATAACGAGCACCTCCTGGTCGACCGCTTCGCAAACCAGTTCGTGCCCGCATACTACGTGTTCAATCGCAAACACGAACTGCGCCACTTCCAAGCGGGCGATAAAGGCTACGATCGGGTCGTCAGCGCGATCGAGCGCGTCCTGGGCCAAGCAGAGGCAGCGGCTGCGTAAAGGAACGTCGCGTTCGTTATCGCGCGCTGCGCTCGGCGCCCGCTCAGACCTCTTCGATGTGACCGCCGCTCTGCTCGATAATTGCGACGGCGTGGTCGCGCTTGATGCGGACCGATAACGCCATGACCGCCGTACCGGGGGGCAGGATGCCGTCGAAACGCCGTGCATGCGCCTCGGGCGCGCCTCGCTCGGCCAGCACCCGGTTCAAAAGCTCCTCGTCGCCATGGCCAGTGTTTACCGTCGTTTCGCCTGTTAACGTCTCACCGGACACGGTTCCGAGCCAAAGATCGTCGAACTTCGCCGAGTGCAGTTCGGCGATCGTTCGCAGCGACAGCGTCTTCGTGTCGAAGACGGCGACAATCGGCTCGTCGTCCGCGGGTTGCTCGCCGTTCACGGAGTCGTCCAACATACGTCCTCGGTTGCATCGCGCTGGGGACGGAGTCTTCGTCGCTGGCCGAGTGGTCCATGCGGATGCGCGTGGAAAGATGCTTCGGCGCGAACTTGAAAAAGGTGCGACGATGCACAACAATCCGCTCGCGGTGGAAGCCGTGCGGGCGTTCCTCGGGCGTTTCTACGGCGACGCGATCGTTACGAGCGAAGACGCGGACGAAGAATTCTTGCTCTTTACGGTGGGACCCGCGCGTAAGACGATCGTCGTTGCGCCGGACTTCTTGGAACTCGGCGTCGATGAAATTCCCGAGAAGCTGGCGGCCTGGAACGTCGCGCACCTCTCGCGCACGCTCGAACCGCGCTGCCGGCTCAAGCTCACGAGCGAAGGTCCCGAGGAAGAGCGCGACTGAGGCGGCCGCGAACGCTGCGAAGTACTTTCTAGGCCGCCGGCTCGACTGGTGTGAGCGGAAAATCGTCGCGTGCGCGCGCGACGGGTTCGAGTGCGGCCATGGCGGCGAGCACGACGTCCTCGCGCCACGGGCGGCCCACGAGCTGGACGGCGACGGGTAAGCCCGCGCTGCCGCGTTCGCAGTCATAGGCGGCGCGCGCGATGCGGTCGCGCGTGCGTTTGCGCGCGGTCTCCTCGGCCGCCGCGACCCGTGAGAACGGCAGCGTACCGGCGGGATAGCCGAGCACGTTGTAGAGCGGTGCGTAGGCGCCCGCAGTCACGATGTCCGCGGACGTTCCGTGCAGCAGTGCGGGCAGTCCGACCGGCGGTCCGACGATGAGATCGAGCGGCCCACCCTCTGCACCGTCGAGCGCGCGTGCGAAGAGCGCACGATACGCCTGCTGTGCTTCGACGAGCTTCCAATAGTGGTACGTGTCCGCGTGACCGTAGTTGCGGACGATGCGCGCGAATCCCGGTTGGCCCCCCAAACGCAGCAGCCGCTCGATGAGCGCGACGGAGCGGCGCGGTTTCGAAGCGATGCCGATCAACTCTGCGATGCGCGGATCGCGCGGATCGCCGCCGAGCGCTTCGGTCGCGCCGCGCGCGCGATCGGCGGCGAGAACACCGAAGAAGATGTCCATTGCGTCGTCGACGCGTGGCGGCTCGAAAGGAACGACGCGTGCGCCCATTGCTGCGAGCGCACTCGCCGCCTCACGCGTTGCGCGTGCAAGCGCGGGTGACGCAGCGAACGAGCCTGCGTGCTCGTAGTAACCAATGCGCAGCGCGCGCACATCGACGTGCCCGCGATCGCGCAGCGGCTGCGCCGGTGCGAATTCCGAACCGGCATTTGCGTTCGCCAGTTCGAGCGCGAGCGCGAGATCGGCGACGCTGCGCGCGAGCGGTCCCGCTTGGCTCACGATCGCGCGCTGTCCGCGATAGATCGCCAAGCGCGTCGGATCGTCGAGGCGTCCGGCAGTCGGCTTGAGCGACATGACGCCGCAAAATGCGGCCGGCACGCGCAGGCTGCCGCCGATGTCGGTTCCGAGTCCGAGCGGCGACCCGCCCGCGGCGATGATCGCGCCCTCGCCGCCGCTCGATCCGCCGCACGTCCGCGCGAGATTCCATGGATTGTTGGTGCGGCCGTAGAGCGGATTATCGGCTTCGATGTAGATGAGCAGTTGCGGAACGTTCGTTTTGCCGAGCACGATCGCGCCCGCGCCGCGCAGCGCAGCGACATATGGATCGTCGCGCGGCGCGACGTCGTTCGCGCGCGACGGTAACCCGTACGTCGAGGGCAAGCCGGCGACGTCTTGTGAATCTTTGATCGTGACGGGCACGCCCGAAAGGGGCCCGGCGTCGTCTCCGCGCGCGTGACGTTCGTCGGCGATCCGCGCTTCGGCGAGCGCGAGGTCGTAGCGGCGAACGACGATCGCGTGCAGCGCCGCGTCGACCGCTTCGATGCGCGCGATGTGCGCCCAGACGACGTCGACGCTCGACGCTTCCCCCGCGGCGATCGCCGCAGCGAGTTCGGTAGCGGATCGTGCCCAGAGTTCGCTCATGCACGCAGCCCTGGCCGCGACGATGCGCGTATTCCTGCATGAGCGCTGCCGGGTCGACTCGAAACGGGCTGCATGGCGCTCAAGGTCGTGCTGCTCTCACATTCGCCCGAGCCCGAACGCGCGGTCGCGACCGCAGCGCGCAACTGCTATAGTCCGCGCGACATCGAGACGATCGATGAGGGTTGGACGCCCGAGGCGATCGAAACGATGGTCGCACGCGTGCGCGACGCCGGCCACCTTTCGACCTTCGAACACACCATGTTCACGTTCGGCGTCTCCGGTGTTTCGCGCGTGCTCACGCACCAACTCGTACGTCACCGGCATATGTCCTACGAGCAGAAGAGCCAACGCTATATCAAAGTCAAAGGTCAGTTCGACTTCATCACGCCCCCCTCGATTACGGCGCGGCCGGAGATCAAGGCGAAGTACGACGCGTTGATGACGCAGATCGCGGCGTTCTACGCCGACGCTTTGGCCGCCGGGACGCCGGCGGAAGATGCACGCTTCGCGTTACCCAATGCTGCCGAGACGCAGATCGTCATCACCGCCAATGCGCGCGCCTTGCTCGATTTCTTCACGCTGCGTACGTGCAACAATGCGCAGTGGGAAATCCGCGAGCTCGCCTTTGCGATGCTGCGCCTGGCGAAACGCGCCGCGCCCGCGCTCTTCGTGCGAGCGGGCGCGACCTGCGTGCGCGGTTATTGCAACGAGCCCAATGGTCCGGAGTGCCCGCGCTATGTGGTCGTGAAGAATCCGGTGGCTGCGCGGCGGCACGCGGGCTTGAGCGAAGACGGTCCCGAACGCTCGAGTCAAGAGATCGTCGCCGACCAGCAAACCGCCGCGCTCGCCGGTTAAGGGAAGGTACTCGACTTTCGCGATGTGCGCGCACCATGCGCCCTTGGGCGCGTCGTCCGAGCGCGAGCTCGTCACGGCAATCGGCGACGATACGTGGCAGATACGCCTGCCGATGGCGGGCAATCCGCTTGGGTACGTCAACGCTTATCTGCTTGCCGACGACGACGGGTTCGCGCTCGTCGACTGTGGTTGGAAAGCGGACGACGTACTCGCTGCCGTGCACGCGGGGCTCGCCGCCTGTGGCGTGTCGCTGCGCGACGTGCGGCGGATGTTCGTCACGCACTTCCATTTCGATCATTACGGTCTGGCCGGCACGTTGCTGCGCGCGGGCGTGCCCGAACTGCTGATGCACGCGCGCGATTGGAGGCTCATCGCCCGGCTCATCGACACGCCCGATGCCGATGCACGCGCCGATGCGTGGATCGCGCGCAACGGGTTCGCCGTTTCCCAAAGCCTCGATGACGACGTGCAACACCACCGTACCGAACGGACGCCGCCGACGCGCGAGCTCGGAGACGGCGAGCGTGTCGGGCGCTTGCGCGTGGTCTGGACGCCGGGACATTCGCCCGGCCATTTGTGCTTCGTCGACGAGCGCAGCGGGCGCATGCTTACGGGCGATCACGTTTTAGATCCCGTGACGCCGCACGTCGGCGTGTGGCATGCCGAGCATGGCGATCCGCTGGGCGATTACATCGCGTCGCTGCGCAAGGTTCGCAGTCTGGGAGCGACGTACGTGTTGCCCGCCCACGGCGAACCGTTCGCAGACTTGCGTGCGCGCGCGGATGCGCTGCTCGCCCACGAAGCGACGCGCGAAGAGCACGTGCTCGCGGCGTTGGAACGCGGCTCTGCGTCGGCGGGCGCGATCGCACGCGCGCTGCCATGGACGCGCCGCGAGCGCAGCTTCGCTGATCTTTCGCCCGCGCACCGGCAGTTCGCCGTCGCCGAGACGATCGCGCACTTGGAGCATCTCCGCGTGCGCGCCGCGGTCCGCGCGCACGACGACGGAACGACGATCAGCTACGCGCTCGCGACGGAGCGGTAGCGCGCGATCGGCGTCGGTGAAACCGTGCAGCGGGGGGTTTTCCGGCCGGAGCCGCGATAAGTGAGCGCATAGGAGCAGAGTTTCTCGCAATGGCGATGATATCGGCGCTCAGCCGGGCGTCAACGGCGGTTTGAAGCAAGCGTTCTTCGTTCGCGCACGAATCCGCGGATGCGCCGCCGCGCGCCTCGCTCTGATCGTCGTAGTCATCTGCGGAGGGTTCGTCGCGACCGCAGAACGAGCCGGCGCCGAGCAGTCGACCGTCGACCGTCGCGTGACCCATCTTTCCGCCTCGGCGCTCTTGACGCAGCCGGCGAGCGTGCTCGTCGATGCACGGCGCCAACATGCTGCGCTGCGACTGCGACGGTACACGCGGCCGTTGTTCGGATTCTGGGCGCTTTCGCAGATTGGCGCGTTCTTCTGCGTGTGGGCATTCGGCTACGGGGCACGTTTACGCGACGCGGCAAGCCGTGCGATCGGTAATACGTTCGCGATGCGCTTTACGTTCGCAGCCGTGCTCACGCTCGTCGGCGCAGCCGCGTCGATCCCGGCATCGTTCGCGCGGTATCGCGTCGATCTCGGTTTCGGCACGTCGGCGGAGCGTGCGGCGAGTTGGATCCGCGATGGGTTCGTCAATGCGGCCGTCGAGGCGGCCGTCGTCGGTGCCGTCGTCGCCTGCATCTTCGCCCTCGTCGACCGCACGCGCATTTGGTATGCCTACGCGATGGCCGGCCTCTTCGTCGTCACGCTCTTCATCGCGTTCCTCGAACCGGTCACGGTCGCGCCGCTCTACAACCACTTCGTGCCGCTGGGCCGCAAGGCGCCGATTCGCGCGCCGCTCGAAGCGCTTGCGAAGCGCGCCGGCGTCTACCGCGCTCCGGTTTACGTCGCCGACGCATCGCGCCGCACGCGCTCGGTCACGGCGGACATTGCGGGCTTCGGCCCCACGAAACGGATCGTGCTCGGCGACGCGCTGCTCGCCGACGCGACACCGGGCGAAGTCTTGTTTCTTGCCGCGCGCGAACTCGGCCATTACGCGCACGGCGACGACTTCCGGCTCTCGCTCTTTTGGACGTTTCTCTTCATTTTTGCGTCGGCGCTCGCCGTGGTCATTGCGGATCGCGTAGGCTTTCGCAACGACGACGACGCGCTCGCGCGGTTGCCGCTCGTCTTTGCCCTCATGGGCCTCATCGGGCTCGTGCTCGTGCCGGTCTACAACGGATATTCGCGCAACATCGAGTCGCGCGCCGACGCGTATGCGCTGGCGCTGACACGCAATCGCGTTGCGGCCATTCGCGCTTACGTACGCATCGCGGACGAAACGCTCGACCCGCTGTGCCCCGCGCGGCTCGCCCGGCTGTATTTTCTCAACAGTCCGCCCATCGGAACGCGGATCGCGAGGGTGCAGAGACGCCGAAATCCCTGCCCGTGAGCTGCTTCTCGTCGTCTCCGAATTGGAATACAATCGGAAGCATGGCGCACCGCCGCTGGCAAATCGATCTACGAAGCGAGGATGAACTGACCCTCGCTCGGGCACGACGTGTTCTAGGCGCCGAGGGCGATTCAGAGACCGGACGCGCCCTTCTCGCGCTCTTTGCCAAGCTGTCTGCGGCGGTAGAGAGCGGCACCGTGATCTCGTTTTACCGGGGGACGATCCGCGGGCGGTCGATGCGATGCCTGAGTTCACGCGCGCGCTGCGACCGGAGACCGGCTACCGCTGGCTCGTCGCGGTTCCGCACCCGTGGCGCCGACAGCAGTCGATAAAGGGTCGTCGGATCACAGCCGGGCAGCTCGTCGACACGATGGAGGCGAACGACCGGTCCGTCGAAGCGGCGGCCGAGGATTTCGATTTGCCGGTCGAGGCGGTCCGCGAAGCGGTCGACTACGAAGGACGCTGCGTCGTGATTGAGCTAAGGCATCTCTGATTTAGTCCGCTTTTATGGTACACTTATAAAACGATGAGCAACAAGCGTATTTCGTTTGCGGGTGCCGACTTTGAGCAGCACGCGAAAAAGACTCGCCGCACGAAGTTTCTCGA